>JAABUL010002574.1_pt1 | contig 29532 bp, 18 predicted proteins | sample 5559151 | NCBI WGS metagenome assembly JAABUL01 (sample SAMN10711876, study PRJNA513368) | rock metagenome | isolation source: Antarctica rocks | place: Antarctica: Victoria Land, Pudding Butte sud
CATCCGCCGCACCGGCACCAGCGAAATCGCCGCCTTCCGGCAACACTTACGTTCTCGCCCCACCAAAGCCCTCCGCTTCCTTGTCCCCAGAACCCGCTCGGCCTGACTTTTCACAGACCCTGACGACGAACCGCTGACACTGGCCCTCATCGACATCGACGAGTTCAAGGTCATCAACGATCAGCATGGACATATCCACGGCGACCGCGTGTTGAGCGCGCTGGCCGCCTTGCTACACGGCGCCCGCGCCGAGGACCGCGCCTACCGGCGCGGCGGCGATGAGTTTGCCCTGGTGCTACCCAACACGACGCTGCCCGATGCGCGCGTCGTGTTGGAGCGTCTGCGACGTGACGTACAGCGCCACCTGTGCGTGACAACTGTAAGCATCGGCGTGGCGGCGCTTGTACCCGGCCAGGGCGACCCCGCTACACTGCAGGAACAAGCCGACGCCGCGCTCTACGAGGCTAAGCGGCATGGGCGCAACACCATCGTGGCTTTCGAGGATATCCGCGCGAGCGCATCAATCCTGCCGGCGGCCAAGGCGCAAGCCCTCCGCTGTCTGCTGGCCGAGAGCGGGGTGAGCGTCGTTTTCCAGCCGATCTGGGATATCGATCGTGGCGCCATCCTAGCATTCGAAGCGCTGACGCGCCCCGCGCCGCACTACGGCTTCGCCGGCCCGCAGGAGGCGTTTGACATCGCGGAGCAGATTGGACGGGCGCATGATCTGGACGCGCTCTGTTGCACGGCTATCCTCGCGCGGGCCGCGGAGCTACCGCCCACCGCGCTGCTTTTCCTCAATATCTCGCCCCGGACTCTCGACCTCGACACGTTCGCGGGGACGGCGCTCGTCGATGCCGTCACAGCGGCCGGCCTATCGCCCGCGCGGGTCGTGCTGGAACTGACTGAGCGCTCCATGACGTCCCTCGAGATTGTGGTGCGCGAGGCGGCGCGTCTGCGCGCGCTTGGCTTCAAGCTCGCGCTCGACGACACGGGCGCGGGCAACGCCGGGTTAGAAATGTTGAGCCAACTGCCCGTGGACTACGTCAAGATTGATCGCGGAGTCCTCGTGAAGGCGCTCACCGATAGGGCTGCGTATGCCGTCATGGTCGGGATCATCGCTATCGCCTGTGAAATGGGCGCCTACGTGATCGCCGAAGGGATCGAAGATACCGCTATGCTGGCCCTGGCGCGAGGAGCTGGCGTCAAGACCAGCAACGACCAGACGGGCGTGCAGGGTCTCCAGGGCTACCTGCTTGGCCGTCCTAGCGCGGTCATCCCCACGCCGGCAGTGGTCGCGGACTACCGCGGCTGCATCAACGCCGCCTGACGATCAACGACACAAACCGGCCATGCGCCTCACCACGACGCCCAAGACGACCAACCCGGCCAGCGCGACGGCGATCTCCACGAGTGGATTGAGCCCATAGCGACCCAGCCACTGCCACCACCAGTAGTCGAAGTCCGGAGTATCGATGGCGATGCGCTGGCTGAGCGAAGTCCCCGTCGCGTGCCGCCACGGGTAACCGGCGAGCATCCCCGCCGCGGCGCCCGGCGCGGCCACCCGCGCGGCATCGTAGCCGAGCAGCCAGGCGTGCGCGAGCAGCGGCGAGTCTCCCGCGACCCACAGCGTCTGCTGCTCCCGCGCCTGCGTGTTGAAGCCGGTCTGCAAGAAGCGCTCACCGTCGACGGCGACGCCCAACACCTGGACGGCCACCGAGAGCGCCACCAACGCGACCGCCAGCCGGCGAACGACGGCGCGGCGCGCCAACACCTCCAGCGCGAAAGCGAGCGGCAGTAAAATGAGCGGGAGCAGGGGCAGCAGGTAGCGCGGACCCCAGTCGTGCCCGCCCCACCACACGGGGTATGTCGCGAAGACGACCAGCGTCGGCGCGATGACGCCGAGCGCTAGCAGCCCTTCGGCGCGTCGCCTGCGCATGAGCAGCGGCCACAGGGCCAGCGCCAGGACGACGAGCGGGCAGTACCATAGCAGCCCCTTGCCGGGGCTCACCAATAGCCCCTCCAACCCGGTTAGCAGCGGCGCGTGGAACGGCAGATCCTCGGGCGAGCGGTATCCCGTATCGGTCAGCCGCCCGTAGCGCGCCAGGTTGTAGGCCGCCGCCGTGGCTAGCCCCGCCGCGATGGGCGCGCCCCACGCGACGAGGCGAGGCAGCGCTGCCAATAGGTCCGTACCCCCAACCCCAACCGACCGCCAACGGTCCGCCAGCGGTCCTAGTGTTATCCCAAACGGGCTCTTTTGCAGCGGGACGTCCCCCCTGGGACTGCCGGCATCCTGTCGGCAAACGCTTGCCGGCAGGATGCCGGCAGTCCCAGGGGGCGCCACGTCAAAGGAACTCTCCTGATTCCGCACTAGGGAGCCACGGCGGGGCGCCATATCGAGCGCGATGTAGAAGGCGTACAGGCCCAGCGCGGGCAGCGCGAAGAGCGCGGTCAGCTTGGTCAGCAGCGCCACGGCCATGAACAGCCCCGACACCACGTAGGGCGCGGTCCCCGCGCGGGATCGCGCCCGTACCAGATACAGCACGGCGCCGGTAAGGGCCAGCGCCGAGAGCGGTTCGCTGAAGTCGGTCTTAGCGTAGGGCCAGTAGGGGCTGGCCAGCCCAATCAAGAGCGCCGCGACGGTGGCGTCGCGCCGCCTGGCCCCAAGCTCGTAGGCCAGCAGGAAGAACAGCAGCACGGCGAGGGCTGTGATGACAGAGTTCGTCAACAACGTTAGCGCCATGGCGATCTTGTGGCCGAGCGGGTCGGCGATAGGCGCCGCCAGCGCCTGCCCTACCGTGTACAGGGGGATCTCGGCCACGCTCTGGGCGATACCGTACTTGGAGTAGTAGCCTCCCCCCACGCCGGGCATGCCATGGTGATGCGGGAGCAGCGCCAGGGTATGCTGGTCGACGATGCGCGTGGCCGTGTCGTACATCACGCCGCCGTCGAGCGAGACGAGTCGACCGGCTGAGGTCAGGGCATAGACGAGGCCGAGGGCCAGCGCCACCAACAGCCCTAGCTTCACGACGGACGTTGGCCTGTCGCGGTCCGGGGCTATCCGTGACACCATGGCCGGCCGCCTTACCCTGTCCCTGACAATCATCGACGCTCCGGTGGGGCGTCGGGCAGCGGGAGCGCGGCCAGCCGCAACGCCTCACGGACATCAGGCGGTCCGACCGCGCCATCCTCCGCCGGCAAGAAGACGATATCTTGCGCGATCGTGGACTCCTCGTCTACGCCGTCTCGCGCTACGACACCGACGATACGGGGCGCGTCGTCGAGCGGCGGGGCCGCGACGATCAGCTCCGGCGCGATCGCCACGACGCCCTCGCGCGCCCCATCCACGCATGCGACGGTCACGCGCCACCCGCGCTCCAGCGCGGGCAGCGACGTGTAGCAGAAGGTCACGGGGCTGTTGGGGTCAAGCCGGACACCGGCGACACGCTCAGACACGATCACAATCCATTCTTAATCTCAATTCAGACGCAGCACAAGCGCTTCCAGAGCCAGACGCGGCGTGACGTTGCGCTCGACCGTCCCCGCTGTCGCTTCGATCTCGCGCAGGCCGCGCGCGATCTTGGCACGGCCACGTCGCGACGCCTGGCGTTCCAGTTCATCGCGCCGGTCCGCGTGCGTTAACACGCCAGACGCGCCTGATATATCAACCGTGGCGGACGACACGATCAGTAGGTCGCGCCACCACGTCACCATATCCTCCAACACACGCAGACACAACGCACGGCTCTCCAGGAAGCTGCCGCCTCGGCAAGCTTCGCCAGCGAGCAGCAGCCGCGCTCCCAGCGGACCCTCCGAGAGCGCGACTACCTGACTTATCTCCTCTTCGCGCCGCGCGACGAGTTCGGGCGTGGTCAACGCGTCGATCGCCCAGCCCGGCCGGCCGTTTGACAACGCCGCCAGGCGGCGCGCGGTCTCGGGCGGCGCGCCGTAGAGTTCCTGTAGGCCCATGGACAACACCGGCGGCGCAACAGGCTGTAAGGGTACGGACCGGCAGCGCGACACGATGGTGATGGGCATGGTCTCGACGCTCGTGGCCGTCAGCACGATTACGACTTGCGGCGGCGGCTCCTCGATGGTCTTGAGCAGCGCGCTGGAGGAGGCGTCGACGTTGCCCCAGTCGTCGGCCTCTGGGAACAGGTAGACCTTGAAGCGGCCCTGGTACGGCCGCCAGTCGGCCGAGCCGCGCGCGTCGCGCACGTCCTCCACGCGCAACCGCCGCTCCTCGGTACGCTCGACCACTGTGAAGTCGGGGTGCGCCTCACGCAGCGTCATGCGACAACTGGCGCAGGCATGGCAGGGCCGCGCGTCTGGCGCGGCTTGGCAATTGAGCGCGGCGGCCAGTTCGCGCGCCAGGGTATGCTTGCCGATGTGCGCGGGTCCCGTGATGAGATAGGCGTGGGCAGGCGCCTCGGCGCGCGCCGCTCGCGCCAGGGCGCGCACCGCGCGCTCGTGCCCGATGATAGGCCAGGATGTTGTTGCCGCTTGTACCGTCACGCCTTAAGCATAAACAAAATCCGCGTATGGTATACTGCACGACGGTTCAGTGTGCAATCGTCATGCCCTAAAAAGGGGCTGACGAGCGCTTTCGCGCCCGCGTAGGTTGTCTTCTCGCCGCTCGGGGCGCCTTTTACCGATATACTGCCATCTCCTCACCAGGGACGATGGCCCATTTTTGCCGAAAGGATGTGCGACGATGAGCAATCTATTGGATTTGGTCAAGCAGAGACAGATGCGCGACGACATTCCGGACTTGCGTCCGGGCGACACGGTGCGGGTACACGCCCGTATCATTGAGGGCAACAAGGAGCGCATACAGATCTTCGAGGGCGTCGTTATCTCGCTGCGCCGCGCGCAGAACGCGACGAGCGTGACGGTGCGCAAGATCTCCTTCAACAGCATCGGCGTGGAGCGTACTTTCCTGGTGCACTCGCCGCGCGTCGATCGGTTCGAGATCGTGCGCCGTGGTCGTGTGCGCCGCGCCAAGCTCTACTACCTGCGTGAGCGCCAGGGTAAGTCCGCCCGCATCAAGGAGCGCAAGCCGCGCCCGCGCGATCTCGCCGCCGCCGCCGCGGCGCAAGCCCGGACCGCGCCAGAGCCCGTTCTAGCCGCTCCCGCTACCCCCAACGTCACGGACGCCACCACCACGACACCCGAGACCGTGACAACCGCGGTCGGGGCCGAGTAGCCCGCCGTCTACCAACTTTTGACGAGCGCGCGCCACTTTTTCGCGTCTACTGGGAGCGCCGGCGTCAGTCCGCTGACTGTCCAGCCGGCCAGCCGTCGCAGGTAAGCGTATCGGCGGCGGCACACCGGCGATGACAACCGTCTGCCGGCTGTTGTAGGGGCGTATGGCCATACGCCCTGGCGCTCCCTGTAGAGACGACGCGTCCGTGGCACGCCAACGCGAGAAAAGCGCCAGACGCTGCTCCGCATGGACCTCCCGCGCGCCGCGCTGATCCTGCTGCTCGTGCCCCTGCCGCTCATGGGCGGGCATGGGCTGGCCCCCGCGCGGCAAGCCGCCATCATCTACGGAGTTGTCATCCTCGCCACTATCTGCGGCCAGTTCTTCACACCAGCCCGGCGCGCCCTACTCGGCGATCTCGTGGCGGAGTCGGAGCGTGCGCGGGCGAGCGGCCTGCAGCAGGTGACAATGAACATGGCGGTCATCATCGGACCGCCGCTCGCCACGCTCCTCTTCTTCGGACTCGGCGTGGAGTGGGCGCTCCTCGTAAATGCCGCCTCCTTCGTTCTCTCGTTCCTGGCCATCCTGGCCATCCGTATGCCTCCAGTCGCGGCGCGTGATGACGACGGTGGTCCGCAGGCCATCATGCGAGAGTTCGGGGCGGGGTTGCGCTTCTTTAGAGGTGAGCGCGTGCTGATGACGCTCCTCATCACCACGGTCGTGGTCACATTGGGGGGTGGCGCCATCGACGCCTTGAATATCTTCTTCGTGACGCAGAACCTGCACGCGCCCACCGCTTTCTACGGGCTCCTCGGCGCGGCGCAAGGGGTGGGCGCGATCGTCGGCGCGGTGCTCGCCGGATTGTTCGCCGGCCGCGTCGGCGTGGCGCGCACCTTCTGGCTCTCCCTCCTCCTCGCCGGGGTCATCACCCTCGCGTACGCGCGGATGACCAGTTTCCTCCCCGCGGCCATCCTCCTCTGCGCCATCGGCGTCCCGGTGGCCGCCCTCAACGTAGCGCTAGGGCCGCTGCTGTTGCACATCACGCCCCGCGAATTTGTCGGGCGCGTCACGGCGGTGTTGGTACCGGCCGTCAACCTGGCGTTGGTCGTGTCCATCGCCGCCGCGGGCTTCCTGGCCAGCACGGTCCTGCGCACTCTCAATGTGACTATCCTCGGCGTCAGATGGGGTCCCATCGACACGATCTTTGCCGTTTCCGGCGTCCTCGTTCTCGCCGGCGGCCTCTACGCGCGCGCCAATCTGCGCGGAGTGATACTCTCCACTGACTCTCCCAATGCGGCGATCAGATCAGACGTGCCCGCCGACGGCGCCGGCGTGCGCACACCGTGATCGCCAGGTGAGGATAGACCCCACCGGCGCTTCGCGTAAAGTCATGCCGCACAAGCCGGAGGCCCGCGATCCTTTGGCGAGCGCGATACAAGCCATGCCGATCGAGGAGCGTACGCTTGGGACGTGCTGCGCTAAAGGCGAACGTGCTACAGTAGGGGGAAGTCGTAGGCAATGAATCTGCCACCGTGGCCGCGCATGGACCGCCGCGACGCGGCTGGCAAACCGTATGTACAGACAAACGGGAAGGAGGGCGTATGTGCGCGCAGGTAGCGTCGATCGGGCTGCACGACGACATGGAGGAGGACCTGGTGGGGACCGACTGGCATCAGCGCGCTATCAGTAGCCTGTACACAAGCCTGAGTGACATAGCGCAACGCGCTGGCCTGCCCTGGCACGTCGGCAATCAACTCACGCTCGTGGCGTGGAAGCCGGACGGGACAGCGTGGCGGCCGAGCCCCGATATCATGGTACATCCGCAAGGCGGCCCCGCCCCGCGCAAGGAGATGGTCGCGCGGACCGATGGCGCGCCGGCGCTGGTCGTGGAAGTCGCGAGCGAGAGCACGTGGAGCTACGACGCCGACACCGCCGAGGGGAAGGCAGCCGGGTATCTCGCCCTTGGCGTGCCTGAATATCTCATCTTCGACCCAACTGGCCAATTCCTTGGCGGCGCGCCATGCCGGGGCTGGCGACTCGTCGACGGCTCCGCCCAGGAGTGGCGCCCCACGACCGATGGCCGCTACGTGAGCGCCCTTGGTCTGTCTATGCGCCCGGATGGCGATCGTCTGCGTGTGCTCGACCGCGCGGGGAAGCCCATGCCCTACGAATACGAAAAGACGTGGGAGTTGGCGGAGAGGGAGCGCTTGGTGGCGGAACGTGAGCGCATGGTGGCGGAGCGCGACGCGGAGATCGCGCGCCTGAGCGCCGAACTGGAGCGTGCGCGCCGGCAAACGGGACCGGAGGCGACACCGATCACCGCACTAGACGACGTGAGCGACGTCGGTGACAACACCCATTAGCAACGATCCGGCGCCCACGACGAGCCCCTCGCTCCGCTACGAGCGCGCCTGCTGGGCGCAAGGGGCCGCCGATGTCGCGGGCATCGACGAGGTCGGGCGCGGCGCCTGGGCCGGGCCCGTTGTCGCCGCCGCGGTCATCCTCCCGCCCGACCCGGCCATCGTAGATGCGCTGGCCGCTGTCGACGACTCAAAAAAACTGTTACCCGCGCAACGCGAGCGGCTAGCCGCGCTGATCACACGCCATGCCCTCGCGACGGCGGTCGGTCTGGCCGCGCCCGATGAGGTGGATCACGGCGGCTTGCTCCCGGCGACGGCGCGGGCTATGGAACGCGCGCTGGCCGCTCTAGCGTACGACCCCGATCATGTGCTCCTCGACGGCCTGCCCCTGCGCGCGCTGCCACGCCGGCACACCGCCATCGTGCGCGGTGACTCCTCATGCCTCTCTATCGCCGCCGCCTCTATTATCGCCAAGGTAGCGCGCGACGCCCTGATGCGCGCGCTCGACGACACGTATCCCGGCTACGCCTTCGGCGCGCACAAGGGATACGGCACGCGCGCGCACATCGCCGCCCTGCACGAGCGCGGCCCCTCGCCCATTCATCGCCTCTCCTACGCCCCTGTCGCGGCCATCACGGCGCAATCGTGGGCCTGGGCCTGATGAGCCTGTATGACGCCGAGGTCATCGTCGTAGGGAGCGGGCCCGCCGGCGCGGCGACGGCGATCCACCTGGCGCGACGCGGGCGGCGCGTGCTACTGCTCGAAGGACGCGACTTCGCACGCCCCCGCGCCGCTGATATGCGCAGCGGTGAGGTGCTCTCGCCCGGCGGGCAGCGGGAACTCGCCGCGCTCGGCCTGCCGTGCGACGACGCCGGCTGGCGTCTCACCCCTTTCGACACGTTGCGCAACCATTGGCCCAACGGAGGTGTCACCCACGATCCACTCCCGCGGGGCCTCGTCTTCTGGCAGACCGACCGCGGCCAACTCGACCGCGCTCTGTTTGCCCTGGCGTGCGCCGATGGGGTCGACGCGCGCGACGGCTACCGCGTCGCCGACGTGTCGCGCGACGCGGACGGCGCGATATGCGGCGTGGTGACCAAAGCCGGCCCGACGACGGAGAGGGGCGCCTGGCGCGCGCCTATCGTCGTGGACGCCGCCGGCCGGCGCTCCGTGATCCTGGCGCGTCTCGCCTTGAAACAGCCCGAACGAGAGTTCCAGCGCATCGCCCTCGTGCTGTTCTTCGCCGGTGTGCCCGACTGCCCGCCAGGCGTGTGGGAACAGCACTTTTTCGCCGCCCACAACACCACGCTGCGCGGCTCACTGCTGCGTCCCGGCCTCTATCGCTACTCCTTCGAGACCGACCTCGCCTACCGCGACCTCTTCGCGGCGCGCCACGGCAAGCTGACGCCGCACGCCACGGTCCTGGCTATGCTCGCGGAGTCGCGTCCGGCCCTCCACGAGCGCTTCGCCGCCGCGTGTCCGCTGCCATACAGCGCTGCCTACGCCCCAGTCGGCTACCGCGTGCCCGACATCGCGCACGATGGACTCGTACTGGTCGGCGACGCGGCCGGCTACCTCGACCCCGCGACGGGCCAGGGAATTGAGTTCGCGCTACGCACGGCGCGCCTCGCCGCCGCGTCGATTGAGCGGGCGCTGGAGCGGCGCGACTACCGCGCCGCGTCTTTTGCCCCCTACCTCGACGGACGCCGCCGCGAACTCGACGCCGCTATGCGCGCGCTACGCTTCTACCTGCGCCTCTCCCGCCAGGAGCCGCTGCTAAACTTATTCAGCCGCCTGCCGCCCGCGCGCGCGCTGATGACCCGCGCGCTCGTGACGCCGCGTCCCCGCGCCACGAGCGCGGTATGACGACGCTTACACGAACAATGGCTCCGTCTGCGTCTGCTCCATCGTGGCGGCCATCTCCACGTCGGACGGACGCGCCTCATAGCGGCTCGCGGCGTCGAGCACCTTGGGCAGCACATGGATGTCGCCAACGGTGTTGAGGAAGACGCCGGGACGGCCCAGCACCCACCACACGGCGCGGTCGATATCGGCCTGATCCTCCAGCGGCGCGTACCAGGTGGCGCGCGTGCGCGTCTGCTCGCCCCACGGACGGCGCGCGATCGACTTGATCGTTTGCACCGCGACGTCGCGCTCCCGGCACGTCGCCAGCAGAGCCTCGAACTCATCGGCGTAGTAGGAGTTCTGCATCGTCACGAAGTTGTACGGCAGCAGCACAGAATCGAGGTCATATTGCGCGAGACTGCGTCGGTGCATGCCAGGGATCGCAATGCCGTGGCCCGTTACGCCGATGTGGCGTACCAGCCCCTGCGCCCGCGCCTCGACGGCGGCCTCCAGCGCCCCGCCAGAGGCGAACACCTGATCGCGCTCGATCGGATCGACCAGGTTGTGGAACTGGATCAGGTCGACATGGTCTGTGCGCAGGCGCTCCAGCGAACGGTGGATGCTGTCCTTGGCTTCCTGGTAGGTGCGATCCCCCGTCTTGGTAGCCAGGAAGAACTGGTCGCGGTAGCGGTCCATCCAGGGACCAACACGCAACTCGGCGTCGCCATAGCTCGCGGCCACGTCAATATGGTTGACGCCGTATTGCTGCAATACCTCCAGCGTGCGATCCGCCTCGTCCTGCGTCACGCTGCTCAACGCTGCGGCCCCGAAGAGCGTGCGCGTGCTCATGTGGCCGCTGCGGCCAAAAGCCAATGTCTCGATCATCGTCCCCTTCTTTCGATCTATTCATCTAGCGAGGTTACACGAAAATGTTCGATAGGTCCTCGGCGAAGCCGGGCAAGACGTCGTCTCCGTCGAGCACGCTCCCCGCGGGAATCAGGCGCGCCGTGCGGTCGGCATAGTACACGGTGACGGTGCGCGTCTTGGGATAGAGCAACCAGACGAGCCGCGCGCCGCCCGCCAAGTAGTCGCTCACCTTCTCGTCGACGTAGGCCGCCGTCTCCGAACGGCTGATGACTTCCGCCACGAGGGCCGGCATCTCGGGCAGGTATCTGTTCTCGGGGGCCGCGCCCAGACGCGTCACTTGTTCGACGCTCAGGTAGCCGATGTCCACCCCACGCGTTTGATCGGGGTCGTCGGGCAAGCTGAAGCGCACACCCGCCTCGCCGCTCACCAACCGGCCCACGAGCCTGTTGCGTTCGACCCGACCCTGGCTCTTTTGCCAACCGAGTGTAAGCGCCCGGTCATACAAGTACCGATCGATCGCCGCGACGAGCGCCGCTTCGATGTCGCCATGATCTTCTTTGGGCGGTGGCATACGCACGATCTCCCCTCGTACCAACTCGTAGAGATAGCCATCGTCAGATTGCGCCATCAGGTCGTCGAAGGTCATCCGCTGCAGGGTCGTCATCGTGTCTCGTCCTTGTCTGCTACCATCACCATCGCGCCGTCCCCTCGCGCAAGGGAGCCAACACGCTGCGCCTATCCATACCGTAGCACGTCCGGCACCGGGAATCCAGCCCGCAGAGAATATAGGCGACGTGATGCTATAATCTCTCGGAAGGAGTGCTCTATGTCACCACTGTCACCCACCCTGAACATTACGCCAGCGGAGTTCGCGGAGCGCGCCGAGCGGCTGCGCGCGCATACCGCGGCGCGCGGGCTCGCCGGCGTCGTCCTGTTCGACAACTACTATGTGCTGTACTTTAGCGGCTTCGCCTTCATCCCCACGGAGCGCCCGGTCGCCTTCGCTATGAGCGCGAACGGCGAGAAGGCGCTATTCGTGCCGCGGTTGGAGGTCGAGCACGCGCGGGCGCAGACCGGCTTCGCACGCGTCGACCACTACATCGAGTATCCCTACGATCCTCATCCCATGCAGGTGCTGCGCGACACGCTCGCCGCGCTGGATATGATCGGCCCCCTCGGCGTCGATACCGACGGCTATCCCTGGATACTGGGCTACCGTGGCCCCACGTTGAGTGAGGTCACGGGCGCGCCCGCGACCTCGGTCGCCGCCCACGTCGAAGACCTGATGGCGATCAAGAGCGCGGCCGAACTCGCGCTGATCCGCGAGAGCGTCACCTGGAGCAACCTAGCGCACCGCCTGCTGCAACGTTACACACATGTGGGCGCCACCGAGACGGAGGTAAGCGCACGCGCGTCGAGCGAGGCCACCTTCGCTATGCTCGACGCGCTCGGCGCGCGCTACCAGGCGCGAAGTCCCTTCGGAGGCGGCTCCGGCGCCGGCTATCGGGGGCAGATCGGGCGCGGCAGCGCTATCCCGCACGCGCTGGAAGGCAACATCACCTTCCGCGCAGGCGACGTTCTGGTGACCGGCGCTAGTACACCCGTGTGGAGCTACAACTCCGAACTGGAGCGCACCATGGTCATCGGCCGCCCGTCGCCCGAGCAGGAGCGCCTGTTCATGCATATGGTGGCGGCGCAGGACACGGCGCTAGAGGCGCTGCGGCCGGGAGTGCGCTGCGCCGACGTCGATCGCGCCGTGCGCGCCTACTACGACCGGCACGACCTGATGCGCTACTGGAAACACCATAGCGGTCACGCCATCGGGTTGCGCTACCACGAGGGTCCTTTCCTCGACGTCGGGGACAATACAGTCATCCGTCCGGGCATGGTGTTCACGGTCGAGCCGGGTCTCTACGCCCCCGAGGTCGGCGGGTTCCGCCACTCTGACACCGTTCTCGTGACCGACGATGGCATCGACGTGCTGACCTACTACCCGCGCGACCTGGATAGCCTGACTATCCCTGTATGATACAAGCATCGTTCTATCGCCTGTGGGGCCTCCTACCGGGCTTTGGGCAGGAACTGCTGATCTTCCTGCTCGCGCCCAAGGTGACGCTCGGCGTCGCGGCGGTCGTCATGGACGACGAGGGCCGCGTCCTGCTCGTCCACCATACCTACCGCCGTTCGCCCTGGAACTTCCCTGGTGGATTGGTCGAGCGGTGCGAGCAGCCGGACGCAGCGCTGGTCCGCGAGCTACGCGAGGAGTTGGGACTCGACGCGACGGTCGGGCCCCTGCTCTACGCCGACAACACGACGCAGCGCCACCACATGAGCCTCTACTACCACGCCACCGTCAGCGGCGCGCCGCGCTATAACGCCGAACTCGACGGCCATCGTTATGTCAAGCCAGATGAACTAGGGACATTGATGGAGGAGCGACCGCCCTGGCTGCGGTCATAACTGTTCTTTCACGCCACATGTATGACAAACCTGAAGGTTGCATCCTCGTCGTACCACTGCGGGAAGTTGGTCCCCCATACATTGTTGTAGAGGTTGACGTGCATGCCCTTATCGAGCGCGGGCTGCTCGTTCGTCCACTGTAGCAACGACGGCGCTCCGGGCGCCACGAGCGGCGCATCGAGCGTATCGATGCTCAAGCGCCCGTGGGCGTCGCCGTACGACACACCCCTATCGACAGCGTGCAGCGCGCGGGCGCCGTCACGCACGATATCGAGCGGCGAGATCGACTGCCCCATCTTGTCCAGTGACCATGTTCCACTATCCCGGACGACGGGCGCGAAGGAGAGCCACAGCGCCTCCGGCAACCGGCACGCCTGTTTGTCGAACCACTGTAGTGTCACACGCACAACCGGCTCACTCCGGGGACATTCATACGTCAGCGCGATGTGTCGTGGGGCGCCGTACCGCTCGCCACTGTCGTCCGGCATCTCCAGGAGCAGCAACAGCGCCTCTCCCTGCGTATCTCGCAGCTGATAGACACGCGATAGACGCGGTCGCCACATACGATGCTCCGGCCGCGCCGCCTCCAGACCTGGCTTGGTGAAATCCGCCCGCGCCCACCAACCATTCGACTCCTTGTCGATGACGTATCGATCATAGAAGTGGTCATAATCGGCCGCGGAGAAGGTTTCATAGCCGATGAGCGCGAGCATGTTCTCTTCCGTGGCCCACGTCCGCCCCGTCCCTTTGGCCCGTAGATACGACAAAGCGCCGTGTCGTGGATCGATACGCAGCGTGAAGTGCGCGGTCTCGATCGCGGGAGCGCCGACGGCGACCGCGTCCCACCCCGTCAAGTCGGGTCGGACCGGAGCGAGCGCGGCCAACCGCTCCCGCGCCTGCCGCGCCAAGGCGCCATCATCCAAGGCCGCGACCGCCGCGTTGATGTACGCGCGTTGCTCGGACCACGAAGACTCCATGGCCCGGTAGTTGTCCCCCGGCCGAGCGGCCTGAAATGCCGCCGTTTCATAGGTCGTGTCGTCGGCCAAGAACGTCTTCACGTCCAGTCCCCAGGTGTGCTCGGGAACCAACAGCAACGCGCGGCTAAAGCGCGCGATTGCCGGATCGTCGGCCCGTGCCTGCCCCGTGGTTAGCCACTCCCGCCGCAACCGCGCCAACTCCCGATAGCGCGCGACCTTCGCGGGGTCCGAGCCAACGCCGTGAATCCAGGTGTCGCCAAGTTCGTCCGTCACTATGGGCAGGTTGGGTTTGATGCGCACGAGCGCCTCCGCGAAGCGATCGAGGGTCGACGCCTCGACGGACGCCCCAGGGAGTTGTTCCCGCAGGCGCTGGAAGGTCTCGCCCACCTCGGCGGCGGACTGCGGGCCGTGGTTGTCGCCGGTGTGCGCGAAGACGATGGCCTCGTCGAGCCCAGGCACGACCGTGAGGCCGCCGTAGGAGCCCTTGTCGTACATGACGACAACCTCGGCGCCGCTTGGGTCGCGCCAGACGAAGACGGGCGGCACGTCCGGCGCCGTCGAGGCTGGATTGACCCCGATGTGCAAGAACTGGATGCCGGCCTCGGCGAGGAGTGGAACGATCCCGCGCGTGTGTCCGGGCACGTCGGTCATCTTAGCCGCGATCGTGCGCCTCCCGAAGCGCCGATCCAGGTCGTGCGCGATGCGCAGCCCCTCGCGGAAGAGAGAGGGCTCGACCAACTCGCTGTGCGTAGTGAACGGCAAACCGTGCCAGGCGATGTCCCCCACGGCGATGGCCTCTTCCATGCGCCCGCGCCACGCGGGCGGCGCCTGCTCAAGATACTCATAGATGAGCCATGAGCCGGTCGTCCACACGAAGCGATCGGGGCCGCCGCGCTCCCGCAGTATCCGCGCCAGGTCGATAGCGGCGGGGATGTGCCGCGTCATGTACTGCTCGACCACAGCGCGGGCAAGGTTGGTGAACCCGATATCCAAATGTGTCTTGAAGAGCACATGCGCCACACGCGCCCGACGGTCTTCCAGGGCTGAATGGCCGCTGTGCGGGGCAATCGCCGTCTCTTTCGCCGTTAGCGGGGCAGACGTGTCTGGGGGCGGGACTGGCATAATGTCGCTCCAATCGCGATAGGCATGGTAGCAGTCGACGCTAGGTACCGTCCTCGGCATCGCCGGCTAGAAGCCGGCGATGCCAAGGACATGCATGATCCGTGGATGTCGAGACGGCGGCCTTGAGCGATGTCAGCGGCCTATGTCCCCATCCCAACCGCGACCCCAAACAACGTGTGGGGCCGTGGGCGCGTCGTTCCGGCCTTGACGGTGCGTGTCGTCCGTCCGCGCGCCGCGCCGGCTTTGACGATGGGCGCCGGCCGCGCCCGTGGATGGTAGGTGATGCGCAGGACGCGCCGCGCCGAGGCGCCACGTCCCTGCGTCGTCACGCGCAGGACGCCGCGCCGCGCCAACGCGCCCGCGTTCGCCGGCGGCGCGTCCCCGCGCGGCAGCGGGATCGTCAGCGTCACCGCGCCCCCTCGCGGCGCGCGCGCCGCGCCACGCACCGTTCCGTGTACCTGGAAGGTCGTGACCGTCTTGAACAAACCGCACGGCTCCTGGGCCGCGATCTGTAGCATGACCGTGCCTGGCCGCGCGTCGTGGGGGATGGTGAAGGTCAACAGCGCCAGGCCCGACGCCGCGACGTGGAAGGCGTAGCGGTAGCCGCCCGCCACGCGCTTGCCCGTGAGCGTGACGCCGAAGCCGTCAGACGCGCCCAGGCTGCTGTCGGTGTAGAGCGTGGCCTTGGCGGGGTACGTCGCCTGTACGATGAGCGTGAGGGCGGAGTGGGGCGCGGCGTCCAGCAGCAGCGCCTGATTGCCGCCGCGCGGGACGGTGTCAAAGGCCGGCAGCGCGTAGAGTTGGCACACCGGCAAAGGCGTCGGCGTGCTCGTGCTCGTTGGCGGCACAGCGGTACTCGTGCTCGTGCTCGTGCTCGTCGGCAGGATGGCGGTATTGGTCGCCGTAGCCGGCACAGGGGTAGTGGTACTGGTCGCGGTTGGCGGAACCGCGGTGTTTGTAGCAGTTGGCGGTACAGGGGTACTAGTGGCCGTCGACGGGACGGCGGTAGTGGTCGCCGTCGGTGGCGCGGCGCTGCTCGTGCCAGTCGCCGTCGGGGTCGTCGTCGTACCTGTCGCGGTCGCCGTCGGCGTACCCGCAACGGTCGTCGCGGTGGACATGGCGGTTCCACTCGGCGTGGCGGTCGCCGTTGCTGTTGTATTCTGTTGCAGCGTGGCCGCCTCTAGCACCACGCCGCCGTCCTGCGTCGAGCTTCCGACCGTACCGTAGTCGTTGAGCGTGGTCAACGTGATCGTCAGCGTCTGTCCAGCCGAAGCGGCCCGGTACGCCAGCGTGTAGACACCCTGACCAATGCCGCCCGTGCTGCTCAACGAATTGTTGCTGTAGAGCGGGGCGCTGCCATCGCTCAACGTCGCCGTCACCGCCGCCTGCGCCTTGTAGACGTTGGTATACAGCCGCAGTGTGCGCGTGATCGGGTCGGCCGGCACGGTCAGGCGGAAGCCGTTGCCGGCGTCGGGGACGAAGACCCCCCGTTGGTTGTTCGTGCCGCTGATAACAGGTGTGCCATCGCTCCAGACCGCGACGATGCCGCCGCCGCCCGACTGGCTGTCCGTGCCCGATCCGACGGGGGTGAAGGTCCCAATCTGCGCGGGGACGTTGGCCTTGTGGTTGAAGTCGATGACGGAGGTCGCGCCCCACTCGCTCCAGTCGGCCGTGCCCTCGGCGGTCAAATCGACCGGCGACGAAGGCGTGTTCAGACCGCCACAGAGTATGCCGCCGGCGTTTTGCACGTCCGGCGCGGCTGGGGCTATCGCCGCGGCGCTGAACTGCGCGGCCGGCGCGCTCGTCGTGAGTACGGTCGTCGGTGAGACGGGGTTCACCGCGACCGGCACGCCGCCCGCGTAGACGCCGTAGGTCTGCAAACGGGGGGCGTTCAGCTGGACGTTGGCGGAGCTGGTGTTCCACACGGCCAGCGCCAGCACGTTATCGCCGTTGGGATTGAGGACGCCCGCCGGCAGCGAGAAGATGCGCTGCGGTCCGACGTTGTCGATGTAGCGGCCCATATTCCAGCCATTGACGAAGATGATCGCACGATACGGCAGGTTGAAGCCATCGCTGAAGCGCAGCCCGACCGGCGCGTCGGTCCCGGCGGGTAGGTTCAGCATAAAGTGCGTGCGGTACCAGCTGACACCCGGCGTGACCGCCTGGGGCAGGGTCTCGGATGTCCAACTCGCATCATTGTAGTCGGGCAGGTACCAGCCGGCGCGCTCACCGTAGAGGCCGCCATTGTTGTAGGGGCCGCGCGAGGGATCAGGGATGCTCTCGCCGCCCAGGTCGCCCTGGATGCGCCAGTCGATCGCCGCGCTGGTATCGGAACTGCTGGTACCAGCGGGACACAACGCGCCCTTGTCCAGCACGGCCTGCTCCAAACCGCGCGGCGATTTATAGCCATCGTCGGCCGAGAAGTCTTCGCTGTGGCCCATGTTCTCCAGCAAGACGGAGATGACGTTGTCGGCCCCTACCTTGAAGCTGCCGGACGGGAAGGCAAAGGTTTGCGCCCCATTGGCGACGCTCCCTAGGTAGACGCCGTTGAACCACACCGCGTAGACGCCCTGGGCGCCGCCATAGCCATTGAGGGTAAAGCCCGTTTCGTCGCTCTGGCCCGTGAAGTGGCCGCGGTACCACACGTCGCCGTAGTGGTAGCCATAGTCGTCCATGTAGAGCATGGGCAGGCTCAATGGCGGCATCGGGTTGGTGGTCGTAATATGGTTGGCGACCGTCCAGGTGGAGTCGTCGAAGCCTGGCTGCGCCTCGGGACTCCCCGCGTGGTAGCGCCAGTTCGTCAGTGGTGGCAACGTCACCGCTGGCGGCCCGCCCAGTGAACCGGCCAACGAGCCCGCACTCGTCGCGGTCATAGCCACGGGCGCGCCGTTCCAGGTCACCGCCGTTGCCGTCACCGGCGCGAACACCTCTAGCGGCGCCGTGGCCGTGGTGTCGCCGGTCAGGTCAAGCGTCGTGCTCATAGGCGCCTCGGACGCGGTGCGTACCAACGCGGGGCCGTAGGTCAGCACGGGACCCGCCTCTGTCTGATTGAGCCAGAAGCGCGAGGCTTCGTCGTCGGTCCCGATCAGCAGCAGCAGGTCGCGACTCGCGCCGCCGCCGTGGATCAGCACGCGCGCCAATCCGGTGTGGACGTAGTTCAGACGCAGGTCGCCGCGTGTCGCGTCGTAGGCGGAAGTGACGCTGCCGGCGAACACCGTCACGGTAGGTTGCGACGTGTAACGCAGCACCATCTCGCCGTCCTCACCCGGCCGTCCGTAGAACACGGCCACGTCGCGCCCGCCGATCGCGGCGTGCGTCATCAACTCGGAGGTCGCGTAGACCAGGCGCTGGGCGCCCAGGTCGTAGCCGGCGATAAGCAACTTGCTGTCGCGCCCGTTGAGGCGGATGGCCGTGCCGGGCTGTTGCGGGACCACGGGGTAGGCGCCATCGGGCGTGGTGATGGCGATGGTCGTTGAGATGTCACTGGTCGACGTGCTGTCGGCGTGGCGCAACACGTAGAACTGCGTGCCGGTGACCGGGTTGTAGCGGCTGCTGTAGTCGACATTAGGGTCGGTTCCGATGGTATAGCTGAGTGGGTTGGTCTGGCGTAGCGGCGTCACGGCGTCGAGCATATAGTTGAGCCGCTTGAAGGCGCTGTACTTGGGCGTGAGTTGGCGCTGCTCATTGATCGCCGCGCCATAGTCGTAAGAGGTGTAGAGGCCGTCCGAGGGCAACCAGCCCCAGCTGGTCCCGCCGTAGGTCATGTACGAGTTATACAGCGTCAGCCCTTGCGCGATCACACTCTTGTAGAAGACGTTGACGAAATCGGGGCCGGTCAACTTGTAGCAGTTAGCATAGCCGGGACCGCCCCAGAAGTCGAACGAGCCGCCCTGATACTCGGCGATGAAGATGGGATCGTTGTAGGGAGCGTGGCTACGGAAATTCGGCTCGACGCCCGTAAGGACACCGTTCCAGTGCGCGGGATTGGAGCAATCGAAGCCCTGCGGGTACGCGTCGAAGCCATAGAGGTCGACCGAGCCGGGTCCGCTGGCCCAGGTCCCGGCCAGATAGGCGTCGTTGAAGCTGAACGGGACCTTGATGCCGTCGGCGCGCTCTTTTTGCTCGATGTTCTGCATGTAGATGACGTCGTGCGGACCGAACGTATACTCGTTCTCGACCTGCACGAAGATGACGCTGCCGCGCAACCCGTTGGTCGCGTCGGTCGTGGTGATCTGGTGCCGCGCCAGGATGGGGTCGATATGGCCGAGCCAGTCCATGTAGGCGGCGGTATAGTCGGGGGCGCTGGTGCGCGCCTGTCCCTTCACAGTCTGCAGCCAGCCGGGGAAACCGCCTGAGTCGGTCTCGGCGTTGATGTAGGGACCGGGCCGCGCGATGACGTAGAGGCCGGCCTGCTCGGTCATTCGCAGCAGCTTCTCGACGTCGCGCACGCCTGTGAAGTCGTAGACGCCTGGCTTAGGTGAGTGGAAGCCCCAGTCGAAGTAGATCGACACGGCGTTGTAGCCGCCGGCTTTGATTTTTTGCAGCACATCGAGCCACAGGTCGGGGCTGGGCAGGCGCCAGTAGTGGAACTCGGCCGAGCGGATGAACACGCGCTTACCGTCGATCAGCAGCGAGTAGTGGTCCTGGCTCACGGCCGGCGCCGGCGTGGGCGTGGGGATCGCTGCGTTCTGCTGCAGCGTGGCCGCCTCCAGCGCCACGCCGCCGAACCCGCCGCCATACTCGGCCGTCGTGGTCCACGTCACGGTGAGGGTCTGGCCGGGCGAGGCGGCGCGGTAGTAGAGCGTGTAGACGCCGCCCGCGGTGCTGCCCTGGTTACTCAACGACTCGTCGGTGTAGGTGGGCGCGCTGCCGTCGCTCAATGACGCGGTGAGCCTGCCGGTCGCGCGGTACACGTTGACGTAGACGCGCAGGGCGCGTGTCGTGGTATCGGCGGCCGCGGTGAAACGGAAGCCGTTGCCGCCGCCGGGCACGAAGACACCCTGCCCGCTGTTCGTTCCGGTCATGGCCGGTGTACCGTCGCTCCAGGTCACAACTGAGCCGCCGCCGCCGGACTGGCTGTCCGTACCTGACCCGACACCGGTAAAAGTACTGATTTGCGGCGACACGTTGGCCTTGCGGTTAGAGTTAGTGGCCGAGGCGTCGCCCCACTCGATCCAGTCCGCCGTACCCTCGCTCGTCAGGTTGACCGAGGAGGACGGCGCCGCGCCCAAGCTGCCCTGCACGGTTGCCGTCAGCCCGGTCGTGGTCGTCATCGTGGCCGTCGGCGTCACAGTCCCTGTTGCTGGTGTGGCCGTCGCGCCGGTCGCGGTGGTGGTCGCCGTATCGGTCGCGGTTGCTGGTGTGGCCGTGTCAGTCGCGGTCCCAGCCGTGGCCGTCGCTGTCATCGTTGCTGTGGCTGTCGTCGTGGCCGTGTCAATCACGGTCCCAGCTGTGGCTGTGTCGGTCGCGGTGGCCGTCGCGGTCGGAGACGCGGAGGCTTGTTGCAGCGTCGCGGCCTCGATCACCACGCCGCCGTCCTGATTCGAACTATTTACGATACCATAGTCGGTTCCCGTGGTGAGCGTGATCGCCAGCGTTTGGCCGGCCGTGGCCGCGCTGTAGGTCAGTGTGTAGACGCCCGCTTTGGCGCCGTTCTGGAAAGAGTCGCTCGTATCGACGAGCGCGTTGTCGGAGTAGACGGGGGCGCTTCCGTCGCTCAACGCCGCCGTGATCGCCATTTGCGCGGCGAACACATTGACGTAGAGGCGCAGCGTGCGGCTGATGGGGTCGGCGGGCAGCGTCAGGCGGAAACCATTGCCGGCGCCGGGCACGAAGACCCCTTGGCGGTTGTTTGTTCCGTTGAGCGCGGGCGTGCCGTCGCTCCAGGTCACGACCGAGCCGCCGCCGCCGGACTGGCCGTCCACGCCCGATCCGACGCTGCTAAAGGCGCTGATCTGGGGCGACACGGTAGCCTTGCGGTTGGCGTTAGTGGCCGAGGCGTCGCCCCACTCGATCCAGTCCGCCGTACCCTCCGTGGATACGTCGACTGTCGATGGCGGCGCGCCGAGGCTACCGGAGAGCGTTCCACCCCCGGTCGCCGCGGTCGGCGCGCTGCTCTCTCCGGTCAGGCTGCCAGCGGACATGCGCGGCCCGACGCCTGCTGAGGTAGTTCCAGGCGCGAATCCAGCGAGGAGCAAGAGCAGTATTAGGCTGGATAGCGCCCATGGACGTAAACGATCGTATAGCACCATGACTCTCCCCACTTCCGCTTTCTTTAACCAATACATAAATAGCATGCCGGGACTGCTAGTCGCGCGTCAAATTCGAGTTGGTCGGTCGGGCGCGTCCTCCTCCGTCCGCCCCTTTGCGGACGCTCTCACGCGACCCTTGACGCGCGACTAGATCATCATCAGTAGGAGCGTCCGCCGGACGTCACGCCTATCGCGACTCCGAAGAGCAGGTGGGGCCGCGTGCGCGCCCGCCCCGCCTTGGGTGACGTGGCGGCGTGCGCCGGCCGCGCCCGCGGATGGTAGGTGATGCGCAGGACGCGCCGCGCCGAGGCGCCACGTCCCTGCGTCGTCACGCGCAGGACGCCGCGCCGCGCCAACGCGCCCGCGTTCGCCGGCGGCGCGTCCCCGCGCGGCAGCGGGATCGTCAGCGTCACCGCGCCCCCTCGCGGCGCGCGCGCCGCGCCACGCACCGTTCCGTGTACCTGGAAGGTCGTGACCGTCTTGAACAAACCGCACGGCTCCTGGGCCGCGATCTGTAGCATGACCGTGCCTGGCCGCGCGTCGTGGGGGATGGTGAAGGTCAACAGCGCCAGGCCCGACGCCGCGACGTGGAAGGCGTAGCGGTAGCCGCCCGCCACGCGCTTGCCCGTGAGCGTGACGCCGAAGCCGTCAGACGCGCCCAGGCTGCTGTCGGTGTAGAGCGTGGCCTTGGCGGGGTACGTCGCCTGTACGATGAGCGTGAGGGCGGAGTGGGGCGCGGCGTCCAGCAGCAGCGCCTGATTGCCGCCGCGCGGGACGGTGTCAAAGGCCGGCAGCGCGAAGAGTTGGCACACCGGCAACGCCGTCGGGGTGCTCGTGCTCGTCGGCGGCACAGCGGTACTCGTGCTCGTGCTCGTGCTCGTGCTCGTGCTCGTGCTCGTGCTCGTCGGCAGGATGGCGGTATTGGTCGCCGTAGCCGGCACAGGGGTAGTGGTACTGGTCATGGTCGGCGGGACGGCCGTGTTTGTGGCGGTCGATGGGACGGCCGTGTTTGTGGCGGTCGATGGGACGGCCGTGTTTGTGGCGGTCGATGGGACGGCCGTACTGGTCGTCGTCGCGGTTGGCGGAACCGCGGTCGTCGTCGCCGTTGCTGAAGCCGGCGTGCTCGTCGCTGTCGCTGGAGTTATCGTGCCCGTCGCCGTTGGGGCAGCCGTCGTCGTGCCCGTCGGTGAGGTGGGCGTGTTGGTGCTAGTCGCGGACGGCCCGGTCGTCGCCGTCCCAGTCGCGGTGGCTGTCTCAGTGGCGACAGGGCTTGTCGTCGCGGTGGCCGTAGCGGTACCGCTGCTCGGCGTAGCGGTCGGCGATGTGGTTGTATTCTGTTGCAGCGTGGCCGCCTCCAACACCACGCCGCCGTCTTGGTTCGCGCTGCCCACGACGCCGTAGTCGGTTTCCGTTGTGAGCGTGATGGCGAGCGTCTGGCCGGGCGAGGCCGCACTATAGTTCAGCGTGTAGACGCCGGCCTTGCCGCCGTTGTCGAAGGAGTCACTCGTGTCGACGAGCGCGTCATCGCTGTAGGCCGGCGCGCTGCCGTCACTTAACGTCGCGGTGATAACCGCCTGCGCGGCGAAGACGTTGGTGTAGAGGCGCACCGTGCGTGTGACCGGATCGGCGGGGAGGGTCAGCCGGAAGCCGTTGCCGGCGCCCGCCACGAAGACACCCCGCTGGCTGTTTGTACCACTGGGCGTTGGCGTGCCGTCGCTCCAGGTGGCGATCGAGCCGCCGCCGCCCGACTGGCTGTCCGTGCCGGGCCCAACCGGCGTGAACGCGCCGATCTGCGCGGGGACGTTGGCCTTATGGTTGAAGTCAGTGGCCGAGGTCGCGCCCCACTCGCTCCAGTCGGCCGTGCCCTCGGCGCTCAGATCAACCGACGCGGGCGGCGAGGGCGGCGCGGAGAGGCCGCCGCAAATATTCGCGCCGGTGGGCGTGGGCTGATCGAAGACCTTGAACTCGATGATGGCGTAGTGGTTGAACTCCAGGTTGGCGTTGTTGATCTTGATGCGCAGCCCTTTCACGCCCGTCTGCGTCGGGAAGCTCAACGTCTTGGCTTCGACCGTCGCGTCGTTGGTGGCGTAGGTCAGCGCGCCCGAAGCGGCCGCCTGTCTCCAATTGGTCTGCCCGTCGGCCGACACCTCGACGTCGAAGTTGGTGATCCCCTGCCCTCCCGCGTAGGTCGTGGAGAGCAACACCTGGTTGACCGTCCGCGGCATGGTCCAGGTGTAGGTAATGTACTGCGGAAAGGGCGGATTGTCGTAACTGGGACTGCCGGTAGCGTCGTTGTTGTCCTGGATCGTGTGCGGGTCGCCGTTGAGACCAGGCGCGTCCACCGTCGCGCTCGGCGCGAGATTCTGGGCCCCCGAGCCACTCGTCGCGGTCGAGCAGGTGGCGGGCGCGCTAGCGGGCGCGAGGTTGTCGAAGACCTTAAACTCGACGATGGCGAAGTGGCTGTACGTCAGGTTGGCGCTGTTGATCCTGATGCGCACGCCTTTCATGCCTGTCTGTGTCGGGAAATTGACGGTCTTGGCCTCGACCGTGGCGTCGTTGGTGGCATAGGTCAATGGGCCGGAAGACGCCACGCGCGTCCAGCCAGTCTGGCCATCGGCTGACACCTCGACGTCGAAGTTGGTAACCCCTTGCCCTCCTCCGTAGTTGGACGAGAGCAATACCTGATTGAATGTTTGCGGCATAGTCCAGGTGTAGGTGATGTACTGCGGGAAGGTAGGGTTGTCGTAGCTGACGGTACCAGTAGAGTCGTCGTTGTCCTGAATCGTGCGCGGATCACCCCGGAGGCCCGGCGCGTCCACTGTCGCGCTCGTCGCGAGGTTCTGGGGCGGCGCGTTGAAAACCTTGAGTTCGACGATAGCGAAGTGGTTATACGTCAGGTTGGCGTTGTTGACCGTGACGCGCATTCCTTTCATCCCTACCTGTGTCGGGAAGTTCAGCGTCTTGCCCTCAACCGTGGCGTCGTTGGTGGCGTAGGTCAATGGGCCGGAGGACGCCACGCGTGTCCAGCCGGTGCGGCCATCGGCTGATACTTCGACGTCGAAGTTAGTGATCCCTTGCGCGCCCGCGTAGGTGGTGGAGAGCAACACCTGGTTGAACGTTTGCGGCGTGGTCCAGGTGTAGGTGATGTCCTGGGGAAGAGTGGGATTATCGTAACTGGGGACGCCAGTGGTGTCGTCGTTGTCCTGGATCGTGCGCGCGTCACCGTTGAGGCCGGGTGCGTCCACTGTCGCGCTCTGGGCCAAATTGGGTCCGGGCGGCACTGTCGGCGGCTCATAGGTGGTCGTCGTATGCGTGCTATCGGAGTCGGTTAGGCGCATCTGGACCGTGTTCGAGTATGAACTCGGCAGGCTATAGGTCTTGAACAGGCTGTTGCAACAGGGGGTCTGATTCGTCACCGACCACAGGTTGTTGATGTTGAAGCGGATGTTGTCGCCGTCTACCTGCGCGCGCGCCGAACCGGTCGCGTCGCCCTCCGCCCGCAGGCGGTCGTTCGTCCCCGACACCACGAGCGAGGCGGTGATAAAGTTGGTCTTGGAGCCGCGGAAGTCGTTCGTGCCACGGTTGCCAGGATCGTTCGGACCGAAGTCCATATAATCCTTCTGGTCCAGGGACCATGACCACGCCGGCCTGACCCCATAGGCGCCCGGCCCCGCCGGGTTCTGCTCCGTCGCCGTGCCGGCGATGCGCCCGATGTTGTCGGCCGGATACGACGACCAGATGCCGCGTCGTTGCCAGGTCAACGTCGAGGCCGCGCCGGTGACCTCATACGCCACCCCAACCTCGGTGCTGCCGCTGGGCGGGTTGGTGACCGTATACGTCGTGCGGATCAGGCCGGTCCCGTCGATGTGCAACGCGAACGTCGCGCCGGTCGAGCCATAGCTGCCCGCCACCGTCACGATCGCCTCGTCGCCCGATGTCGTCGCGGTGATCGACGAGAGCGACCACGCCGGCAGACTCTGGTTGGATTGGGCCAGGTTGCCCAGATTCAAGATCGGGCCGCCCGTGAGCACCGTGGTTCCCTTGTAGGTTCCGTTGGAGATCAACCCGGTCGCCTTGTCGAAGGTCAGGCTGAACGTCGCGTTGTTCGACACCGTGATGCTCGACGCGTCCGAGGTGATCGCCGGCGCCGGGCCGATCGGACCGGTAAAGTCCGGCGTCGGCTGCCCGATCGTCAGGTTGTAGACGTCCTCGATCGGGTTGTAGCCGGTGATCCCATTGGCGGCGAGGATCGCGGCCTCGGCGCTATTGGTGAGGGTTAGGGCGACCTTTTCCCCCGCGTACCAGTTTTGCGCCGGCAACGTCAGGTAGCCCTTGGCGCCTGGCGCGATGTCGGCGCTAACCGTCCCGGAGTCGGCGCCGGCCTGATAGGTGATCGCCACGTCGCTCAGGTTGGTGTTATTGTGCCGGTTCTGGATCGGGATCAGCAGCGGTTGGCCCGCCCCGGGGTTGTCCAGCGGGGCCTGATCGGCGATGTAGTCGGGGCTGTATTCCTTTTTGACGTTGTTGTATTCGGGCTTCTCGCGCCCCCAGGCGTCGAGCAAGGTCCCCCAGGTGTTGACGCCATTGTAGCCCGGACCCTGATTGTAGCTGTCCATCGAGGCCCAGATGGCGCCGCCCAGTTGACCAGGGGTGGCGTAGATGGGCTCCCAGTACTGGCGCAGATACGCCCCGTACCAGTCTTGCGTGCCCGGATCGAACGCCTTGGTCGCCGTCGGTCCCGCGACGGGAGGGGCGAAGCCGTGCGCGTACTCGTCGTTGATGACCGGCTCGGAGGTATTGGTGAAGAGCCCCACGACGCCGGGGCCAGGGTAATGGACGCTGTAGATATCCACGCTGTTGGCCGGCGCCGCGTACCCGTAGCTGAACTTGGTGGGGCGGGTAGGGTCGGCCTGCCGCACGTAGTCGAGCATCGCCTGCATGTTGGAGCCCCACACCGTATTCTCGTTGCCCAGGGACCAGTACAGAATGCTGGGGTGCGTCTGGTCGGCCTCGATATTCTCCGCGAACTGCCCCACGTATTCGGGCAGCCAACTCGCGTCGCTCTGCGTGTTGGTCCCATTGCCCTGACCGACAAAGAAGACGGAGGTCTCGTACTCGACGTAGATGCCCAGCTTGTCGGCCGCGTCGAGCGTCGCCTCCGAGGGCGCCATATGCGACGTGCGGATGTAGTTGATATTGGCGTTCTTGAACTCCTGCAAGTTGTGGAAGTCTTCAGCCGCTGTCGTCACGTTTATGCCCTTGTCGGCTGAGTCCGGCAAGTAATCGGCGCCGTGCAACTTGACGGGGTGGCCGTTCACCAATAGCTGGTTGCCGCTGACCACGATCGTGCGGAAGCCGATCTGTTTGCTCACCGTTTCGACATCCACGCCATCGACGTTGTAGGTGGCCGTCAGCGTGTAGAGATAGGGGTGCTCGGCGTCCCATTTCTTGGGCTTGGCGACGGGGATCGCCGCCGTCCCATCGGGGTTAGACGCGCTGAGGCTGATCGCGCCGGGGTTGAGCGGCACGTCGGCGCCCGACGGATCGGTCAGCCGCAACTTGACCGTCGCGGTCGCGCCACTGGTGAAAGAGACGCCCGTCGTCACGGCCAGCGTCGCGTTGGTATAGGAGGCGTCGAAAGTGGTCGTGGCCTGTAGGCGCGTGGCGTAGTTCTTCGGCAAGGCGATCATGGTGACGTCGCGAGTAATCCCGCGCACATGGCGGAAGGCGGGCGAGTGATCTTCCATGGTCAAGCCGATGGTGATCCAGGCGTTGCTGCCCGGCGTCACGTAGGGGGTGATGTCGGCGTCCCACTGTGAGAACGCGCCGCGATGCGTAGTCACGAGGTGGCCGTTGGCCCACACGCGGGCCATGGTTTGCGCCGCCTCGAAGCGGATGATGATCTCCCGTCCCGCGAAGCTGGCGGGGATAGCAATGGACTTTTTGTACGGGTACTCGACGTTCTTGTCGGTCGTGCACGGCTCGTCGCAGTAGGTCCACAGGCCCAGATAGGCCAGGTCACCGGGGATGGGGACCGTCGTCCACGAAGAAGGGTCGACCGAGTTGTCGTAGAAGTTGGCGGGCGGCGTCTTGGTCCAATACCATGTGCCGTCGAGGCTGACGATGGGCGTGGAAACGCCCGGTTCCGACGCGGGAAGCGGTGGGATCGTCGGGCGGGGCCACGCGCTGCCGGCGCTGGCATGGGCGGCGCCGGGACGGAGCGCGAGGAGCAGTTGCAGGGACACGAGCGACGCCGCGGCCAGCGCGAGCCACACGGCCAGTCCGCGTCTGGCGAGACACGCCTGTATCATCGAGCATCCTTCATGCGGCGCCACGGCGCTGTCGTGTCCGGTCATGTTTCTTACTCCTACTCCTATATGTTCGGTCTGACTCACGCTACGTTCGGTCTAACTCACGCTGTCAATGCGGCGCCTGCCGCATGCGTCTCACCCCTTGATTCCTGATTGACTCACACTCTCAATGAACTGGCGCTGGAAGATCAGGAAGATAGCCAGAATAGGCAGGAAGCTCAGGACGGTCCCGGCAAGCATGATCGGGATGTACGAGGCGTTCCCGGTGGAATTCAGGCCGTCGTTCGCGAGGACGACCGGCATCGTCATCACCGAGGCGCTGTTGACGATCAGGTGCGACCAGGTGTACTCATTCCACATGTAGGTAAACATCAAGATGCTGAGCGTGGCGATAGCCGGTTTCATCAGGGGGGCGGCAATGCGCACGAAGATCCACGCGTCGGTGGCCCCGTCCATGCGCGCCGCCTCCAGATACTCGTCGGGGACCGACCGCGCGAACTGCATCATTAGAAACACCCCAAAGCCACTCACGAGGAAGGGTAGGGCGATGCCCGCCTGCGTGTCGATCAAGGAGAGATTCTTGATGGTCAGGTAGTTGGGGAAGAGAGTGATCGCCTGGGGGATCATCATGGTGATGAGGATCAAGAAGAGTAACACCTTCTTGAGGGGGAACCGGTACTTGGCCAGGACATAACCGATGTAGGTGTTGAAGAGCACATGCAGCGGGACGGCGATGGCCACCACGATGAGGCTGGACTTGAATGGATCGGATAGCGGGGCGATCGCGTCCGCGGCGACACCGTTCCACGCATCCCCGTAGTTCTGCAGCGACCAGGTGTCAGGAATCCAGCGGAAGGGATTCTGGATGATCTGGCCCGACGTCTGGAACGACGCGGAGATCACCCACAGGATGGGCACAAGGAGCAGGGCGGCCACCGGCAACATCAGCAGGAAAGGAACGACGGGCCGCCAGCGTACTGTTTTCTGCATTAGACTGCGTCCTTAATTTTCGTAGAAGCGGGTCACCCGCATCTGCACGAGCGTAATCACCAGCACCACGATGAACAGAAAGAAAGCGATCACGGAGGCGTATCCGACCTTGCTATTCATGCCGAAGCCCTCGTCGAGCATGTAGTACATGATGGAGCGTGTCTGACCGGCCGGTCCGCCCTGCGTCACCGCCACAACCTCGGGGTAGATGTTGAGCGCGTTGATGGTCGAGACGATGACGCAATACAGCAGCGCCGGCCGCAACTGGGGGATCGTGACGTTCAGGAAGCGCTGGATAGGGCCGGCTCCGTCGATGGAGGCGGCTTCCGTCAAGGCCGCGTTCATATTCGAGAGCCCGGCCAGAAGAATGATCATGAAGAAGGCGGCGTTCTTCCACACGAAGAACAACACGATCGCGGCCTGCCCCCAGAGCGCATCGGTTAACCAGGGGAGCCGGGGCAGCCCGAGGTCGGACACGTAGCTATTGATGAGCCCGTACTGACCCAGCAACTGCCGGAACACCAGGCCGGAGGCGATCGTCGGCATCAAATAGGTCAGGAAGACGAGAACGCGCAACAACGGCTTGCCCACGGTGATGTGGTGCAACGCGAGGGCGAGGGCCAGCGCGACCACCACGATTAGGGGGACTGACGCCACCGCATAGATGAACGAACTGACGAAGGCCTGGTGGGCTGTGGCGTCGTGGAAGAAGGTGTTGAAATTGGCCAGGCCCACCCAATGCGTCGGGTGCAAAAAACTGAGTAAGGTGAAGTCCGTGAACATCCAGTACAGGTTCTGGACGAACGGATAGTAGAAGAATACCGTGAAATAGACGCCGGCGAGCAGGACGGCGCCTCCAACAAACAGAACCGTGCTTGGGGCAACCTTCATGATACGCCCCATACGGCCCAGGCGGCCGGCGGCCCGGCCCGAGCGCGCCAGCGGCCTGGCAGCCATGTTGCCCATATCCATCCGTTTGTACCCTCGCTTGAGAGCGGTGGGAGCCGGGGGCTTAGTGGCCCTGTATAGTGGACCCAGGAACCTGGACAGTGAAAGGGGGCGCTTAGAGGTGGTAGACTAGACCACGATGAGACAACAATACAGTTCCGCCTACAAGGCCCGCATCGTGCAGGAGTTACTGCGCGAGGA
>JAABUL010002575.1_pt1 | contig 29524 bp, 34 predicted proteins | sample 5559151 | NCBI WGS metagenome assembly JAABUL01 (sample SAMN10711876, study PRJNA513368) | rock metagenome | isolation source: Antarctica rocks | place: Antarctica: Victoria Land, Pudding Butte sud
GCAGCGGCGGCTCTCAAAGGATTATGAAAAACGCCCTGCGTCGAGCGTGGCCCTTATTCAGATCGCCCTATCCGCGCTGATGCTCAGGCGGTTAGCACCAGAATGACCTTTCTACACAGTCTCTTAGATACCGTTGATATATTAGAAGTAGCGGCAAAAAAGATTGGCCTAAAAGCCTATGAATTGGACTGGCGCATTTGGGAAAGCCAGAGAAACGGCACACCTTAAAGACTGGGGGTTTTGTATGACTATTACGCTCACTCCTGAAATCGAGAATGCCATTGCGGAACAGGCACAGCGGGAAGGAACGACAGCAGAAAGGCTTGCCCTGGACAGCCTGCGAAATCTCTTCGTCACGCCAAAGCCAACCCCGGAGGATATTTTGGGCCTGGCAGCCCAAGTCTACAAGGGTCTGTCAGACAAAGAAAAGGACGAGGTAGAAAAGATCGCTCTCGACCGAGACCACTTCTTTGGGGAAAGGTCCACTCACTGATGCCGAAGTCTTTGCTGGACACAGACACGCTCTCGGCAATCATCAAACAAAATCCAATTGCCCTCTCACATTCAAGGCAGTCTCTGACAGCCTATGGCATGCTCACCTTTTCCATCATCACTCGCTACGAAGTTCTGCGCGGGCTGAATGCTAAACAGGCATTGGTTCAGATAGTTGCATTTGAGAAATTATGTGCAGTCAGCGAAGTGTTGCCGCTCACCGATGCCGTAGTTCAAAAAGCCGTCAGCATTTATGGCGACTTACACCGACAGGGTGAACTTATTGGAGATGCGGATATTCTGATCGCAGCCACGGCTTTGGAGAATGGCCTGACGCTGATCACCAACAATGAAAAACATTTCAAGCGTATTTCTGGATTGACGATTATCAACTGGCTAAAGCAATAGCAAACTTTGCTGAGAAGGGGTGCCCAAACATCGAGCTGGGCATTTGCGGCGAGCACGGCGGCGAGCCGAGCAGCATTGCGTTCTGCCACAAGATCGGCCTGAACTACGTGTCCTGCTCGCCCTACCGCGTGCCGATTGCGCGTCTCGCCGCCGCCCAAGCCAACCTTGCGGACAGCGGCGTGGGCCGCGACCGCTAAGATTAACGATGGAAAAGCCCCGCCTGACAACGGGGCTTTTTCTATAGAGGTTCTTGCATAGATTAACAATGTTGTAAACATCAATGAAACCACTTGGAGAAAACTCAAATCCCTTTGCCTCTGCTTACCCCAACATCGCGCATTGGGTTGAGGATTTCGGCTATATTGAAATGGGCCATGACGACTGCAATCAATCATTCGTCCGGGCGCTAGACATCGGCGGCATGATCTGGGAAGGCGAACGCACTTACGCCACTGTAGACAAAGCTATGCAGGCATTGGAGACAGGGATCAAGGCGTGGATGGAAGAGCAGTATGGGCAGTAAACACCAAAACAATCAGAGAGCGGCTGCCAACTCTGCCTCATGCCAGTCCCCTGTGTAACCTTCTTGCGAGCAGAGCTGCGTCAGCCACCCACTCCGGCTTGCCACGCCTGAGCAAAAGTCCAAACAGTCAATTTTGGGCCTTCATCCAGGTATAATTAAGACATCATACACGCTCTGGAAATCGACAACTTGATGATGGCATATGGGCCGCGCCTGCTGTTTGACGGCCTGTCGGCATCGGTCAAGCCGGGCGAAACCCTGGTGGTCACCGGGGCGAATGGGGCGGGCAAAAGCACGCTGCTCAAGATTATCGCCGGGCTGGCGCGGCCCGATGCGGGCACGGTGCAGTTTGTCGGCGGGCAGAGCGGCGGGGCGCAGCAGAATCGGCTCCAGTTTGGCTATGCATCGCCCGATGTGACTATGTACGGGGAACTGTCGGGATTAGAGAATATCGACTTTTTCGCGCGCCTGCGCAGGCTTCCGGCAGGGCAGGGAACTGAGCTGCTGGCACAGGTCGGCCTGTCGGCTAGTCGCGGCAAAGATTTGGCGGGCGCATACTCTTCGGGCATGCGTCAGCGGCTAAAGCTGGCGATTTCGCTGCTGGGCGCGCCGCCGCTGCTGGTGTGGGACGAGCCGACCCTGGCTTTGGACGAGCGCGGCGCGGCGCGGGTGGGGCAGATTTTGGACGCGCACCGGGCACGGGGAGGGCTGGCGGTTGTCGCGACCAACGATGCAGGCGAAGCCGGACGCTGGGGCGACAAGACCCTGGCTGTCGGGCGCTGAGTCGCACTGGGGCCAGTGTGCCTGGGCAATCTTTCGCAAGGATGCGCAGGTGGAATGGCGTACGCGTTATGCCGTGGGCGCGGTGCTGCTGTTTGCGGTCACGACGCTGACGGCAGTTTCCGCGGCGGTCAGCGGGTCGCCGGTGCATTCGGAAGTCAAGGCGGCGCTGCTGTGGGTGGTCTTGCTGTTCGCGGCCTTGTCGGGATTGGCGCGGACGTTTGTGCGGGAAGAAGAAGCGGGGACGGCAGCGGCCCTGCGTTTGTCGGCCCCCCCGACGGCGGTGTATGGCGGCAAGTGGCTGTTTAACCTGGCCCTGATGCTGAGTGTGGAGAGTGTCGGCGTGCCCCTGTTTTTGATCGTGCTGCCGCCGCAGACGGTGAACTATGGCCTGTTTTTGGGCGTATTGATACTGGGGGGCGTGGGACTGACGGCGGCATCGACCTTTGTGGCGGCCCTGATCGCGCAGGCAGCGTCGGGCAAAAGCGCGTTGTTTTTCGTAGTGGCGTTCCCGGTGCTCATGCCGCTGCTGCTGCTGGCGGTGCAGGGGACGGTTGGGGCGTTCAGCGCCTTGCCGATATATCAGGCGCGGGCGGGCGAAGATTTGAAGCTGCTGGCTGCCTATGGGGTGGTCATGACAACCGCGGCGTTTTTATTGTTTAAGACCGTGTGGCAAGAGTAGGGCTATGGATAAAGTCGGCAAAATCGGACTGCTCCTGCTGCTGATGGCGACCACAATCGCCGGGTTTTTGTGGCTGCCGCCCGCTGTTGGGTTTCAGAAGCCCGCGCTGGCCCGCATGGTGGTCTTCCATGTGCCGTGTTCTATGGCGGCCTATGCGGCCACGTTTGTCGCGACCTGGTATGCGGTGCGCTATCTCTGGAAACGCCAATGGGAAGACGATATTAAATCCCGGGTGTCGTTCGCGCTGGGCCTGGTGTTCTGGGGATTGACCACGGTGACCGGCGCATTGTTCGCCAAAGTGCAGTGGGGCGCCTACTGGAACTGGGACATCAAGCAGGGCGCAATCCTGATGCTCCTGCTGGTGTTCGCGGCGTACTTCGCCCTGCGCGCGGCGATTGACGACCCGCGCAAGCAGGCGACATTGGGCGCGGCGTATGCCGTCTTTGCCCTGCTCGCTGCACCATATTTGACTTATGTGCTGCCCAACCAGACCCCGGACACTCTGCACCCTAAAGGGACATTGCAGGGCGGTCTCAGCCCCGAATACAGCATTGTGCTGTGGGCAGGCGTCCTGGGCCTGATCTTGACCTACGTGTGGGCATGGCGAGTACAAGTGGCCGCCGAGATTTTGCAGTGGCGGGTGGCCCGGCGCAGCATGGCCCGCCCCCGACCCGTGCTGGAAAGCTCAGGGAACCGATGACCGGACTTTTGCCGTTAATGCTGGTGCCCCTGCTCGTGTGGGTCGCTGTGTGGGCTTATTTGTGGACATTGGACGGCAAAGTCAAGCGACTGGAACAGCAGATGCAGCGCCTGGGCGCGCCGGAGGAAGACGACGAATGAAACTCAACATCGGCGCAACTGTCGGCCTGGTGCTGATCGGCGGGACGCTGGCGTTCTGCGGCAGCACCTTCAAAAGCGCTTTGATTAACTATGTTCCCTTTGCGCAGGCCCGCGCGGCCACAGACACCAGTGTCCAGATTATGGGTGCGCCGGTGGCGGGCACCATGCAGTACGACAGCGCGGCCCACGACCTGCGCTTTGCCATCCGGGACACGCAGGGCGCGCTCATGCCCGTTGTCTTTAAAGGCCCCAAACCTGAAGACTTAGATACGGCCATGACCAAAGCGACCAAGATCACCGCGCAGGGCACGTATGACAAAACCCAGCAGGTCTTTGTCGCCGATAATCTGTTGGTTAAGTGTCCCAGCAAGTACCAGGGCGCGGGCGGCACTGGCGGGGACCGCTCCTACGGCTCTTCCTGACTTCTCTTCTTAGCAAAGAAATACTATGCTCTTCGGCACTTTGATGATATGGACGGCGCTGGCTGCGCTGATCGGCTCGGCGGGCGCGTACCTAGTGGCGGGAGCGCAGAAACAAGAAGTTGCGCGTTTGCGTCTGACTCGCGCGGGCCGGGTCTTGTTCTGCATCGCGGCGGGTGGGGTGCTTCTGGCGGCGGGCACATTGGGTGCGCTGCTGGTCTCGCATCGGTTTGATGTCGCCTATGTGTACCTGCACTCGGCCCGCGCGATGGCGCCGCTGTACTGGTTTCCGTCGTTCTGGGCCGGGCAGGAGGGGTCGTTTCTGCTGTGGGCCTTTTGGACATCAATTCTGGGCGTTGTGCTGTGCATGACTTCGGGCAAGGCGGAGCGGCGGGTCATGCCCGTGTACAGCGTTGTGCTGTTGTTTTTAGTCGCCATGCTGACGTTCCGCTCGCCCTTTATTTCCACCGCTTTGTCTTCGCAGGTTCCCGACCCCGTGCGCATGATGGGCACGCCCACCGAGGGTCTGGGGCTGAACCCCAATCTGGAAAACCCGTGGATGGTGATCCACCCTCCGACGCTGTTTTTAGGCTTTGCCGCGCTTGCCGTCCCCTTCGCCTTTGCCCTGTCCGCCCTGCTATGGCGGGACTGGGACGGCTGGCTGAGACGCGCCCTGCCGTGGGGCTTGTTCGGCTTCGCCGTGCTGGGCCTGGCGATGATGATGGGCGGCTACTGGGCGTATGAGATGCTCGGCTGGGGCGGCTTTTGGGAGTGGGATCCGGTGGAGAACGGCCCGTTTATCCCGTGGATCAGCCTGGTGGCGTTTCTGCACGCGGCGCAGATCCAGCGCGTGCGCGGCGGGTTCGGCAAGACCACGCTGCTGTTTGGCATGCTGCCGTTTGCCGGGGCGATGTATGAGTCATTCATGACACGCAGCGGCGTGCTGACCGACTTCAGCGTCCATTCGTTTTCGGCGCTGGGGGGGATCGGCAACGGCCTGCTGCTGGGCGCGCTGCTCGCTGTCGTGCTGGCGTCTGTCGGAATGTTAATCTTCCGGGCACGCGCAATTGTTCGCCATGATGCCGGCCAGCCGAGCGTGTGGGAAGCGCCGCAGTCCCGTGAATACGGTTATACGCTGGCCGTCGTGCTTCTCACTCTGTGCGCGGTGATTGCGGCAATCGGCATGTCTGCGCCGCTGCTGACGGGACTAGGCGTCAAACTTCACCTCGCGAAGTACACGGCCTCCGTGAGCGAAGATTATCACAACAAAGTGATGTTCCCGATGGCCGTGTTGCTGGCGATTGGGCTGGGCATTGGCCCGCACCTCGCTTGGCGCGGGCGCGGCACGCCCGACAGCCGCCGCCTGCTGACAGCTTATGCTGTCTCTGTTGCGGGTGCGCTGGCGTTTATGGGTCTGGCCCGCTGGCTGGGCACGGGACTGGCCGGGGCGAAACTCGTCCCGCAGTTGATCCTCTTCACGGCATCACTCTTTGCCCTTGTGTCCAATGTGCCCTTGCTGCTGCGCGCCCTGCCTGCACGCGCTGAGGGCACGGGGCGCGGCGCGTGGACGGTCGGCGGCACGCTATCTCATATTGGGGCGGCAGTCCTGCTGCTCGGCATCGTCTGCCTGGTGACGTTTGTGCAGAAGCAAAGCGACGTGCTACTGGTCAAGGACACGCCCGTCACCGTGCTGAACGGCCAGTACCGCATGACCTACAAAGGCCAGACGGGCGACTTCCAGACCGACAAAGACAACCAACTGCTGTTTGCCGTCGCTTCCACCCACGGGCGCGAGCACTTCATGGCCCGCCTGCCCCTGGCCCTGCGTGCGATGGAAGGCGGCGACAAAAAACTGATTGGGCATCCGGCGATTATTCACCACGCAGGCGGCGACCTGTATTTTGCGCTGAAGGACGGCCCCGACCAGTTCTATCCGCGCGGGCGCTTTGAGGAAAAGCTGAAGCTGGGAGCGACCAGCACATTTGGCCCCTACACTCTGCAATTTGAGCGATTTGAGCGTGACCCCAAAGCGGCAGCGATGGCAATGACCGGGCAGATGCCGGAGCGCTTTCCCGTCTGGGCCGTGCTCAATGTCACCTATCATGGCAAGACCAGCGTCCTGAAGCCGCAGTTTATCATGCGCCGCGACAGCCCCGGCGCGCCGGATGCTCCCGAAGTGGCCCTGCCTGGCGGCTGGCTACTGGCTTTCCAGAACATGAATGCGGGCAGTGCGGATAAGAACAACCCCAACGCCGGGGCAATGACTGAGCAAGGCTCCTTTATGCTGCGCCCGCAGGGGCCGATCCTGGAAGGCTTTGAGCTGGATGTGACCACCCGCCCCATGATCAGCTTTGTCTGGCTCGGCACTTTGCTCATCTTTGCAGGCGGGCTGGTGTCCATGCGGCGGCGCGTGCTGGAGAACCGCACCGAGCCTATTACTGACCTGCCGGAACCCGCTGCGCCCGCCGCAAGCCCGCGCCCGGGCACGGTCCGCCGCCGGGCGAAAGGCCAGGGGTCGCTTGCGCCCAAAGCCGCCCCCAGTCTGATGGCGGGCCGCAAAGGACGATAACTGTTATGCGCCTGCGCCAGCTCTTGAAAAGCAAAATCCACCGTGCCACTGTTACCGCCGCCGACCTGAATTATGTTGGCTCTATTACGATTGATCAGTCTTTGCTGGAGGCCGTAGACTTGTGGCCGGGCGAACTGGTGCATGTGTGGAATGTCACCAATGGCGAGCGCTTTGAGACCTACGCGCTGGCGGGCGAGGCGGGGTCGGGCGTCGTGCAGGTCAACGGCTCGGCGGCACGGCGCGTTCATATCGGCGACATCGTGATTGTCGCTGCGTTCTGCCTCGCTGATGAGCCGGTCATGCCCCGCGCCGTGTTGGTCGATGCGCACAATCAATTCGTGCGCTATCTTGAGTGATTTGGTACCCTATGTTTGAAGTTGCTGTTGAAAAGACCGTGGCCGCCGCCCATCGCCTGTTTGACTATGACGGCCCCTGCGAGGCCCTGCACGGCCACAACTACCGTGTGCAGGTGTTCTATACGGGCACCGAACTCGACCGCTTCGGCATGCTGGTGGACTTTGGCGACATCAAGCGCGTGTTTAATACCGTGCTGGACACCATTGACCACACGTACCTCAACGACCTCCCCGCCTTCCAGAACCTGTCCCCCTCGGCGGAAAATATCGCTGCTTATATCTACCACGGCATGAAGCAGACGCCGTTTGAGCGGGCCACCTTGCACCGCGTGTCGGTGTGGGAAACACCCACGCAGGTCGCCACCTATAGCGAGGGTTAGCCCTTCTCACATTTCTTAAGCTGCCGCCTTCTTTATTCGCTCATACGGTGTGCTCATGCCGGCCTCCCAAACGGGCACAACCCCAATGCTTTGGTAGGCTGCCGCATTCTGCCGCTCGGCTTCCTCTAAATCATAGGCGGTCTGCAAGTTCAGCCAGAATTGCGGCGTCGTGCCGAAGTAGCGGGCCAGGCGCAAGGCCGTGTCTGCGGTCACGCTCCGGCGGCGCAGGAGCAGGTCGCCGATACGCGTGGAACGTACTCCAATGTCCTTTGCCACCCGGTAGGCCGTCAGGCCCAGCGGCTCCATGAAGTCCGCTCCCAGCACATCGCTAGGGTGAACATTTGGCAGATGGTCGTTGTCTGCCCTCGTTTCCGTATCCAAGGTCGTTGTTTCCGATGCTGTCAAAGGTTGCATGATTGCTGCTCTCCGTTCCTCGCTTCTGAGTGCGTACTTCAGTGATAATCCACGATCTCCACGGCATCGACATTGCCACCCGCGTTGTCATTCTCTGTCGCCTCCCGCCACACAAAGCAAACGCGCCACTGATCATTGATGCGGCGCGAGTGCTGCCCGGCTCTGCGTTGCAGTGCTAAAATCCTGTACCACGCACTGGGAAAATTAAGTTGTCAAGGTGCGTTAGGCTGTCGGCACGTGCAGTTATAGACAAACTGCTGGATGAACAGCAAGCGGCGTAGTTACAACCGCTGTGCTATTATAGCACATGCGTTCGCTATCGTCAACTGGGCTTTGTAGGTGCGGGGCAACGTAGATAAGCTGAGGCAGACCTCTATTTGCCCCAAGCCGTTCTCGGCAGACACCGCATCGGCACTGCTCACATTTGAAAGTTGCGTTTCTGGAGAGACTGGAAACAGCAGATGCTCAGTGCGGTGTCAGGAAACGGGCCAAGGAGTGGGCCTGTGCGTCTTGCCGCTCGGCAGGCGACGCTGTTCTCTGGGGTGCTTATGTCCCAACAATCCCTGCCGTAAGCAAGATACGCTCATCGGGCAGAATAAGAACCGTTGCATTCAAGGCCTTCGCCAGACGCTTCAAGGTCGGCAGGGCAGGCACACGCCCACGCTCTAGGCGAGACAGCGTTTCTTGGGGAATGCCGCTTTTCGCCCCTAATTGCTCCTGAGTCAGCCCCTGTGCTTCTCGAAGTCGGGCCAGCGCAAAGGCGAACTGCGTTTCCCGCTGCGCCTTCTCGTACTCGCGGGCGAAAACAGGGTCTTGCATCTGCTCAGCCATATAATCAGCCATGTCACGCAGTTGGCTTGTGTTGGTTGTTTTGCTCATAGTCTGCTTGCTCCTGTACTTCGGCTAGCCTAGAAAGAGCGCGGGCAATCTCACCAGGCGGAGTGCGCTGAGTTTTCTTCGTAAAGGCGTGAAGCACAACAACTGCTTCTGTCGTGACCACCACGTAAAGAAGGCGATATTCCGTGCCGCCGAACTCCGGCCTGAGTTCCCACAAATCGCCCTCCAAATGCCTGATGTAGTTGGCGGACAGCGTGTTGCCCTGCTCGGCCAGCAGTGTCAGGTAAGAGAGGCACTTAGCACGCGCCTTGACGCTTAGGCTGTCAAGGAACACTTCTACTGGGCTATCTCCCCGCGCCGTGAGATAAAACTTAATGCGTCGTGCCACATCTTGATTATAGCGTGTGCGTCATAAGGATGTCAACAGCCTGGATGCGATGGTTTCACCGCCTGCTCCATCGGCACAGGCTATCTAGAACCATCCGGTGACGCCTTCGCAAGTTGTTACCTACTCGGAAGATTAAGTTGTCAAGGTGCATTCGGCTGTCGACACGCACAGTTTTAGATAAAGTGCTGGATGGACAGCAAGCGACGCAGTTGCAGCCGCTGTGGTATTATAGCACATGCGTTCGCTTTCATCAAGTAAGAAGCAGCCGCCCTTCCACTCGCGGAAAGGCGGCTGTCGTTACTGAACTCACCTGTCAAGAACTAGGCTGGTTTTTTGTTCTTCTTCAGTGCTTGCTCCGCAGCCGCTTTTACCTCGCCCTTTGCCATCTTGACCGTCTTCTGAAACGCTGCGTTCGCTTGTCCTTTGCGGCCCAGCCGTTGCAAACCGTAGCCGTAGTAGAAGTTTGCTAGATCGGAGTTTGGCGCAAGTTGCAGAGCCTTTGTATACTCTGACAGAGCCTTATCATTCTGCTGGTGTCTCCCCCAGCTATCTGACCAGTTGTAGGTGAGGCCCAGCGCGATGTGGATGGCAGTTCCTAGCGCCGCTGGCTCCAGCACATTAGGGAAGAAGTGGCTGTTTGCTCGCACTAGCTTCCCGTCAGCAAGAGTGGGCAATGCCTTGTTATAGGCGGCGACAGCCTGTGCCCACTGGCCTGAGTTCAGCAGAAGCAGGGCATAGGGCAACTGGTTGCGTGGAAAAGCATCGCCCTCGTTTGTCATCTCTTTATACACCTCAAGCGCCTCTTGCTTTTTCCCCTGTGCATTGAGTGCTGAGGCTAAGAGTTCTTGAGCTAGGCCCGAGTCATGGCCTATTGATAAAGACTGCCGTGCATTGTCCTCTGCTTCGGCGTACTGCCCTGCGTCCAGGGCTGCCGCTGAGGCTTGGTCAAGACGGTATACCTCATCCAGCTCTGCCTTCAGCGCGGGTGTCATAGGGGCAGGTGCGCTGATGGGAGCAGGTCTACTGACTGAACCCGGCACTGTCGGTTGCTGAGCATGGCCCAGCGCGACACCCAACGCGCTGAGGACGGCGCTGAAGGTGGCGTTGATTATCCACTTGCTCTTGTACATAGTTTTCCTTTCGTGCGCTTCATATCGGCCTCTTCTTCCGCCCGAAGAGGCCCGAAGGTACGCCGCCGACGTGTGGGGCGTTTGGCATTGAAGTGGTTACTGGAATTATTGCCAGTGACCACTACTGGCAGAAGGGTTGCCGCTGTTCTGTGTCCATGATGGAAAAGAGTTGCTCTGCGAGAACTTTACGGGTGCGCCACTTGGCGTCACCGATCCCGCTGAACCTGAGCCGAACGCAGCCCAGCCGCCGGGATTTGGCTGAGTAGCACTTCCATTCGTGCCCCAACTGAATGTTGCGAGTGGTACCCATTGGACGTCTGCGCCGGGCGCTACGTACATCAAATAGTCGACAAATTGACTTTGCTCCGTTGCTGCTGTGTCGGTGGACATCAAGGGAGTACCAGGGGTGTCGCCCCCAAAGTAGTTCGGCGCTCCTGAAGTCCAGGGATAAGGACAGGAAGTGTCTAGCCCAGCCTGGCCGTTCAAAGACCAAGCGTGAGTTGTTGTGCCCTCAGTGTAAGTAGCGTTGGGCGTAGTAAGTTGCACAATTTTAATGTCGCCATTTGCAAACAAAGCGGCCTTTGCAGAGGTGACTGTGGCATTCCAGTCCATGCCGCCGGTTTCGCCGGAACCGGCAATTGGGCCAGCCCAGAGTTCGTAGTTGCTATCACCAGGAGCAGATGTGTTGACCTGCATGGTACCCCCCGTGCCAGTACAGTTCCACCCCGGCACCATAACATGAACTTGCTTCGTTGCTGATACGGTAAACGGAGAGCCTTCTCCGGCAGGCGGTGTGACCGTCGCCGTACAACTCACCGTTTCATTTTTTGTTGCTCCCGATCCCATTAGGTCGTTCCAGTACCAACTCGGCTCAGCAATGTTAAGCGGGCCAGGGCCATCAACATAATAGGAAACATCCGTATCTGTAGGGGCAGTGTCGCTCCACGTCTGGAAGGTGGTGCCGCCGACCGACCACTGATAGGAAACGGTGCAGCTGGAGGGTATCCCTGAAAGGCTGGCCGTGCAGTGCTGACCGACGAGAATGTTCCAGTTGCCGCTGCTGTCTTGCTTGGCACCAGTCAGGTTCAGGAGAACGGGCGAGGCGCTGGCGCTGTAGCTGACGCTCACACTGCCTGTCTGGCCCAAGCCCGGAGTGCTGGAAGCGGTGGGTGTGTCCTGCACCGTGAAGCTCGCACCGGGGCTGGACTTTACCGTGTATTGCGTGCCCGACACCGTCCCTGTGTAGCCGGTGACAGCTTACTGGCAGCGCGGAGCCTTGCAGGTGAGGTGAGGAACAGCCGCCCTTCCACTCGCGGAAAGGCGGCTGTCATCATTGAACTTACCTCGCAAGAATTGGGATCAGGCGTGTCCTTCAGCGCAGGGCTTTCTGTGCCGCAGCTCCTACCAGTCCGTGGTCCAACTGTGCGGCCTTTGCGAACGCGGTTTTGGCTTCTGCGAAACGGTGCATTTTCCATAACCTGCGTCCATAGTACAGGTTGACGACCGCAGAATGGGGAGAGAGTGAGTACGCTTGCGCGTACTCTGACAGAGCTTTGTTGTCCTGAGAATGTCGCCCCCAACTATAAGTTAAATCGTAGGTAGCGCCTAGAGCGACGTGCAAAGCCGTTTCCAATTCGTGTGGCTGCGGCACATTGGGGGAAAAATGGCTGTAGGCGCTTAGCAGTGCGGCGTGCCCTCCCGAAATAGGCTCGCCCACAAACGGGAGCGATTTGTTGAAGGCAGCGACGGCCTGCGCCCAATGCCCCGCCTTGAGCAAGAGCAGAGAGTAAGGCAGCAGGTCGGCTGGATCATCACTGCCAGCATCGGCCATGACTTTGTAGGCTTCCAGTGCTTCCTGGGTTTTCCCTTGTGCGTTCAAAGATTGCGCCAGAAGTTTTCGCGCCACGCCAGACCCGTGGTATATCGAAATGGATTGCCGCGCATCGGTTTCGGCTTCTTCATATTGGCCTGCATCCAGTGCTGCCGCCGCCATCGTATCTAGACGAGAAATTTCTGCGAGATCAGCCTTAAGTTGCGGCGTAAGGGGTGCCTTTACTCCGCCTATATGTTGTTTTGTTGGTTGGTGAAGTTGTCCCAACGCACCTCCTGCTATCCCCAGCACAACACCGAAGGCTGCGCCTATGCTTGTTATCTTCTTGATCATTTGTGTTGCCTCATTTTAAATGTGCCGTTAAAAGTCTTGCACTGCTGTATCAATTTGCGTCCATTCAGGAAAGGAATTGGACTGTAGGAAATTCCTAGCCGACCCGCTAGGCGTAACCGTTCCTGCTGAGCCTGTAAAGTCTGCCCAGTTCCCGCTGCTGGGAATGCTTGCGCTTCCATTGGTACTCCAGACAAATTGAGCCAAAGGAACGTACTGAGCTGAACCGGGGGGTTCATACATCAAGTAGTCTTCGAATTGAGATGTTATTGTTGCCGAGTGTGCATTATAATATGTCAAATCCATTCCAGGAGAGTCGCCTCCATAGTACTGAAGGCCAGAGCCGTAAGGAGGACGCCCTGCTGTTGTCCAAGGGTAAGGAAAGGTTGTATCTAATCCCTCTTGCCCATTTTGTGGATAAGGATGAGTGGAAAGACCAAAAATGCCGGGAACAGTATAACTTTGATTGGGAATAATGAGTTGCACAATTACAACGTGGCCGTCTCCAAACAAAGCCGGGTAGGGAGAGGAAACAGTGGCATCCCAAACCATTCCGCCTGTGTTGCCGCTTCCGGCAATTGCGGCTGCCCAAAGCCAGTAGTCTCCACTGCCGGGACCATACGGACCGGCACCGACCTGCATTTCGCCACCTGTGCCAGTTACTGTCCAAACAGGCCGATACACAGTGACTTGCTTTGTTGCTGAGACAGTAAAAGCGTCCCCTTCCCCCGCAGGTGGAGTCACGGTCGCTGTACAACTCACCGTTTCATTTTTTGTTATTCCCGGTCCCATTAGGTCGTTCCAATACCAACTAGCGGTGGGGCTGGTGAGTGGGCCAGGGCCATCAACATAATAGGAAACATCCGTATTTGTGGGGGCAGTATCGCTCCACGTCTGAAAAGTGGTGCCACCGACCGACCACTGATAGGAGACGGTGCAGCTAGAGGGAATCCCCGAAAGGCTGGCCGTGCAGTGCTGACCGACGAGAATGTTCCAGTTGCCGCTGCTGTCTTGCTTGGCACCAGTCAGGTCCAGGAGAACGGGCGAGGCACTGGCGCTGTAGCTGACATCCACATTGCCTGTCTGCCCCAAGCCCGGACTGCTGGACGCGCTGGGGCCATCTTGCACCGTGAAACTCGCGCCAGGGCTGGACTTGGCTGTATACTGCCTCCCTGACGCCCCCCCTGATGACGAACTCTGCCCATCGCCGCTGAAGCCCGTGGAGCAGTTCCCCGTGACGCCGCCGCCACTTAGTGCGGAGACCGTGCAGTTCTCAATAACAATGACACTTTGGGGTAGCGGTTGGTTAGGATCAGAGGCCGAGGGAACCCAGGTGAACGTCGCCGTGATTGTCCCCGAATCACTGGCCGTGCTGCCATCATCGTAAGTTGAGCCTCCGCCGCCATAAGTGTTGTTGTAGAAGCCGTATGGCAGAGTAAAGGGGGTATTCGGCGGAGGTATGTTGCTGACCTGGCCTTTACTGGTTCCCCCGCTGTAGCCTCCATTATCCGGGTTCAGGATAGTGTAGCCCTGCGCGCGGGCATGAGGAGCAGGTAGCAGGAGCAGGACAGCGAAGAGGAACGCCTTTCTTAAAGAAAGGCGTTTGCGGGCAGGGGACGACGTAAATCGGTGCGATGCAGGCATGGGCGTGAACCTCCGGGTGTTGTGGGTGCGGCGGCTGGACGAGTTGCTGGCAATGCTATCTTACATCACTATCTTATCACAGGTTGCGTGGGCTGTCAAGCGGTTTTTTCCTCATGGCGCGCAGTTCTCCCGCTTGCGTGATTTCCTGGTAAAAGTATGGAATAAGCACTGCGGAGAACACTCATGCAGGAAACTGATGCCCTTGCCCTCGCCCGCCATGCCATTCTGGTCTCGCTGCAGCTGACCTTGCCGATTATGATGCTGTCTCTGGTGATTGGGGTGATTATCAGCTTGTTTCAGGCGGTCACGTCGATTCAGGAGCAGACCCTGACGTTTGTGCCCAAGATTTTAATGCTGTCTCTGGCCTTGATTGTGCTAGGCCCGTGGATGCTGCATACACTGGTCGGCTTCTCGGCTGACCTGTTCAACTCCCTGCCCCATGTTATTCACTAATCTCCTCCATGTCATTCACTGACTCCTATGTTTGATTTAGCCTCGTTTTCCACGGAGCAAATCTGGGCGTTCATGCAGGTGTTCGCCCGCGTCTCCGCCCTGTTCGTGTCTGCGCCGGTCTTCGGCAGCAAGGAGATACCGTCACAGGTGAAGATTGGGCTGGCGGGGATTTTGTCGCTGGTGCTGCTGCCCATAGTCCGGCCTGCCCTGGACGGCGCGATGGTGCCGCAATCGGTCGCCGTGATGGTGGGCAAGCTGCTCGGGCAAACCGTGATCGGCCTGCTGATGGGACTGGTTGTCAGCCTGCTCTTTGTCGCCGTGCGCATCGGCGGGGACGTGATCGATTATCAAATGGGCTTTACGCAGGCATCCACGTTCAACCCGCAGTTCAACGAAACCATTTCTCCGATTGCAAACTTTCAATATCGCTTCGCACTGGTCATTTATCTCATGGCGAACGGTCACTGGCTGCTGCTGGCATCACTCGCCCGCTCGTTTGAAAAGCTGCCGGTCGGCCACCTCGCCCTGGGCGGTGCGGCCCTGGGAACGTTCACCGACATGACCTATGCCATGATGGTCGCGGGCCTGCAAATCGCTGCCCCCGGCGCGGCGGTGCTGCTGATTACCGACATCGCCTTTGCGTTCCTGAACCGTGCCGTGCCCCAAATGCAGGTGTTTTACGTGTCTATGCCTGTCAAGATAATCGTTGGACTGGTTGTGGTCGCCGCCACCCTGCCGCTGCTGACAATCGTGATCGGCAATTTAGTCACCCATTCCCCCGACAACATCTACTCTCTCCTGAAAGGGCTGCGACGCTGATGGCCGATTCAGGAGAAGAAAAGAACCTGCCGGCCACCGGCAAGCGTCGCTATGAGGCCCGCAAGCAGGGGCAGGTGGCCCGCAGCCCCGAGTTTAGCGGGGCGGTGACTTTGCTCGCCCTCACCCTGGTGCTGCATGCGACCCTGCCGGGCATCGCCGGTCAATCGCTGGTGCGCAGCATGCAGACCCTCTTTGTGTTCAATCCACATGCCACCGACTTCAATTTCGGCAATGCGCAGCGGCTGCTGATTGACGGGATGTTTTGGGCCGCGCGCCTGCTGCTGCCGGTCATGTTTCTGGCCCTTGCCCTGGGGCTGATCGTCAATATCGGGCAGGTGGGCCTGCAATTCTCCCCGGAAGCGCTTGTTCCCAAATGGGAGCGCGTCAACCCGCTGTCCGGGGCCAAGCGGCTGCTGTCCATGCATGGGGCGGTGGAGCTGGTCAAAGGCCTGGCGAAGATGGCGATTGTCGGCGGCATCTGCTGGACCACCGTGCGCGCGCAGATAGACAACGGTGCGCTGCTGAGCCTGATGGGCAAGCCGCTGATTACCTCCCTGTCCATCGCCGGTAATTTGTTGTGGACACTGGGCCTGCGCGTCAGCATGACCTTGCTTGTGCTCGCCGTGGCCGATTACATGTATCAGAAATACACATTTGAGAAAAGCATTAAAATGAGCTTTTCCGAAGTGAAACAAGAGCAGAAGCAGTCCGAAGGCAGCCCGGAAACCAAAGGACGTATCCGGCGCCTGCAGCGCGAGATGTCCCGCAAACGCATGATGCAGGACGTGCCCAAAGCCGATGTCATCATCACCAACCCCACCCACTTCGCCGTTGCCCTGCAATACGAAGCCGGGTCACCCGCCCCCAAAGTGGTCGCCAAAGGCGCGGATGAAGTCGCCGCCCGCATCCGCGAGATCGCCCGCGAGCACAAGGTCCCGCTGGTGGAAAACAAGCCGCTGGCCCGCGAGCTGCACCGCGCCGTGGAGATCGGCCACTTTATTCCCCCCGATCTGTTTGAGGCGGTCGCGCAGGTGCTGGCCTTTGTCTACCGCACCTATGGGCGACGCAAAAAAGCCTGACGCCGCACCCCCACGGATGCCCCGGCTTTCACCCTCCCCTGCGGTGGTATTTTGTCCCTGTTTATCGTCCCTGTCCGCCCGGATGAGCGTCTTGTCGCAAAGGCTTCCTTTCGGCGTTGTTTACGTGCTGCCACGGCATACCAACGACGGAAGAAACTGTTCCGTCGTTGGTATGCGCTTGCAATGCCGGGGCAACGGGGGAGGGACACCTTCGCGAGACGGAGGAGGGGCGCTGAAATCGGGCGAGAAAGTCCCAAGCGAACCGCCCCGGATGCTTCCTAAGCCGCCCGTGTCCTGCGGCGTATCGCCGTTTTTGGAGGTTGTCAATTGGGTACACTTTGAGCTGAAGGACTTACTATGCACGCTGCGCATCCGCTTCCTTATTCCAGGCTTGGGCACTATCAACTCCTGCGCGAAGCCGGGCGCGGCGGCATGTCCGTGGTCTACGAGGCTAGTGACAACCGGATTGACCGGCGCGTCGCGCTCAAGCTGCTGCTGCTGCACATGCCGATTACGCCCGAAGCGCAGGATGCAAGGCTGGCCCGCTTCAAGCGCGAGTCGCGGGCTATCGCACGCCTGTCTCACCCGAACATCGTAACGATTTATGATATTGGGGAAGAAGACGGGCAGCACTTCATTGTCATGGAGTATCTGGAAGGCGTGACCCTGCGCGAGCGGACGCAGCAAGGGCCGATCCCGCCTTCGGAAGCCGCCGCTATTGTGCATCAGGTGGCAGCGGGGCTGGATGCCGTGCACGAAGCGGGGATCGTTCACCGCGACATCAAGCCGTCCAATGTGATGCTTTTGCCCAGCGGCCAGGCCAAGCTGATGGACTTCGGCGTCGCCCGTCAGCATGAAGACACGATGGTGACCCAGGCGGGCGCGATTGTCGGCTCGCCGGTTTATATGTCCCCGGAGCAGGTCAACGGGGAGGAGCATGAGGCCGCCTCCGACCTTTGGGCGCTCGGGGTGATCCTCTACGAAATGCTGGCGGGGCACCCGCCGTTTGGCGGGGAAACAATCCCCAATGTTTTGTATCAGGTCGCCCACGCTGCGCCCGCGCCGCTGGCGGGGGCGCCTCCCGCCGTGCAGCAGGTGCTTGACCGTGCTTTGGATAAAAACCCATCGCGCCGCTACGGCTCGGGAAAAGAGATGGCGGAGGCGTTTGATGCCGCTCTTGCCGCGCCCCGTCCCGCGCCTTTTCCGCCTCCCCCACCAGCTTTTCAGGCCCCGCCCAACGCCAATGGTTCGCGCTTTGGGCGGCGCGTTGGGGCCGCCGCGCTTGTGTTAGCCCTGCTGGCCGCAGGCCTGTTTGCGCTGGCTCCGCCCCGGCGCGCCGCCTTGCAGGCTCCCGCATCCCGTCCTCACGTCCCGCGCCTTTTGCCCCGGCACCCTCCTGTTTCCGCCCGTTCTTCGGGAACGATGCCTGGCTTGCCTGCGCGCTCAGTGTCCCATCAAGCCGCTGTCGCCCCGCACAGCCGCCTGGCATTTTCCCATCGCCTGCATGCGCGCCGCCGGGCCGGCCATGTCCCGCAAGCCAGGGTCGCCGCTGCGCTCCCCGTGCGCCCCGCCGCGCAAGTCTCCCCACGCGTCCAGGTGAGCATCCCGTCCGCTCCGCCCGCAAGCGAGATGCAGAACACAAGCGCCCCCAATGTGCTGGGCACCTGGCATGGCAGCAACTCGCGCAACCCGGCGACGCTCGTGATTACGCATCGTCAGGGAAACGAGTTTGCCGGCACCATGCACGTGCGCACGCACGAAGCCAGCGTCCATATTGCGGTCACCGGCCATGTTTCCCCCAAGACCGGCGCTCTCACCATGCGAGAAACACAAGTGATTTCCTCCTCCAAGCCGCGTGCCTGGGACCTGGGTCGTGAACTGGGCCACTTTTCCCGCAGCGGCAGGATGAGCGGCACCAGCACGGATGTCAAAGGGCGTTTTGGCGCATGGTCATTTTCCCGCTAACCCACTGCGTTACAGGCAGGCCTGCCCCTGCGCCCGCGAACTTGTCGCGCCCGGCCCTCTATTCGCCCTCACAGGCTGCGGAGGCCGTGCCGTCTCCCGCTGGGCTGACCGAGACCGGCGGCCTCTGCCTCCCTGCCTGCCCGAACGGACCCTCCTGCTGCGCCTGCCGACTGCCTTTCGGGGCTGAACGCGCCGCTTCCTCGCCAACCCGGTTCTGCTTGAGGGGACGGACATCTGCGGCGACGTATTAATCCCGCTCCACGGCGAGGCGCGTGCCTAGCCGCCCTGCGGGGGCGGAGGGGCGGCGATGGCGTGGACTTTTTGCCCTTCGCGCAGGGCATCATTGGGGTTGGCGACAACATTCTGGCCGACTTTGAGGCCGGACAGCACGGCAATGGTCTTGCCGAAGTCCCGTCCGACCGTGATTGGCTGGAAGTGCAGCGTGTTCTGCGGCGATACGACCAAGACTTGTGTGCCGCCCGCATTGGTAATTAACGCCGAGTCCGGGGCGAGCAGTTCGCCGGTCGGGTGGGGAATGCGCAGGTGCAGCTGGGCGAACATGCCGGGCTTCAGAATGCCGCCCGTGTTTGGCAGACGCACTTCTAAGGTGCGGGTGGTGCCGGCTGACAGTGGGTGCGCTCCCATTGGTGTCGCCCGTGGCATTGGGTTGCGCGCGGGCGTTCCGCGCCGTTTGCGCGTCTTCGGCATTGTCCGCACCGCCCGTGGCATTGGATTGCGCCTGCCTCTGCTCCCGGCGCGCCTCAGAAACAACCGCAAGGGCAGTGCGTGTCGGCGGCTGTGTCAATGTGCGCGTGTCGGCAACATAGCCCGCCACAATCGCCGGGATAAACAGCAGCCCCGTGCCCGCCCCCTGTTTGTGCTTGGGCTTGCGCCATTCGCCCTGCCGTTTGCACCTGTGCTGGTGCTGTTTGAGCCGCCATTTGCACCTGCGCCGCTTGTGCTGCCATTTGCGCCCGTTCCCGTGCCGCCCGTGCCGCCGCTTGCGCCTGTGCCGTTTGTGTTTGGGCTTGCGCGCGCGCCTGCGCCACTTGTGCCGGGGCTTGCCCCGGCTCCCGCCCTGCCTGCGCCCGACGTGCCCGCGCCGTTTGCACCGCCTGCACCCGATGTGCCCGCGCCGTTTGTCGTGCCGGAAGTTAAGCCTGCGCCCGCGCCTGCCGCACCCGATGCCCCCGCGCTGCCTGCGGCGGCTCCCGGCGTTCCTGTCGTGGCCCCAACGCTGCCCGCGCCCTCGCCGGATGTTCCGCCGGCACCTCCCACGCCGGGCGAGGCGGCATTGTACCCGCCACTTGTCTGCACCGGCTGCCCGACAAAGCCCGTAGGAATGCCCGCCGCCTGGTCAACCACCGTCGGAATAGCCCCGTTGTCCGGCAGCGTAGGGTTGGCAAGAGTCGGCAGGGGAATGACAGTGGGGAACGCGGGGTAGCTGTTATAGGTGTCATTGGCATTGGCCCGAAACTACGGGCTGACCTGCGCATTGACCTGGTTAATCATCTCCTGCGCCCGCTGCAAACGCACCCGCGCCAACTCAAGCCCGAATTGCCGCCCACCGTAAGCGCCACCACATCCGGCAGTGTCAGAACACGGCCCGGCCCTAAGTGTGCCGGCAAGCCGCCCGCAGTCCCCGCGCCCGCCGACCTGGCTCCGCCCGAACTCGCCCCGGACGCGCCCGCCGGGGCCGCCCCCGCCGCGCCGGGTGCGGACACGCCTCCGGCCCCCTGCGCTCCCGCCACGCCCGCCCCCTGCGCGGGCAGCAAAGAAAGCATCATCAGCACACAGCAAGGCAGACACAGGCTTGCCTCCTACACCGCAGAGCAGAGCACGCGAAGGGCAGTTCGGACAAGCCCGCTCAAAGGCGAAATCTTTTCTAGCGTACACGGCGCAAACGAACAAGCACAGGCGCGTCGTCCCGGCAGCAGTGTCACCCAGCGCATATTGGGGCAGGAATCGTCATACTTATGCCCAATCTTTACGGGTAGGAAAACAAGAACGTGAACCCCATCAAAATCATTGGCGGCGTGCTGGTCTTGCTGGGCTTCGTGTTCCGCGCCATCAGCATCGCCTACTTCAACAGCAAGAGCAAAAGCCTGCCCGATAACCCCGCCGCCCGGCGGCGCTTTGAAGTGAAAAAGCGCAACGCCTTGTGGATAGATGCCGCCTTTGTCGCAGCCGGGTTTTATGTGCTGCTGGGACGCGGCTAAGGAAACCAAGTGACTACAGGAACAGAAATTGAAATTGTTGTTGGGATTGTTGTCGTGGCCGCAGGCGGCGCGGCGGCCTGGCTGCGCCGCCCGCGCGACCGCTCTATCGCCGCCTGGGCAATGCTTGCGCCCCTGGTCAGCGGCACCACGCGCGCCAACGTTTTGAGCGGCACATATAACGGCCTGCCCATGCACGCGCGCATTGTCGGCGACGGCAGCGAAGGCAACCCGTATGCCTATGAAGTGTCGTTTGCGCCCGGCCCGCAGGGGCAGAACTGGTCTCTCACCTTTACAGGCCAGAAGTTCTTGGGCACGGGAGAGAAAGCATGGCGCGTCAAAAGCAAAGATGAGCTTCTGGCGCAGCGATTAACGGATGCCGGGGCGGCCTCTGCGGTGCAGGGCTGGCCCAGCACCCCCGAGATTACCTACAATGCCAAGTCCGGCAATTTAGAATACCGTGACCGCGCCGACGGAGAATACGCCGTGCCCACGCCTGAGCAGTTTGGGGCGCATCTAACGCTGCTGTCTCGCCTGGCGCAGATGCAGCGCGAGGCAAATCAGTAGCAGAGGGAACTGCGCTCGCCATGTTTAACGCAGCCCTTTTGCCAGGCATAATGGTCGTGGAAAGAAGAACACACCTCATGTCCACACAAACCGCAGATACCTTTATTGAAGCCCTCCATGCGCTGGAAGACGGCAAAGACGCCGAGCCGCTGGCCGCGCTGTATGCCGCAGGCAGCACCATCGGCAATGTCCATGTCCCCGATGGCTTTCATGGGCCGGACGGCGCGCGTCAGTTTTGGACCGAGTACCGGGGCACGTTTCAGCGCCTGCATTCCGAGTTCCGCAACGTGATTGCCACCGACACGCGTGCCGCTTTGGAATGGACCACCACGGGAGAGGCGTTTGACGGCAAGCCGTTTCAATATAGTGGCGTGACCGTTCTAGAAACCGCAGGCGAGCAGGTCACCCGCTCCTGTGCCTATTTTGACCCTGCCGCCCTGGGCCGCCAGATAGAGCCAAGCGCGTAAAACACCTGTGTCTGCCGCAAAACAAGCCCCGCCGGTGCGGGGCTTGTTTTGCTGTCTGTGCTTTGTTACTTGGCGTTAACCTGGCAGGGTTTACCCGTTAAAGCAGACGGGAATAAGGACGTCATGCTCAAAGCAGCGCTCACTTAAAGCGCCGCTGCCGATAGCGTAAAGGAGTTTTCTGATGACACATACCAATGAACCACTGCGTCCCGTTACGCGTCGCGGCCTGCTGACGCAAGCCGCCGCTGCGGGCCTCGGCATCGCCGCCGTGGGACTGGCCGCGCCGCGCGCTGAAGCCAGCGGCAAGCCCCTGCTCAACCTCATTAACATTCCCGACAACAATCGGTTTCCCGGCATCCCCGGCCACAACGCCAACGAGCGCGTGCTCAACTATGCCCTGACACTGGAAACCCTGGAAGCGGATTTGTATCGGCAGGCATTGAACCTGGCGTCAGGCAAGTCCCTGGATACGCCGCTGCCCGCCGACACGTCCGGCTACACGATGACGGTCGATGCGGGTGGATTGATTGCGGATAATGCCGTAATAGGCTTTCGTTACCTGGCTGAGTTTGCCCTGGTGGAAGCCGCGCACCGCGACTTTCTGCGCGCTGCCATTACCCAAATGGGCGGGCAGCCCGTTGGCCCAAATCCTGGCGGCTACCATGCCGACTTTGGCTCCAACATGAAGACTATTTTGACCGTCATCCGTACTGTGGAAGAAACCGGCGTGCGTGCTTACCTGGGCGCGGCCAAGTTTATTGACGACCTCAAGATCACGCAGACGGCAGCGTCTATCTATTCTACGGAAGCGCGCCATTCGGCGGCTGTCAACTATGTCCTCGGTCTGGATACTGGGCCGAGCCGCATGCGGACCGACAGCGAAGCGGTTTACTACGAGGGCGGCAACAACAATTTTGAGCATTGGCTGACCCCGGAGCAGGTGCTGACGGCCGTGAAGCCGTTCCTGGGTTAAGGGATTGGAAAGAGGATAGTTACGATGGAAATCAATAATCAGCAAAACGCCGAGCGGCGCGAATTCCTGCGCGGGGCATTGACGGCTGCCGGCGGCGCTGCCCTGGTCGGCGCAGTCGCGGCGGCAGGCCTCGGGATGGCCTCCCCGGCGAATGCCGCCGTATCGCCGCCCTTGTCCTTTAAAGACATTCCGACATTGAAGCTGCTCAACCTGCCGGGGCTGATGGCGGGAGAAGACGTCAAAGTCCTCAACTATGCCCTGACCCTGGAAGACCTGGAAGCCGATCTTTACCAGCAGGTGATTATGCGCCTGACCACCGGCGGCGTGAATGGGGTGGGCAAAAGCATCCCTGGCCTGGGCATTGATGCCATGCAGCCTGATGTTGCCTATGTCACCGAGTTTGCGCCCGTGGAAACCAAGCACCGCGACTTCCTGCGCCAGTCGCTCAACAGCCTCTTTTCGGGTCTTGCAACGCGCGCGTTCCGCTACGACTTTGGGCTTGAAACCAAAAGCCGCCCGGAAGTGCTGGATTTGCTCTTGACTGTGGAACGAACTGGCTTGCAGGCTTACCTAGGGGCAGTTCCTAAGCTCAAGACCAAGCTGTTTGTGACTGCCGCGGCTGCTATTCAGGGCACGGAAGCGCGCCATACCACTGTTCTGACCATTGTTCAGAACAGGCTGTTCAATGGGGCCACGCCGAAGCCGGTTGCGCCTCTCGCTTCGGACAACCACGGTATTGACACGCCGCTCGACCCGGATGTGGTGCTCGCGCAGGTGTCGCCGTTTATCGTCAAGTGATTGGAGAAAAGGCCCGCACTGCCTGCATGGCAACGCGGGCCTTCTTCTTCTTGTTTCCAAGTGCGACTGTAACCTGATGTTAACCTTGCCGTGTATGACAACCCCAAGTTTTTTTGGTACACTGAACTGCGTAGCCTTCAGCGTCGATTGTGGCGCTTTCATTTCTCTCGTTAGGAGTAGAACTCATGACTGATGTTGACAAAATCCTGCAAAACCCCGTGACCCGACGGGCGTTTTTGGCGCGCATGGGCGCCGCCGGACTGGGCGCCGCCGCCACGGGTCTTCTGCTTGCGGGCTGCGGCGGCAGCGGCAGCAACAACAGCGGAACAGTGGTCAACGGCTCCGGCGCCCAATTTGCCGATGCCAAGAACTTCCCCGGCATTCCTGGTACGACTGAGAACACGGTTGTCCTCAATTTTGCCCTGACGCTGGAAACCCTGGAAGCGGACTTGTATCGCCAGGCAATCAATGTTGCCGCCGGCAAGCCGCAAAACACGCCCGCTCCGGCGAATGATGACTACAGCGGCTACACACAGGCTGTCTCAAACGGTGCCCTAGATTCTAAGCTTGCTCCTGTGGGATTCCTTTACCTCCAGCAGTATGCAGGCGTCGAAGCCGCTCACCGCGACTTCCTGCGCGGCGTGCTGGGATCGGCTGCTGTGCCTGCCAATTTAAAGGGCTACAAGGCCAGCTTCGGCAGTGACCTTAAGAGCATCCTGACCCTGATCAGCGTGGTGGAAGAGCAGGGCGTACGGGCCTACCTGGGCGCTGCCGGGTTCCTTACCGATCTGCCGACGGTGCAGGTCGCGAGCACCATCTACACCACGGAAGCGCGCCATTCGTCGGGCGTCAATTACGTTCTGCAAACCAATGCAGGTCTGCCGGGAACCGTCAACGACGGTACGCAGACTGGTCCGACGCCCGGCGCTGCCGGACATGCCGATCAGGACATAGCGGGTAAGGTGACCCCAAACTATCCGTCGCCCAACACGTTTGAGTATTTCAACACTCCGGCGCAGGTCTTGCAGAACGTCAGCGGCTTCTTCGCCTGACCTTCGTGCCTTACATAACCGAGAAAGGTTTCCATCAATGACTGATCATCAAAGCAGCGCTGCCCTTGTGGAGCGCGAAGCCGGGCACGGCAACATTGGGAAAGCTCTGGCTGTCGCCGGAGTGGGCCTTGCCGCAGCCGCTGTGCTTGCACCCCGCGCGCAGGCCGCAGGTCCGACCCAGTACCTCACTCTTTACTTCACGACCTCGCCCGGCACAGGGGCCATTCAAATCCCGGACACCGCCAAAAACGGCAGCGGTGCAAACATCAAAGTACTGAACTTTGGGCTTTCGCTGGAAACATTGGAAGCGGAAACCTACCGCCAGGCCTATATTCGCCTGACCGGCAAAAGCTTTGATGGCTCCCCCACGCAGGACCAATTCGGCAACACCATCAATGGCCTCGGCGTCTCACCCAATGATCCCGATGCGCAGTACCTGGCGACCTTCGGCAAAGTGGAACGGGAGCACCGCGACTTCCTCACTAGCGTCCTCGGCAACAACTGGGTCTTAGACGCGGGTGTCAAGATCGACGTCGGTATTAACAGCCTGGATCGTACTGGTGTGGATGAACTGATCTATGCAGAAGAACTGACTGGTGTTTCGGCTTACCTCGGCGCTATTCCCAGCTTCGGCGACAAGACTTACCTTTCTGTCGCTGCCGCCATCCTGGGCACGGAAGCGCGCCACACCGCCGCCGTCGCCGTTGTGCTCAACGGCATGATGGGACATCAAGTGGTCGAAACGGCACCTATCACTCGCTTTAAAAGCATTGACGAGAACGGCGGCAAAGATACGCCACTGACCCCGGACCAGATCCTCAACCAGGGCGGCACTGTTCCCGCCGGGATCACAGTCGGCGGCACCGGACGCATCAACCCTGTCTCCGGGCCGAAAGGCTTTATCGTGATGTAGTCTCTTTCCCGGCTCCTCTGCGCTGTCGTTCTTTACGGATCGGCAGCGCATTTTTTGTATTCCCCGTGCCTATGACCGGCCCAGATGAGCTTTCTTTGCTGCGTGCCCTGCTGCGCGCCTCCGACTATGGGGTGCTGCTGTCTGATGCTGCCCGCCATGACCTGCTGTGCAACCTGCGGTTTTGCGAGTTGTTCGGTATTCCCCAGCTCACGCTCGCCAGTGAGATGCTTCAAGATATGCGTGCGCAGGTGCTGCCGCGCATCAAGTTTCCCGAAGAGTTTCTGCACGTGCTGGAGCTGGTCTATGCCGATCCGCATTTGACCCGCGAGGATGAAGTGGAGCTGATTGCCCCGGCTCCCCGCCTGCTTCGCCGCTACACCGCTCCAGTCCTGGATGCCGAGGGCGCGCTGATTGGGCGGTTATGGACATTTCTTGACATCACCCAAACCCGCGCGCTGGAAGACAAGGTGCGTGCGCAGTCCGCGCAGCTGCGCGTGCAGGCCCGGCAGCTCGCCGCTGCCCTGAAGTCCGCGAATGGACGACTGCACAAAGTGGAGAACACGCTGACATTGACCCAGCAGCAGTTGTTTGAATCGGAAAAACTGTCTGCGGTCGGCCTGCTGGCCGCGTCAGTGGCGCACGACATCCGCAATATCCTGACCCCGCTGACGATTGAAATGCAGCTGGCCGATCAAAATGACCCGGCTGAGCGCGCCGAGTCGCTGAGCGCGATGCGCACCCAGGTGGATCGCCTGTCCCTGATGACCCAGCGCCTGCTCAGCCTGGCCCGGCCCCAGAATGCCATCCGGGAGCCGGTGGACATGGCGGCCTCGGCGCGGCATGTGGTTGACCTGCTGCTGCCCCAGGCGAGGCTGGACAATGTGCAGGTGCATCTGCGCGTCCCGCGACACTTGCCCGCCGTTCTCGGAGATGGGGTGCAGTTGGAACAAGTTCTGGTCAACCTTGTTTTGAACGGCATGCAGGCCATGCAGTCCGAGGGGGGCACTCTGTCCCTGGCTTTGTCTTTGCATTCCAGCGTGGCGCAGAAACCCGGCCTCTGTATTCGTGTTCGCGATACGGGGCCGGGGATTTCCGCTGCCCAGCGGCGGCGCATTTTTGACCCGTTCTTCACCACCAAGCCCGATGGCACGGGCCTGGGCTTGTTTTCCTGCCGGCGCATTGTGCTGGCGCATGCCGGCAGCCTGCATATCCGCAGCGGCAAGGCGGGAACACAGGCGATTGTCTGGCTGCCCTGTCTCACCGAATCAGCCCCAAAGGAACCCTCTGCCGATGGCCGGTAAGATTTTGATTGTGGAAGATGACCGCGCCATTGCGCAGTCACTGACGCGTTTGCTCTCGCGGGAAGGCTATTATATCGCCCATGAACGCACGGCGGAAGAAGCCGTGACGCATCTGCAGCAAGACCCCGCATTCGACCTCGCCCTGCTGGATGTCATGCTGCCCGGCATGGACGGTTTTGCCTGCTGCCGCGCCCTGCGCTCCCAGGGCTGGCGTGCGCCGATTATCATGCTGACCGGACGTAGCGCCGCCGCTTACCGCGTTTCCGGCCTGGATGCCGGGGCCGATGACTATGTCGCCAAGCCGTTTGACCCTGCCGAGCTGCTCGCCCGCATCCGCGCCCAGCTGCGCCGCGTCCTCAACTATGACTCCCCGCAAGAGAACACTCACGGCCTTGTGCTGGGCCAAGATTTGGTTTTGGATACGGCAAGCCGCGATGTGCTGCGCGCCGGGAAGTCTCTTCACCTGACCGAGCGCGAGTTTGAGCTGCTTGCGCTGCTCGCCCGGCAGCCTGGCGTTGCCCAGGAGAAGATGTGGCTGTTCCAGCAGATTTGGGGCGGCGCGTCGGAGCTTGGCATCAAAGTTCTGGCGGTTTATATGCGGCGACTGCGCCGCAAAATCGAGCCTGACATGGACAACCCGCAGATTTTGCTGACCGTGCGCGGCTACGGCTACAAGCTGGCGGCTTGGGAGTAGGCGGCCACGGCCACTTTTGTGCGGGCAGGCGCTCGCCCGGTGTGCCAGCGTCCCTCCTCTGACACGGAGCAGGAAAGGCGCTAGTCACAGCGCGGCAAGAAGGTCAGGCCGGTTGGTGACAATGCCGTCTACGGCGCAGGCATCGCGCAGGCGCAGCAGTTCATCGCGCAGGTCTACCTGCCATCCATAGACCACAATCTCGCGCAAATGCAGCACTTTGACAATGGGAGGCGTGAGCAGGCGCGAATGCCACGTGACAGCATCGGTATCCAGCCCGGCGAGAAGCTGGGCATCAATGGAAACGTGATCTTCCGGGGCCAGCGTGTGGGCGAGCGGGATGCGGGGGTCCAGGCTCCGCAGCATTTGGCGGCTTGGCAGCTCCGCGCCCACCACCAGCAGGGAGTCAAAGGGCAGGCCGGACTGGCGAATAGCGCGGGCCAGCGCCGACTCCGTGCCGGCTTCCGCATAGTCCAGCATCAAGCCGATCTGCGCGCCTTTGGCCCAGTCCAGCACTTCCACCAGAGGGATCAGAGGCAGGTCGGTGTCGGCGGTATAGGACTGCCACCGGGCAAAGTCATGCTCGCGGATGGGGGTGTCCACGCCGTCCAATCGCCGCGCGGCGGCATGGTAGACAACCAGCACTTCGTCCCGCGTGCTGCGGACATTGACGCTGACCGCCTGCGCCCCCATTTCCACGGCTTTGCGCAGCGACTCCCGCGTATTGCCCGGCGGCAGAAAGACCGGCGCCCCGCGATGCCCGACAATGGGAAACGACCGAATGCGCGACGCCATAAAACTCTTTACCCAAACAAAGGGGAGAGGCAATGCCCCTCCCCTTTATGATGCGAATGCTGTGCCGCCTACCGGACTTGAACCAGTGACACCTCAATTTTCAGTCGAGTGCTCTACCGACTGAGCTAAGGCGGCATAATCGCAGCGTCGCGCTCGGCCCTTGCCGTTTCCCCAAAAACCTGGTAGGCGATGAGGGATTCGAACCCCCGACCTTCTCGGTGTAAACGAGACACTCTACCGCTGAGTTAACCGCCCGTTGGCTTTGACTTCACCGCGCCGACAGTGAGTATTATACTCGGCTGTGCGCGAAAATGCAAGAGCTTTTCGCAGATGATTGTCTCTCTTTGGGCCGGGCGTCGCCAGCGCGTTGTTCCCCTGTTGTTTCGGCATTCCCAGGGCATACCAACGACGGAAGAAACTGTTCCGTCGTTGGTACGCCGTAGAAACGCAGAAGGAACGCGCAAGCAACACAGAAACAGCGGGCTTAATCGTTCGCCCCCAGCGCAGGGACTGCACGGGCCAGTGTCAAGGTTTGCGGCCTGTCATGCACAGTCCGCCTCGTTCAGTCCGCCGGGTTCTTGGCCTCGGAAGGACTTCAGCGGCGGGGGGTGAAGCAGTGACGGCAAGACGCTCTGCCGCTCTGCCGTCTCACCGGAGCCGCCTCCACCCTCGCCGCCGACCTCGCCGCCGCAAACAACCAAACACGGGTCGGCTTCCTGCGTGATGCCAATATGACCCTTTACACCCACCCGGAGCGTATCGCAGGCGCAGCCTCGCCCAACACCTTCGCGCCCTAGTTCCACACTACAGCCACATACCAGCGGGATTAACGCCGCACTCGGAAACGCCTCGTCACAACCCCTGAAAATCACCGGGAAGGAATAAACGCGGCGCACGGCGAACTTTGCGATAGCACAAAGCTCCATCACATAACAGACTGCCCCTGCGTTCAAAAACCGCAGGGGAGGCGTGTGTTGGCGCAAAGCGTGTCTTAGATGAGGCGAGCGGTGTTTGCCTCAACTATTGGTCTGTTATGCCGCGATCGTGCGGCATAGTAACAAGTTAGGCCGCAAATCCAGCCTCGGCTGTTCCGGGGGCAAAACATGAGCGAAAACAAAACTGACCCACGTTTTTATGCACCGATGCGGGCAGGCCGCCCCGGTCTTCAGACCGGTGGTTGAAGCCCGCCTCCACTCGCCTGCTCAGACGGGTGGCCTCATGCACGCATGTGAGGCCGCACCGCTCTTACACACCTTTCTTGTACTGACGCTGTGTGCCATACTCAGCCATGAAGAAACCCAGCAGGCGACCCCGTGACAGAGACGTTGCAGACAAACAGCCCGTGCAGTCTGCTCGTTACTGGACAGGGGCACACACCACGCACAAACTGCGCTACCACTTAGTTCTCGTGC
>JAABUL010002576.1_pt1 | contig 29520 bp, 32 predicted proteins | sample 5559151 | NCBI WGS metagenome assembly JAABUL01 (sample SAMN10711876, study PRJNA513368) | rock metagenome | isolation source: Antarctica rocks | place: Antarctica: Victoria Land, Pudding Butte sud
ACCGTCGGCGGCGTCAAGGGCGGCGTGACTGGAGCCGTTGGGCTGTGAAACGACTCCTGAAGTCGAGGATAAGACTGCGATGTGATGTTCGAAATTTGCATTGTGCTGCCCATGCGACGTGGAATTCTGGGGCTAGGCGTTACGGCATGCGATGTTGCCATGTGGATACTAGCATTTCCGATTGTGAATATTCAATGGCCTGCAATCTTACCCTGTAAATATGTACCTACTAGCATCTTCGATTAGGAAAATCTGAAAGTGGCTTGCTTGCTTGCTTGCCAGTACATATCACATCTACTCGAATCTATCGTGCAGGATTCGTACAATGGGATACGCATGTTCATCTAAGAGTTACTTGTAGTAAATATGAACATGCGTTTAGAAAAATTGGCATACTCAGAGGGTAAGGCCGGCCGTCCTTGACCTAGGATAGAATAGCAAGACCTACCGGGCGTGATCTATCTATCGTGACAGGAGTTGTACAATGGGATGAGCATGGTCGCGTCTAACGGTTATAGGGGTCTGAGCACACTTCAAGAGTAGTGGCATGGTATATTCATAAAAGTAGTTGGTGAATCCGTCTCATACGACGACGACACCGCTCCTGCCTTATATCATATCATACTATCCCATTCCTGATTCTGGCCGACAACCTCAATGACGTCTCCGCGCTTTATTCGTCTTCTTATTGTTCTTCTTTGAGTCCTTTCCGACTGTAGGACTAGCCTTTGTCATCGCTTTTTTCTCTTTCGTGGCGATTTGATCTGCAGCCTTCTTTGCGTTTTGAGTTGCTCGTGATGCGAGCGCTAAGGCCACTTCTGCGGTTACCTGTGCGCGAGTTTTTCCGAGTTTGGTCCGAGGTTCTGAGGGTGGGGGATGGGGGGTCGAGGGTAGGGGTGATGGTGGTGGTGTGGTAAAGAGAGCGGAGCAAGATGTGTTTGCAGACTTTTCCCCATTCGTGTTCCGTAATGCGAGTGCTAGGGCCACTTCAGCGGTTACTTGTGCGCGAGCCTTTCCGGACTTGGTTCTGGGCTCTTCTTGCACTGGCTGTGGATCTCCTGGCGGTGGCGATGGCGGTGGTGATGGCGGTGGTGTGGTAAAGTAGGCGGAGCGAGACGTATCTGCAAAGGCGATGACGTCTAGGCTTAGTGTGGCCGTGTCGATCGTAGCGATCGCTTTGGTATCGTCTTCCTGGCAGTTGTCAAAGATGGAGTCAGTGTTGGCTTTCTTGGGGATGGAGCCGGCTTTTTGGTTGTCTACCGCTGTGTGGACGAGGGCAGTGGCAGGTATGCTTGACGATTGTGGGTTTGGGAGGAGGCCTGTCGGAAATGAGAACTTTCTCGCAGCTTGGTAGCCTTGAAAATTCGGTTGAGTGTTTAGATCGAGGTGGATTGCTGGTGCTTGGGCGCCTTGGCTCTCTAGAAGTGGCGTATTGTTGAATAACAAGGGCTGATAGTTGGACAATTCTTGCGACGATGTGTTCTTAGAGGTCTCGATTGGAGCCTCATCCAGACAGGAAGTCGAACGAAATTGGACTATAGATGAGACAGTTTTCGGAGACTCCGCAACCGCTTTTGCTCGATCGGGATTGTTTGAGACGTCTTCAGAAGCAAGTTCTGATTCCAAATCATCACCGACACTACCATCCGGGGCAGTCGTGTTGTGAGAACTGTCATCCATCACGTCTTCTTCACCATTTATCCCTATAGAGTGTAGCGATGGATCCCGATAAACAAGCTCCTCTCCGGGTATCCTTAGCCCAGTTTCCACTTTTCGGACATCTTTATCAAGCACAAAACTGGCGGAATCAGAGATGATGTTGTCATCCACGTCCTCAGTGATCGCCTCTGCCCGCCACTCGATTGCAAGCAGGCCGACCACCTGCCCCCCTTGGTAGTCTCCTTCAATCTTGCCCGAATCTTCTCTATTCTTGGACTCATCTTCTTCAACTTCTTCGACGATCTCGTCATCTTCGGATTCCTCTTCATCTCCGAAGAAGATAGCATCGCCATCTCCCTCGCGCTTGAAACACAACAAATCCCTCCGAGCTTTGGCGATAAACAGTTCGTAGTCCTGACTTCCGATCACGTAGCCCTCCCTTACGAACAGTTTCTCCATCTTCAGCAGGTATTCGAGGAGATCTATGCTAAGATGTGCATAGTATTTCACCAACTGCTGGCAGCGAGCCTTCATGTTGATGAATTGCCTCTCAAGACGTGCATTGGCTTCTTCACCAAGCGTTGCTGTTTCTTCCATGGCGTCATCGAGCTGCTTCTGAAAACGTGCTATAATCTCGTTCCGAATCTTCGCTTCATCTTCGGCGGTGGTTCTATCGTTGTTCTTGAGTGTTGTCAGTGACTGTTGGTAGTACTCCGCTTGGTCTTCGAGCATTAGCTCGTAGGCTGCTGTGTCTGATTTTAGTCGATTTTTTGCGGTTTTCGTCAATTCTTCCTGGACCCCGACCCTCTCATTAAGGTCCTTGAGCTTGTTTCGTAGTTCCACAACACGCTCTTCTTTCTCTTCCATTTGGGAGGTAAGATCATTCTTGAAGTTGGTAAGCTCATCATTACGGGCCTTCAGCTTCGCAATCTCTTCCTTGGCTTTAATCAACGCCATGTGATGGTCGCGCTCGGATGTTTTTTCTTTGTGGTCTCGCTGCTCCGAGACTTTCTTTGCATGATCACAGGTACGTGACCGGGGTGTGGAATCTCCTAGATTGTTCCCTGTACCCATGAGCTGGTTGCGGATCTTCTTCTGTGCTTTGAGAAATCTCAGATTGTCAGACAAAAGTGAACCCCCCTGCTGAATGGTGCTTTGGTTTGACATCTCATATTTCGCGTTGATTCGGCGGGTTGCTTCGAGATTCTTCGCTTGGTCGTCAATGATGGCCTGCATTGTCCGCTTCTGCTTTTGCGCGGCAACTTCCATGCTGGAGAGATCATCAGCATGCTTCTTCTTCAACGTGTTGACTGTGTCTTCCGAGGTCGCAATTTGAGCTTTTCGCGCAGTCATTGTGGACAGACGCTCTTCGAGGAACGCCTTCTCTTTGTCGTGTTCTTCTACCAATCGCTCCATACTACTACACCAGTACTTGTCGTTGTTTATTCTGGCCTCTTGCGCCTGAAAGTTACGCTTGGTTTTAGTCGGTACCCACGCCAGATCTACGCCATCGGCCAATGCCAGCATGCGTCTGTTGCAGTCTTCTTGCAGGGTTTCGTCCCATGCTTCTTCAATTTTGGAGTCATGGGCCAGCCAGTCACTTACCCGAGCGGTCGACGTCCCGTCAGCAAGAACCCTGGGGCTGGTAGGCGCTGTGCTTCGTGGGGATGAAACAAGTGTTGAGCCTGAAATGGTTCGATGATGAGCGCTGGCCGTGGATGCGGCGTCATACACTTGTTTGGCGATACACAAGCTAACGACATTGTACTTTCTGCCAGTCTTTGCGATCTGGATTGTCATTAGTGACTCTTCCATCTATAAAACTGGTGTAATATAATACCGTCTCGATATGATTGTATTCGTACTCAAATGTGTTCAGATAGCTCAACACCTTGTAGAGGCACGGGGACAGTGCCGCTCCGATTGTATTGAAGTACATAAGATGCATTCGTAGATATCGTATGTCTAGCTTGATGCCAGCTGCGAGGTTGATATCAGGCGCCTGGGAATGTCAGCGCAAGACACCGGGCCAGATGTGAGAGCCTCGACTTACACTTGTGTTGTCGGAAAACTTGCTGAGGCTAGAATATCCCTTTGACTCCGTGTTGAGCATAATGCAATCAGGGTTGAGTTGAGAGACTTGTTGCTCGCGCTCTGTGCTTGGCTCTGACCCTGGCTCATGCTTGGGTATGGTATTGTATAGAACTGTCGCTGAGCAGGCGAGGCCTTGTGAAAGATGACTGATGATATTACATAGCGCACGTCGAGGACGGTTGAGAGCGTCCTGCTTGCGTTGTCCCGGCATAATGTAGCTGGCTGGGCGCTTTTCCGACCGATCTATCTGATTACTGCAGCCGAAGTTGGTGATATTGAACGAGTTGAAGAATTCAGAAGACGTGTTCAAGGCGTACTGGTGCCCTAACACCATTTACTTTCTACATACGACACCCATGACACGCAGTGCACGTATAGAGGGCCGCCTCGGGTCTATACAGGAGGCAATCAGCTGAACAGAATTTCTCTACCCACACTGGAATCGACCAGCAGCGGTAACGCTACTTTGCCTTATCCCTCGCATCCCGTTCGAGCCATCGAAACTGCTCCCAAAAGTCCACAAGGCTCAAATGTAAGCTTTCAGTTCGCATACCCATTTCCTCCCACTCCTGCTGAATCGGTAGGAAGTTTTCCTTCCATGACTCTCCCACACCTTCTTCCAGGCTACCGTTCTTAAATCTTGTTTCTGCCTCGGCATCTTTCCATATGAAGAAGAAAACGTGGGTTTTCTCACTCGGTTCCGTAGCAGCGGACGTCTCAGCTTCACAATTGGTGACCCAGCCGCGATAATAGCTGGCCAGATCATCTCGACGGCGAGTGGCACTCATGCTCTGAGTGCGAAAAAGATATCCATCTAGCTCATCGAACTGGGAGGCGGGGTTGTGATGACAGGTGGGGTCGAGATTGGACGGGATTACCCACGTAAGAAGCTCGTATGAAAGGCTCTGAGGATTGACTATAGTCGTTGCCATTGGACGACAAAACGCGATGTTGATGACCTCTAGCGGGCTGCGAAGATGGGGACGTAGCTTTGCTAGGGACGAAGATTCGGGCATTTGGTTTAAGGATTCAGAGGACCTAAACGGCAGAGACGGGTATTCGTCCCATCCTGACAAGACATTAATGTGCTGTTTTTGCAAGGAAAGCAGACGATTGTCATTACCGACGAAGACGAGGAGACAATCTTCGAACTCGCGAATTCGTCCCCACATCGTATAGTCATGTCCCGGCTCCTCTTCTATCGAAATCAGGAACTCAAGTAAGGCTTTGCCCTCCGGTGTTGTAACCGTGATTTCTTCTCCGTACGGTGGCTCGGAGCCTGTAGACAACAAGGTAGTATATTGCCCTGGTAAGTGATCGAGCTTCAATATTGTCGTATTAAGGTCTTTGGGAGGGGACATATTGAACCTCTCGTACTTATGCGGCAACATAGAGGCACCGCGGACAAAGGAGTGAGTCCAGTCTCGCATGTTGCTTTTGTGCTTGCTGGCTCTGAAGACTGGAGGCAGATAAGACTCTTGAAGAACGGTCTACAAGTTCCTTGTGATATTGGTTCTTGACTTTGATGATCTATATGCAGCGAATGATGAATCTGCGATTTGTTTATGGTTGCCTAGCGATGGGGACGTTAAGGACACTTCTGATTGAAGCGAAGCTCGATCGAGATAGAACTCCTAGGGCTAGGGCTAGTTCTAGGCCTCAGCGCACACTACTGACTGCCAATAGCCCCCACAGGGCGCCCTTTCTTAGATATACATCTCATCCATATCATTAAATCGCCACACTTCCAGGATCTCTCATAGAAGCCCTACTCGACATCCTCAAAGGTGATCCTAACCGCCAACACAGACAGCACAGCTATAATAGCTGTCGACGCTGCCAGACATAACTGACTTGTGCCTTCAAGCGGAAGGTAATTTTACGGCTTTCCCACCTTTATCAAAGGTACCCCAATCCCATCCATTTAACCATACAGCCTTGTAATGCGGTCAGCGTAAGATCCCATTCACATGGAAATCGTCACTCACCGTAGCGAATAGCTGATAGTTATCCGCATTATCTATAGCATCGTCCGGCACAAGTTTTGCAAGATTGGCACACTCGTTAAATCCGTACGTATTGACACCTTCCACTCGAGTGATGACACCTTTATCATCCTGTCGAGCTAATGGCTGGTCAGGCACTAAATCATCGTCAATCACTGAGACAAGTCCTATCGAATAGTGCAACCATGGCTCACCTAATGGGTCTGACCATATGTGGACCAACTCATGCATCCATATGGCGCTCATGGCGCTCGTAGATTGGAGAGGATCCCCTTCTTTGATTTTAGCGTTCGCATCTTGGGCATCTTTTCCGAAGGTGGTCATCTTTTCGAGCCCACTTTCGCAGAACACTATCAAGTCAACCAGGGAATACGCCATCGCTAACGCCGCTCTGCCTTCGGGAGTTTCACATAAGTTGATCTCAGGGTCTGTGTCTTCTTGTGAGGTTTCGATCCTCATTTCGGTCGCCGGCCATCGTCCAAACTGCTTTAATGCAAAGACTCCGTTTGGAAAAGCACCTGTGAAATTTCTTTAGCGGCCTGAAACGCGAAGTGGTGGGTGTCAAGTTTCTTACCACCAATTGGGACTCCCCACGGCGTCATTCTTCCACTCGGGACATATACCATGGATCTTGGCGTACAATAAATACGCTTCGTTCGAGCGTCCGGCGGAGATCTATTATCAGCAAGTCGGGTTATAACCTTGTAATTCCCTATTTCCAGCTTAGCACTCCAGTCTGATTCGTAACGATCTCACTCACTCAAAATTTTACCTTGGCGGGTACGCATTGGCCCGCCAGGTATTCCCGCGGTGGGATCAGTATCCAGATTAAACATCGCCTTGGCCATTCTAGCTTGTCGGTCCCATTCTTGACCCTCCTTTAGATCTTCAGGCTTCGGATCTTGTATGTGATTGAGGGCGGCGATCGCTGCTTTACAGATTTCTATAGCCTGGGAATAGGAGTCTTTGAGGTTTTGAAGATCTTCATCGCATCCACCTAAGTCTCTTGGCCCAGGATATGGTTTCCATAATGGTTCAAGCTCTGCTCGCGAGTCATCTGCTGCTGTGTTACCAATCGTTGATAGGAGTACACTGAAGACGCAGAGGATCCCGAATCTGTAATTGAACATCATACTGGAACGCTCTTCTGGTAACAATAAAGACAGCGTAATCCAGGGACGACGGGTGTAAGGGAGCGTGAAGCAGCTGCGTGCTGGGGGCCTTCCCGTAAGGTTGTTCCTAAATGCAGATCGCTGTGAAAAGTGGTGAAGGGGACAGGTGAAATGGAAATGTTTGACCAAAGCTGAAAAGCAATCCGGGTAATAGCAACTATTGAAGGAGTGTAGATGTAGTTTTGAAGCGCAGGAGACGACTGATATTTGAGATGTATCACTTATAAACTGACATGATCCTGCGTGTTCCACACAAATCTTTGACTCTAGTATCACAGGGTACATCAACAACGTGACAAGTCAAGGGGGGCGGAGTTCTCTCACATACAGACACGTATAGGATAACAAGATCACTGGAACTGTGAAGGATCAAACTTCCAACATTTTAGGAGGCAGTTCACCGTTCATACCTTTGCATGATACATTTGCATGGAAGCGAATCACGAAAGTATGAATAGTTGCTAATGATAACGACCAAATCGAACAATCGCTGCTGTAGCAAAGCCGCAGGCCCATTCTAAGCCCGTAGGATCAAACAAGGCTGGCGCAGGTGGTGGTGGACCAGAACAAGGCATCAGTCAACATTCTGTAGAAGCACAATCCTGAAGGTTAACTTGGACACTTACGATCACAAAATTAGGCTGCTTCTTGGGCAGCAATGGCATTCATTCAGGATGCTAGAATAACTCTACTGACTCTAGCAAAGAGAAGCAGGGCGCCAAGGCCCTAGTTATATAATCATGCTTTTCCCGCCAAGTCCTTTCTCCTTTCATCTGGACCTGCTTCGGCCTTCACCTCACCTGGTTGCGCGATATCAATATATACCCAACCCATCCCGCATGGTATATTCAAATGACGGACCCATCAAACCTTTCGCCACTCGCGCGCGAAGGATCTCTGAGCCTTGTGGCGTATTGCTCATGGCACAAGCGGCAAAGATTGTTGTGTGCAACCCGTCAGCCTCCGAACCTCTAAGCCTCCGATAGCTAGGTAGTGAAAGAATTTGGGCTGGATATGTTCCTCTTGAGGCGTAAGAGATGTTTGTTAGTTGGTGTTCTAGATAACACGTTTCATGTCTTCTTCCGGCTATATCATAGTTCTACGGCAATTGAAACGCGCTAGTGCGAAACAAAACTCAGCCTCCAATACTTTGGTATACAGCCACACAACTCTTCGCTACATATGTAGAGTTCTCAACATTCTGAAGGGCAGTTGCCTGAGATCAGGTGGCTTCAACAAATCCAATACGTTTCATGCCTTTCCTTCGGGCTCGATCATCATTGAAACGGGCTAGTACGACAACAAGTATTGAGCATCCCATCCTCCAGTACAAAGCCACGTAATGCTTAGCCACATATACGATGTTTCCAAGATCCTGAGGAGGGCTGATTGCTCTACGCCTCGAACATGGAGGAGCAGTCGAGTAGACGAATAAGATGGACTTGTAGCTGGGATGTATCTGTTCGCTGTATGCTTATAAGGGAATCACTATCTCTCGCTTTTGATGTTGAACCCAACTCGCAGTTTCCCTAGTGAACATTCCATCATGAAGAACATTATAACCTCTCAATCATTGATACTCCTTGCTTGGAAGTTGAGTACTGCAGACGCAAACCCTGTTGGTGCAGTTCCTGGCGCCAAAACAACCGAACCCCCAGGGTTGAAAACGCTTGTGACCGCTGTGACTGATCAAGGGTCAACGTACACTCTGACGTATGTGCCATCGACTATTACAGCAGCCACCGTGTTAGTGGAGGGAACATCGACCGCCTCAGTCAATGCCGGAGCTGTAATAGGTGCTCTAGCAGGAGGCGCTGCGCTTGCTGCTTTACCATTTGCCATCCCAAAGGCAGTACCCGAGCCAGTTCTTGAAGGCGACGGTTCAGATGGTGGTTCAGAGAATACACAGAGAAGACCAGGATGTGAGACGAAAACTGCGAAGGCCTGTACTGAAGACTGTACTGCAGATTGGTTTGTCTCCAGCAAGAAAGTTCAGACCACAGCAACGTGTACGACAGCAACTTGTACTCAAACAACTGGCTGCATAGTCACCGACGCCACCAAGACCAATTCCCACCCCGTGGTCACTCCCACGGTTACGACTCTAACAACTTCATCTCCTCAGGGACCGACGACCGCTCCGCCACTAGATTATGGCGGCATACAGGTTTACTTAGGGAAGGAGTATTTACGCTTGCACATCGACAATTATGGGGATAATGCCAACGCGGACGCAACATGCGAGAAGGATGTTGCGAAAGGAGTCTTAGAAATGAAGGGTGTCAAGGTATGCCCTGATTGTTTATGAACGGATGACAGCGCTGACCTCTGAAGGATAACATTGCCGACTTCTGCAAGTCTAATAATGGCTTCGCGGCGAGCCCAAACAAGGGGCTCTTGAAAACATACGATCAAGACGAAAATCGAATGCAGGTGGTGCTTCAGGTCTCGTATAGTGGCGATCGAGGGCAAGGCGCCACATATACTGTCGATGAGTAAGTACTTAGTGTTCATCTCTCATTGGATGTGTATCGGATCTGCTTACCATCCATCTAGGAAAAAATGCAACGATTTGTTTGGCAAAGTTCTTCCTTGTGGACCTGACAAAGACCATACAAGCGGCGGTAACATCACATCGGAAAAAGGTGTTTTCTCGCTAGAGCCGTATACGTATCCGGGCAAGCTCGAATGCGCTCCTGGAGGTGGAAAATATGGTGTCGTTCAAGGCGAAGCCCTTGCCAACATCGATGACTTCTGCACCAAGTTCGACGGACAAAAGATCAACCAAGGTGAAAAGAAAGACGACAAATTCTTCCAAAAGGTAGGGGGACTGCTGAGCACAATCAGTGTCGCTTGGGAGCCAAGTTCAATTGGGTGCCAGCAAGGTGGTCTTCACGATCACGGCTACCTCATTAACAAGGTCAGTTGGCATATCCTACTATTTACCGTGAAGTCCAGGGCTCACCAGCTGTTTCAGGCGGCCTGTAAACGATTCCTAGGTCAAACGATCAACGATTGTAACAAGGACAAGGCCGACTTCAAAGCCGCGGGAGTCACCACAGACCAATGTGCCAAATATCAGATCTCTATCGAAAGCCGGGAAACTGTCGTCTGCGGCTCTGACCCCCGGTATTCTGAAGCTGACCGAGCCCGGTGGCATGCCTTCGACCCTAAAGATGCTCATGACGCAATCAGCGAATTCTGTGGCAAGGATCTACTCGCTGATCCTGCCGCCGTTGATAAAAGTGGTGGATTTAGTCAAAACGGCGACTGGCCCACGGGCATCGCGAAGGGAGGGAAAAGCGGGATATCCATTGAAGTCAGCTTTCACACAAACACCGATTTGGGTGCGTTGTGTGGGGCGGACACGCCGAAGAACCAGGCCTTCAAGACTGGTGGTGATGATTGTCAGAGACGATTGGGAAAGATGGTCGTGGACGGTTGTGATACTGATAAAGATGGGCAGAAGAAGGGTGGATGGTTGGTTGACTCGGTAAGTCTCCTGTCAATTTTGTAGAGCCCAATGAAGCTGCGGACGATTAGAGTCTAATATTGAGTGTAGGGCATCAACGGGTGCATCCAATGGCAGATCGGTAGTTTGGCAGTGGCCGGAGGGTGAGTTGATATAGAGGGGTGTGATTTGTGGAAGCTATCCTGCAATGATAAGTCATAGCATCTTGAGGCATAGAAGGGTAACCATCAAGAGCCTTCGCTGTAACGGAGTGGAGTGTGCACGATAGGCTGCTTCAGTCAGTCTGGATTGGAACGACACCTTTATGAGTGCCCAAAGAGTAGAGCAGATCCCTTCGAAGTTGAATCCTGCCTAGCGCGGCTGCGAGTACCTTAGTCTACATTAGTGTTAGCCTTCGGCTAAACTTCGGTGATAGGTCCAAACATGGCCTAGTTCTGCTCAAATTCTTTTCAGCCGGAGTGAATGGTTCTCAATAGTTCTATCTATCTACACAACCTCGAAGGGTACAGTAAAGGCTCGAGGAGGCACCACTCAAACTCTCGGACATTATCGAAGCCTGACAAGTTCACATCTCCATCCTCGCTTCAAAAGAAGCTAATGTCAGCTTGATCCGACGTTGGAGATCCGTTGGGTGTGGCCAAGACTCCAGCTTGGGTGACCTGGTCGCGGTCAGAATACGAAACAAGACAGGATCCATGAGATGGTGTCCAGAAATTTTCTGGCCTGGTGGCTTCTTCGTTACCAAAGAGAGGCCCAGGAGTACCCCATTGGTTGCCAGGATTTGAAGGAGTCTTTGGGCCTGAATTACATTCTTCTGCCACCTCTTTCTGTAGCTGAGCCTCCAAGCAAGCAATTTTCTCATCTTTCTCCCTCAACTGCTGATCCCGTATCGACTTCCATAGCTCGGGCTCCCGCTTTTCCTGGTCTTGCACCGCAATATCAAGCTCATGCAGAGCAGTATCATAGTCGAATTTCAGTCGGCGAACCTCCCATACCAACTCATGGATTCTCTCTTGATCTTTTGGTCCTTGCATTCCAAGTTCCAGCACTTTGGCCTTCAAGAGATTTATCTCTTCCTCTTTTTCCGCCTTCTGTTGCTCGTGGCCATCTGCGTTCTGCCGGAGCTCCTGGTAGTCTTTCTGGATGATCCTATACTGCTCCCAGAAGGCGGCGTCAACTTCATTGTCGGACATGGGTCGCCCCATCATACGAGTTTTTGCCTCATTTGCGGCCAAGGCCGCGTTCCTGCTCAGCTGCATGGCTTTAGCGTCCAGCTCGTAGCGCCGTATGCCCTCACGCATGCTCATCACCTGATTCGAGAACATTTCACCCTCTGCTGCTCGAGTGCGCTGCTCGTCATCCAGTGCGGCCTCGCATTCACAGAGTCTTGACCTGAGCTGTATCAGCTCTTCTTCGCGGCCTTCTAGCTTCACAAGCGGCGTTTCCGCAACATTTTGCACCAGAGCTGAGTGATATCTCTCGGACTTCTCCATATACCAGTCACGAGTCTGCTGGCATTGGGTAAGATCATCCTGAAGTTGAGCAGTCACTGCGTTGAAATGAGCTGCCTGTTGCTCCAATTGCTTATTCAATCCAAGTACTAGTTCAGCGAGCTGAGCGTTTTTGATTGGATGTGTCCGCATCTCTGCGATATGGCCTACTCGGACGGTCTGCTGATAGTTGCGAATGTTGTTGTTGGCCTGAAGCGTTTGAGTAGCCATGACAGCTCGTTCGAGTTGATCATTCTTGGCTCTCAACTCATCTCGAAGTGCTTTTCTCTCTATTTTTATATTTACCAGTGTTTCTTCCACCGCCGTGGTCTCTGATCTCGCTCTCGCCACTTCACCTCGAAGGTTTTTCATCTTGTCTCCATGGTTTCTCCGGACTCTCTTTCGGTCCTCCTGATGTTTCTCCTGGAGATCCACGATGGCAGCCTCTTGGTCTTCCTTCAAATCCTCGATCTCACTCTCGTGGCGTAGCTCTGTCGCAGCGTTGGCGCTCTCCCACTCACGATTTGTGGCTTCTTTCGTTTCTTCGATAGCTTGCTCAACACGCAACGCATATTCAGCTTCGTCAAGTCTCTGCTCACTATCTGCGACATGCCTGGGAGCCGAGGGTCGTATAGAAGGGAGATGAAACCCTGGAGGTGATGCAGTGGCAGTCTGCAAACGTGGCGAGTTCACTAGAGTGGTCTCCGAGATTGAACGATCGTGATGCAGATCAAGCGCACCAGGGGCACTTCGACATTGGATACGCTTCAATACATACAAGTCTGTGCAGTCAGCCGGCTTCTCTGTTTGTATCTGCTGGATAGACTTACCAGACAGCGGCCCAATTTCTGGCTTGCGATGTCCTGTTTCAGCACATCCAGCGGTGACTGGAAAAGCTTCTTTCGACTCCGTCGACCTAGAGGTCACAGAGGATACAATCGAACCTGGCGTTTGCAAGCTCTGATCGCGATCGTTGACGGGCGCCCCTCCGTCGGAATCTGCATCACCGAGTTCCGAAGCTGATATTTGGGGCTCCTTAGAAGAGCCCACCTCTTCATGATCGTCACTGGAATTCGCTCTTGGATATTTCGTATGTGAACCCTTATTGTTCGACAGAAGCACCTCGTCTTCTTCGAGGCTAGATGTTGTAAAGACAGCCTGCTTCTGTGTACTTTGAAGCTCTTCGTATAGATCTTGAATAGCAATCTTGTCGATGCCCGTACGTTTCATCAGCGATCGAGCGTCCAGTGGGGCAGGGTTCTCATGGTCTTCGTCGGTCCAGTTGCGGGCTCTGGCCTCGATTTCCTCAGGGCTGAGGAGGCAATTGGCTACATCTTCATCGTCGTCGAGTCGGGAGTCGGAAAGTTCGTGGTTGACAGACATTGGAATAAAATGTTCAGCCACTTCGTTTGAGGGGCCGTCTTGTGCTGCTGCATTGTGCTCCACAGCGCCATCGTATGGCGGAAGTCTTCCTTGGGGAGAGTACTTAGCTGCTGTGGCAATGTCCACTTGGTCGCCCGTTCCGAGAATGTCAGCTTCACTGACCGAGTTGGACGCTATATTTCGACTCCAGGTCTTCTCTTCTAACATTGGCGTCTCATAATCAGGCTGTTTCGCTGATGTCTGCAGATTACTCTGTGAGTTTGGGACTGTCGACTGCTCGTCTACCTCTGTTGCAGGTTCTGGTTTTGTAGTAGGTGGTGGTCCACATTCTAGCAGTGTATTCGAAATTTCTAGGTCGGTTCGGTTTATTGTCTTTGAGTGCTGTCCTTCCAGACGCGTATCTAATATCGACTGGCTCTGTTGTGGGTCGGCCACATCCTGAACTATGTTGTTCTCACCCTTCTGGCATCCAGCAACCTGCGTTGATCAGCATGAATAGCTCCAAACCCTAGCCCAAAGAGTTTCACTTGCCTTTCTGAAAGCATATAAGACTTTCTTGAAACGACCACCAAAAGATTTCAATATGCTAGCCTTTGCTCGTCTCCCATGGCCTGACGGCTTTGCTTTGTGTGGTTTGAACATGATAAGGGAATCGTTGCGCCCGGTATATCTTAGCTGTGTCCTCTCGTATCCCCTCTCTAGCTGATTACAAACAGCTGAAAAGGATGGGCGAGTTAGTGGGTAGTATACAGCCTCCAGATTCGGGCAATGTCTGGGAGTGGTGGTGCTGCTGCTGCAATGGTTGAAGATGGTGAGATTCGGGGTGTTGATGCTTCAAACCCCGAAAACACGGGTGGGTTACTCTCTGTGGTCAGACACGGTCTACTCGTTCAGTAAATTGATCAACAGAAGAAACAAGTTGATAATCAATGCCATAGAAAATGCGTGAGACAGGCGAGTATCAGTGGAAGAAGGAAAAGTATAGAAGGTAATCGCTGAAGCGGCCGATGTCAATAAGGCGCTATTGAACACGACAATGCCAAGGCTCATACCTTATCGGTCAGGGTAACGTAAACACTCTGAAATGGCCAGCCCAATCCCAGAACCACATTCAACGAATTTAACACTTCTACTCCGACGAGAAAGAGCATGTGGCAGGGTACTGCCTGGATGCCATTGCTGCTTCCATGAAACCCTCCAGTGTTATAGCTAATCCAGATGCAATCTCCGCAGACAATGTTCGACACACATGATGCTTGCAAGCTGAGTAACGGAGTGATTTGCAGTCGGAGGGTACGAGCCCCAGGATGTCAGCCCCTACTGCTCCCAGTATCAGGAATCTAGTCAAACTCAGCTGAACCTACTAGCAGATACCAACCAAATGAGACCGAACTAGTCCTTGAATTGGACAACCATTGAAGAGGATTGACCTAATTGCTGTCAGATGTTTTTAAAGATAGCGTGCTTGTCATTATTTAGAAACAGGAACCTGAAGTCAAGATTGCAAAGTCTAGATTTCTCTACGGCCGAAAGCTCTCAAAGGAGATACTATTCCCGTGGGAGCATCATGATTTTGGGATGAGTCCCCTCCAGGCGGTGAGCTAATCGCCCGACTTTCAGTATTACTGGTAGTCCCATTGTTGTCATGGCCATTCCGCTTGGGCGCATCTTGCATCACGCCTTGCGCCTGTGATGTTGCCAGGGACGATGTTGGCTGGTGAGTAGGGACAGCAACAAGCCACTTGTAGCAGGCAATTCAGTCATAGTGTACGGCCTGAAGCTGTGTGAATCATCGCTTGGTCTCGGTAGAAGCAGTGATGGAGTCGAAGTAGACGTGCCAAGCCGGACAATTAGCTGCCAAGCCACTTTGCGCTAGCAACTTGATGCTGACATCGCAGCTGGTTGGCGCCACACTATTGGTACGAGAGGGCTTAGCGGCCGGCTTGCCCGGCTTGGCACTTCTGACGCCTTCCCTCCTTGGCAAATTCTTCTCAACAGTTCTCCGTTAATCGTAAAGGTTTCGCCAAAGCCAATGACTCACCACGACCGCAGGAAAGTCTTTTGAGCGCTTGGTTTTTGGTCGTTCTACCCGTTTGATTGATTTAGAACTACCAGTTACAGTGGTGAATCCATTCATTGTGCAGTGAATGTCCTGTTCAAGGCCTTGGTCGAGACAGCCTACCCAGCATCCTTCCCCTCCTAACCTTCAAGGCAGCAGTGTCTGCAGTCCCTTCAGCGAAATATTCCTGGAAGTGCGCTGCAAAAGCTCCTCCAGAACTGAAAGCATCAAACATTGATAGGTGCCCTGAACATTCTCTAGCCATTCTTAGCAAGGCGCTTTAGGTATATCAGAGTTGACGACGGCAATCGTCGGCAGTTCTCCGTCAAGAGCTTAACATATTTCCTCCACTCCACCTTTTTTGGCTCAGATCTATCTTCCAAAACCCAGCAGCGACAGCTGATGAACTCAGATAATCAAAGGTCACGTCGAATTTATCCCCTCTAATCATGTCATCAGGCCTTGTGAAAAGTAGACTAGATGGTCTACCTAACGAAATTCTAGAGAACATCATGCACCTCTCTGTCGGAGCCACCGCACTCCATGCCCTCGTTGAAGCCAACTCTCAAGCAAAGGCGCTCTTTGACAGGTGCCCTCACGCAATGCTTCTCAGTGCTATACGCTGCTCCGCAATGGAAGTGGAATTACAAAAGATGCTTTGCACCATTATATCCATTCGCCAAGCCCGGAAGTCTCATGCCAGCGATGATGCTCTCCAAGCATGCATAAACACATTTCTCAAAGATCGTTCTACCACCATCGGCTTTAAAGTCAGCTCTACCGCGTCATCGAAGCCAATGACAACGCTGAGTGAGGCGGCCGATATATGCAACGATATCACAAACGCCGAGATATCCTTCGTCAAGGTCCGCTTGCCCAAGACCTCGGCTAGGATACAAAGCTGCATCAGTAGCGACCGATTTTACCGGACAATGCGGCATCCGTTCACCCTGAGCTTCAAGGCAAGGCGTCAGTCACCAACAGAGCTCCATCGGATTTGCAGAGCACTATGGCGCCTGCGCCTGTATTTCGAGGCCTATTATGAACCTTACCTTCCATCAAGCTACGGCAAAGATGAACGAGCTGGTGCCGCGGATCATCCTGCTGTCCGGGCACAAATTCAGCCTGCGGAAACACTGGGTGTATGGGGGTTGTCTCATGCGGCAAAAATGGACTACATCCGATTCCAAGGAGTCTTCTTCTCACACCTGACAGTTTGGGAACTTGAAGAATTAGAGTGTGTATGGTATCACCTATACCACCAAACGACCACAATCTGGCGCCGCCCTTGTCCCTTTTGCCGTCAGCAACTCTTACCGGACGATTTGATCGGGCATATACGGGAATGTGGACCGTCGGGCAACATGAGATTCCATTACGATTGCAACTTTCAAAAGGCTTGCTCTTGGTATCGCGGTGACCTTGAGAGCAACTACCAAGGAGTGACAACTGCGAACAAGCAGGCAGCATGGCCTGGATCGCTAGCCAGAGAGCCAAGCACAGGATTCAAATTCTTTATGGATCATTATGAGGAGATAGATCCCCATGGTGACCCGATTGGGGTTGGGTGGTTGTCGAGGCATTATCTCAGCGAGTTTCTCGAATGGGGCTATTGTATTTGGGACAGAGAGAGGCTCGAAGCTTGGTGTCTGGTTGACAGCGAGGATGGTAAAGTTAAGGCTGTGCTCGACTGGTGGACGAAGGATCGATGGAAGCGACGGCGAGATGATCACCATCGGGATGAGCGGTCGCGTCGATTTTAGGCCGTTGCGAACAGCACTCATCGAAACACACGCTGGCGATATTAGAACATTGCAGCTTGTTACCAAGCGCAATCAGGCCATAAATAGGCCGCCTCACTACGATGAGATAGTCCTCATAACGGCAGAGACATCATAGTCAAGTCAATTATTTCACATTTTCTATGCGTACGCAGGATGACACCAAATGTCTTGAGCAACCACTAATCCTGGAGAGTTCCAGTCTTGCTCCAGGGGATCTACATACACTGGGGTGCAGTTTCCGGGGTGACTGTCCTCCCAGCTCGCTGAAAGATTGGTGCTCCTCCCGTTAGCCCCAACTTAAGACTTTTGGAGCCATCCTCCTTACCGCCGGCTGAATCATACCGTAACTCTCCATGGGTATCCCCGTTGTTAATAAGACCTTCATCATAGCTGCTGATTTTGATTGAACTATGTAGGATCCTCTCTCGAGCCGCATTGGGTGTATGTACAATCACCACTTCCACCGATAGTATTGCAGATTGATACTTGACGCCTCATCAGCCCCAACATCTAATACTACTGTCCATTGCGTCTGCATTCAGCCAATCCCAGATTCATGTAATTCACATGATGTCCACCTCACCAAAACGCCTGATCTCTCCTGCGGCCTTATACAATTCTGCATGTCATGGATCCATACCACCAAACATATTTTCCTTCTCTTCTACCACATCCATGAGCTCAGCAGCTGTCCTCTCGACGTATTCCAGACGCTGTCGCGACCCCTCACAATCCATGTCTAGCACCTGTTTGCCATAATGGACGCGACGGACAGCCTCTGCTTGTTCAATAGCAGCAATTATACTGGTAGAACCCTATCCTGCACCGATTTCCGAAGCTGTGTCTCTCAGTCGACAACCTCATTGTCTTCGAGGACTGTGACTCGTTGCGCGAAAGGGGTATTGGAAGAGTCCATAAATGGGTCCTGAATTCGTCGCGTTTGCTTCGAAGAGTAAACTCGAGGGTGCAAGTTCCAAAATTTGGACACATCGTCCTAGGCCCTCCACATCCAGTCGAAGACTGCTGTTGCGAAGCTCACACACGTTGAAGTCGGATGATGACCGTCAACGCCATGCATGGTGCTGAGCTCTCCGAATTCTTTTGACGACTGGGCGTTCCTTCGTCGAGGGACGTAGGTTTTACGAATTGAGGATCCCGATACTCGAATGAATTCCAACACAATGTCCTAGACTTCATATCCAGTTGAAGACTGCTACTGCGAAGCTCAAGCCCGTTGATCCCGAAAGATCACCATCAACACGATGCATGGTGTTTAGCTTTCCGAATTGTTTTGACGACTGGGCGTTTCTTCATCGAGGACGTGGTATTGGAAGAGTCCTTGAATAGTTCCTGAAGTTTTCGCATTTGCTTCGAAAGATTTGCTTGAAGATCCCGATTTATCAATTCCAACACATTGTCCCAGCGTTTCATGTCCAATCAAAGGCTATTGTTGCGAAATTCAAGTCCGTTGATGCCGGAAGATGATACATAGTGTTGAGCTTTCCGATTTGCTTTGACGACTGGGCGCTTCTTATTCGAGGACGTGGTCGTGAGAGTCGGAAATGTTTGCCATTTTGAGAGAAGGCTTCTGCGTTTGAGGGTGATAGATGTCGGATTTCTGTCGGTCGGACACAATGCCTGTACCATTATGGATGAAAAGGGGAGGGTGTGGAGTAAGATTGCTGAAGACGTAGCCGAGAGGAGGTAGCGACTTTCACAGATGTGGCTTATATGTAAGAACGTTGGCAACTTTTCGCATAGAAGAAGACAGTTGATTTGGCCTCATCGGACCAAGCTGAGTGTTGCCAACAATGTCGTCGGATGCTCAAGACATGTCCCATCTCAACATCATCTCCAGTGTGATCAAGATCGTCATTCTCGACAACCCTCCGCATACGTCCGACGGGTCTCTTCTCTACCTTCTTGATGGTAATAGCGGTATTTCCCTTTTTGACGACCTTAGCAGGCTTCTTCTTCGTTCATCTCCTGTTCTCAGCCGCGCTAGCAGGGATGATTGAAGCTAAAGTATTAATTGATAGATGTTGACTATCTTCACTCTGCTGATATCAGTAAGGAGTGTAGTATTACTCACTATCATAATTATTGTGATAGATTATAGCAGAGTTGTGTTTGTTGCAATAGTCACACTTGGTAGTGTGAATTTTGATCTCTTTGAAGGTCCCGTGCATGAACGGCTGACCTGGAGATTGAAAGAGACGACATTGGGTGGCTTGGATAAAGCGTGCCTCAAACACTTGACATACTGGCTGCTTGACTGCTTTCTTCTTTGGAACTCGAGTGGTGGTTCAAGAGGGTAGCGGTCTTGTAAAAGAAGATCGAGGACGACTTCTATGACGGAATACCGAAAGATAGAATGGTCGGCAACCTTTACACCAATGTCCAGTATTTCTAATACTGGTGCAATGTACACTGGTCGGACAAAGCCATGCTGAGATGATAGAAAGATATGACTGACCATCATCCTGCTGAAACGAAGGGCTTCCATTATGTCAGGGCTGTGGTATGAAGAAAGGCGTTCCAGCACGGACAGTCTGAACGAGTCTCCTATGATGCGGTGATCTAGATCGAGACGAACGACGGGCTGACACGATACGTGCCACGGCCAGTGACAGGATCGGGGTCAGATGCACGCTGTATAGTGCTGTATACGAAGAATGGACATGTGTCAATTCGCGACTGGGTAGCTTTCAGGTCTCCATTCGTCGAATGAGCTGCATCTCGCGTGGTAGAAGTTTACTGCGCTGTTTGATGGTATATGTATAGGTCGATAGTCTCGTTTTTCCATCGTTCGCATGGTCGTCAATGGTCTTAAGGTGAATATTCGATGTAGGGTCGAGGTTCCAGACGTTCGCAGGATCAGCGTATTGACTTCCTTGGTGTTCAGCGAGACTGAGGACCGCAATACTTCCAACTTGTGATCCTAGACTACCATGTGAAAGATGACAGTATGCTTGGAAGGTTTTTCCCTTGCGACTAGTCGGCCGCCAGGCCACCATCAACCCTTCGATTATGAAGTTGGCTTTCTGTTAGTGTTGGCGCTTATAGGACCAACATGGCGGACTCGAGCTTCTGAGCAAGGATTTGGTCATCGGACGGAGCCATGGTAGCGATCGAGCTGAAGAGACATAGCTGTAGGGAATTCGAATGAGAGGTCGTGAGTTGAAAGTCAGACCGTCAACACGATGCTTGGAAATATATCTATATTATATCTTCAACCAGGGTGAACTCTGAATGTTGGCGACGACTGGCCCGACACTACTACCACACATCTTCATCCACCAGTCTGAAGCAACATTCATGCTCTGTTCTTATATGAATACCAGGGTGGCCGTTCTTCCTGATCCGTTCTAAGCGGAATCCACGATCCAGGTGTGGCACATCAACAGCCATCTTGCCATTGTTCTCAGCAAGCAACATACAGAGGCGAAGGGAAGGTGGTCAATGATGAGTGCTGGCGTCGCTAAGCCATGACGGGACGCGAAATCCGCCAGGCCGATTCGACGATCCGAGTACGAGCCATCAACAATCAGTTTGCCGTTATGCTCCGCAAGCCATACATAGAGGCGCAGATTTGGTGGTAATTGGTAAGTTCTGGCGCCACTGTGTCTCGACGAGAGGCCAATTGAGCAAGGTCGATCGACACGTCTGGGACAAGTGTCACGGTAAAGTGTGATTTCCTTGTCCACCTTGATCTGTGATTGACGGAACCATTCTTCGACTCCATCAACAACAATAAGTCCGTCCATGAACCCTGCCGTACTGACAGCTTCACACACAGCGATTGCCGTGTTTTTGATCCACGTTCCAGGATCCATGTTGGGTGGAATGCTGTAGGAGCATGCCGAGCCAGAAGTTGAGCAGACTCTCATGAGCCTTGTTGCATCAGATTCTGATACATCCATAGCAAGGAGTGTAACGTGTAGTGAGGCCATAATTGATGGAAAGTCCCAGAGAATTGACACTCGGAAGGATCGCAGAAAGCGTACCGTATCCAGTGATCTTTGCCAGCTCCTGATCCGTACAGAGGCTGACTCTGCTGGGCTACCAAGCTCTTTTTGAGTTCGGCTGGAGCAAGGCTCGCTCAGTCATGCCAATTTAGCTAACCTCGATCACACCGGACGTGGCTTCAACCTCCATCTTTTCAATCATGTCTTTCTTGAAGATGATATTGAATGCATCTTTGGCAAACTCTGACAAGGGAGTGGGTTCTGGCGAATTCATCAGCGGGAAAGTCTTGAAGGCTATAGACATGTGTTGTACTTACTCATAGTCACCAAATACCAGGGCAATGCCGTTGTCTGTCAACAAAGTAGCCCCCACGCTGCATCTTTGGCAGACTCGAGCCAACTGCTCGCGGTATCGATCTTCATATAGGAAGACGCGTCTGAAGTCTCCCCACGCAAGAAGATACGAATGGTCAGAACAGTCTGCTCTGAGTGTAGGCATGTCCAACTCTTTCTCTTCCTAGAAACACAAGACAGCCACAGTGTAGGCGGAGCCGTCAGTATTGACATGTCGTTGAAAGCAGCAATAACAATGCCCAAGTATCGTATCACCCGTTCTCTTCTCGTTCATGGTTGACGAAACGGCCGGAACGATGACTGTGAGTAACAATATTGACATCCGTGCCTAATGTGAAAATTTCAAGCGCTAATCTGCGCTTAGCAAGCTCTAGAGCCACGATAATCGAAGCTGGTGGAATAAGATCACCGACTACCACTAGACAATTCAGTTAACACCATAGCTGCATAGTCCATAAAGAGACTTGAAAAAACCAGCTAGGACCCGAAGGCACAGGTGGTACCGAAGACGTCGAGCCTGGAGCTGCCCTTGACAAGGCACGCACTGAACTAAACAAAGCAGCTCTTCATACATCCAGATACGCAAGCCCTAAGAACAGAGCGCTTTTCCTAGCTAAACATTGGCCCGTCTCCATGGTCGCAGGGCTCGATAATTCGACGTTGTCAGACTACAAGGCGATCTGCGTAGAGGTGGGATTGCATCTTGGAACTCCTAGACGTAGTGTTCATACCCAAATGTAACTTTTCATGCTATCATTTCTAGCCATCTGTATAGACTTGTCGCGTTGAAATAAGATCTTTACTAGCTAGAGCTACTCCTTGGGATCGCTAGAGCATGGATGTTTCGTTAGTCAGGTCGATTCAGCTGCGGTTGAATCCTTGTAGCGTTGATAATGGAACGATCATCTCTGTGATTAGGCTAGAACACTACATCGAGGTCTCCTACGTTAGTACAAACAAAGCTTGTCATAATAGAACATCCGGCGAATCTCACGTTTGATAGAGCTGTAAAGATGTAATCCAGGCTAAAGATTAATAATCGATGATCGTGGATGACTAAGAATTACATCTAAGGGCGTGTGTTTATTCACCCCTCAGTGATGATTTGTGACTCTGCGATCATGGAGCCGGTGAAACAGTGGGACATTCTCATCCTTTTATTTGTGAATTCCGGCTCAGGTGTAAGCTTCGAACGGGGGGCATTGTGGGATCCAGGTATAGATCGCGATAGCATCTTGAGGATATCCTGACGACTCTACTGTTTGAAACAAGTGACTTGTTACGGTGCATGTTATGCAGAATGCATACTATACGTATCAGCAAGCCTGAAAATTGGTCATTTTTAGCTGGCAGAAAGGTTAAAAGCATGGCTAGCGATGTAGGAAGAGCGCCAATGAAGCAGGTCGTGAACGATGGACTTGGGCATTATGGGCCACAGAAGAGTCTCTGATAGACAAAAAAGCTCGTTATATATCTATGTATTGTAGAGAGATGGTTAGCTAGAGAGCAACTGTATTTATAATTTTGTAATGGAAGAAGTGTCACTATGGCCGTGAATCGACTTGCAGATCCCATGAGATATCCAATGAGTGAACATAAATGCTTGGTCAGACCCATGGTGAATGTAGTTTCAAGTCGTCAGAAAGCCAGCCGTCACCTCGTTCACCTCAATTCGAATCTCAATGAATGAGATGCCTCTTCTCAATGGCCAGCACGCTCGCCACATGCGCATGCCCCAACGCCTCCCCTTTCTTACTAGCAAGTAGCTGCGCAGTCTTGAGGACATTCTTGATTTCTCTCCCATTCATCTTATGCTCCGCCAACATATCCAATTCCTGCTCCGAAAATCCATGTCCCTTCCCACCCAAACTGAGAAAGTTGCTCCAAACGTGACGTCTGGAACTCGTGCTCAGCTCATTGTACTGCATGCTGATATGGATCCTGCTCTGAAAGGCGGCATCGATATTGTCGACGCGGTTGGTGGTGAGAAAGAGTATGCCTTCGTAGTATTCGAGAATACGCAGGAAGATGGAGACGAGTTTGTTGCGTTCAAGATCGTGGGAGGAGCGTTGTTCGAGGAAGACGTCGGCTTCGTCGAGGAGGAGGATGGCGTTCCATTTTGTAGCCATTTCGAGCACATTGCTGAGGGAGGATTCAACTTCCGAGGATGAGAGACCAAGATCGCCAGCTGACATCATGTAAAGGGGTGCGTGCATGCTCTCGGCGACTAGAAGCCCGTTGCGTCAGAGCGGTGTAGTGGAAAGAAGGATAAGGGGACTCACCAGATTCTGCGGTCAATGTCTTGCCGACACCCGGAGGGCCGGAAAGCAACATGATCATGCCTTTGCCCTTGCCTTGGATCACATCGTCAAAGGTCTCTTTGTTAGCAACTTGACTCTCGGTGAGAGCAAGAATGAGCTCTTTGTGATCGTCTGGGAGAACGAGGCTGTCGAATGCACCTTCGTTGTATTGGATGTCTTTCACCGAGCCGATGGAGAAAGTGAGCCATTTTTTGTTGCGCAGAGAGTAGCCTTTGAGCGATGCGCTGCAGAGAAGCAGCTGATCTTTGGTCAGTGTGGCCAGAGTATGCTTCGTGCCCTCACCGCATTCCACGATCGAGTCATAGTCTTCATCGTCGTCGTCGTCAGAATACGGATCTTCGTCGTCATCGTCATCGCTGTCGTCGTCGGAATCTATAGAGCGAGGTGCCCGCTTGAGTGGCTTGGCCAACGTTGCAAGTGAAACTTGGCGATTAGGGTTGAAACGATTCCATGCGTAGGTGTCAATGATGATCCGGCTGTCAACCTATGGAGTAGCGTATGAGCATTTCGGAGCGATATGCATGTTGTGATAATGTTGAAGTTTCGAAAATGGAAGTATGAAAGGGTGTGGTCCACGCGTGACATCTTGCGAATGTATAGGATGAACAGATATATCGATCCAAGATGCATAAACATGACGAAGAAGCATGAGTACGTTGCGATAATATCAAGTGATTGAGATTGCACGAATGTGCAGAAAAGATTGGGGCAATGCCGAAGAATTCGCTCCCTTTAAGCTGGGAAACGATGTGAAGGTTTGACTTACATTGTACTTCACCGGCCCCCATGGCCCTTCACCAATAGCAATCCCTTGATAATTCTTGTAATGATACCCACTCAGCTCTTCGAACGCCTTCCCTCTTGTCACAAGCTCATCCTTTAGCTTGCTCAAATTGGGGTGATACTCCAACGGATATGCGGAGAGCTTTGTTATCTTCATTGTGCCTTCCCATTCCCAGACGTTGAATTGCGTGCCACCAAGACCAAAGTTCTCGCCATCCCAGTCGACCATTTGGCAACTAAGGGCATAGCAATTGCCGCATCGTGTCTGTTGGTAATTGCCATTTGTAAGTTTCGCCGCGCAATTCTGCCCATCCTTGACGCTGAAAACGAGAGTCCCGGGCTCGAAAATCATCCACATGGTAGTATAAGTGATGACACCGTTAAGAATAAAGTCATCTCTCGCTTTCAGGTCATCCCTCAATTCCGCCTCCAAGACTTGATGAAACAATCGTAGATGAGACTTCGTTTCCGGATCTTGCTCGCTTTCGAGAGCTTCGAGCAGGTTCCTCCAACGGTGGACGAAGGGCTGGAAGGGAGCTTTGAAAGTCAATCGGTCCAACGTCGTGGTAATGCCCGGATAATTCTTGAGTACTTTCCCCAGTACTTCTTTGAGCAAGGGGGATTGTACGACAATGGAATCAATTTGTAGCTTTTTGCGGCCATCGTAGCACTTGCTGTTGCGGATAAGTAGGGCATAGCGAGCAGTCTCGGCATTTTCGGCTGCTTCTTCGAGGTCATCAGGGTATGCAACAACCCAGGTTGTCTTGCCTCGATTGTCAGGCTTTGACTGATAGAGATTCTTCACATCCGTGATCATCCCAGGCTTGACCTCTGGAGAAGACGCTTCGCCATTAGTGGTACCATTGAGCAGCCTCGCGGCAGTGTCCTTGGCCGTAGCGATAGGTGTGACATCCTGGACTGTCATTGCGTTGTTGAAGGGGGGAGAAGATGTCAGTCGCAGAGGAGTTTAAGTAATGGAGTGAGGGAGGTTCAAGGTCAAAGATCGATGTGAGTCGTTGCGAATTGAAGGGGAATGATTGCGAATTTATGTAGGTAGTAGTCCACATGTTAGCGCGAGATGGTTGCCTGTTCGTGGGATTCGCCCAGGCTGCCTTGACTCATTGCAACCAACAAATTCCAAGTCGAATTCCCACTATTTTCCAATGATCGCACTAATATGAGTCTTTCAGGCCTGATGCCTGATTCTACATGCGAAATATGGGGGTTGCTGCGAGGTCAAGTCTTTGCTTTTCTTGCCCCAAGTTCGTCGAGCTAGCTGACTCGATCAAGCTAGTCTACTAGACAATCAGGCGTCCAATTCATCGGGGAAATCCTTCATCGACATGGTACCTTTTTCTCGTCTACACGAAGCACCAGACACTTTACTTCATGGACTCATGCCTAAGAGAGTGTCGTATATTGACCTGCTGGAACTGCATATGCCCAACATTGGCCGCAGAGAGCCTACAAGCCTCGCGAATATGCGATATTGTTTGGCTGGTTTGCATGTCTAGCTGGGCAGCTTCTGATGGTTTGTCAAAGGCCTCTTGTCCCCCTAAGTAATCACTCGTAGCCACGAAAGATAGGAATGTGGGCCAACGCTTCTGAGATTCCTGGATGCTGTCAGCAGCTTCACGCATCTCGAAGAGCATAGCGATCATACAAAAGCAGCCCGAAGCTCACTGCGCTATCCGCCCAAGGTAGCCTTGAGTCGATGTTATGATGTCTTTCAAGTGCATCTTCTTCAATGCTTCTTGATTGGAAGAGCCGGCCCAAAGATGTCCTCGGCTTCCCGCTCGGACTTCTCCCTCTCCAGCTTCCTTTTCTTGATCACCTTTTCATCCAGCCCTTCTTCTGCCCCTTCCCTCTTATGGGCCCTATTGATACCAACCAGGTCTGTCTTCTCAGGATTCCGACACTTGTACAGCTTCTTGTCGATCATTTTCAACTCGTTCATCTCTGTTTCTCCGGGATCTGCTGACGGAGACGAGCGAAGAAGGTCGGCGCAGGCTCGTAGCGTCTTCAGTAGCTTCGGCTTGAACTCTGAAGGCGTAGTGAATTTTGTATCAATGTAGAAGCGAGTCAACGGCTTGTCAACCAGATAAAGTGCAGAGAGCCAAATCTGAGAGGGCGTGTATAGGAGATAGGCGTCTGTAAGCAAAGCTGAAGTTTTCAGCACTTCGTTGGCCTTTCCTTTGGCTTTCTCAATGCGCTTGACCACCTCCTCCGCCGATATAGCTACTTTGCTCCCGCCCTTCGCCGGCTCCAGGTGCTTCATCTCTTGCTGTCTTATCTGGGCTGACGACGCCGTACTGTCTGACCCAGCTTGCCCTTTGCCACTCGCCAGAGCCAAGAGCTCCATGTAGCCGCCCTCAAGCCCTCGGTAGGGATGCCTAACATCGAAAGTAAACCTGAGACCCTGACACAAGAGAAACTCGGGCGCAAGGACATCTTCTCGTGTTGCCTTTGGGAATTTGGCTGTAAAATCGTCGAGACTCATATAGGTATTTTCGGTCTTGGTTGATAGGAAAAGCGCAGTCCGCATGATTTCTTTGGGGTGGTAGGTCATGGGAGAATTGGAGAGGTAAAACCGCTTGAGGTATTGGACGGCTGAAGCCTAGCACGTTCGATCGAGGTCAGCCAGAGGTTGCTTGTAGACAAAAGCGACGTGGAATACCTTGACATTGGTACCAAATTTGAAGTGGTCAGCGAATTGCATGGTCTTGAAGCAGTAGTATCCCACCATCCTCTGCTCTTCTTGTATAGTGAGGCAGTCAACCTCCGCTGGGGCGTCATCAACCCGCGCCGTTGTGTCTGGATTGGTCTTGTGGGAGCGAACATTCTTGATCGCAGCCCTCACACCTTCGGCGGCAGTTGCATTGGTGGTGGACCGGAGGGAGGCAAGAGATTCTCTGGTGAAGGACCACAATCTATACTGCGTCGAAGCGCGGTATATGTCGTCCTCTGTAATGTCAGGCATGGCACAGTGCTCTCCAGCGGATAACACAGGTCGGAGAGGCACGTAACACGGCTAAGGAGTTGCCTTAGAGCTCAGATTCAAGTACTGAATACATTTGGTGGGTTCTTATCGTGCAGAAACGCATCGCGGGAGAGAATCCTCATAGATAGAACTAGTAATGTCTCAGAAGCGCCAACACGTCAAGTACAATTGAAGTTACACATAACTCTCCTGGCCATCATTCTATACCTCATCGCAAACCACCTCATATCGCTGTCACCGCGAAAAACCCGCCCAATTACCCTACCAGTAGCTCCGGTAGCCTAACTAGCTGGGGGCGGTCCAGGCGCAATTGGCCCTAGCTAAGCCCCTAGTGCTAGCTGCAAGATGCCCACGGGCCAGCTTCTAGCGGAACCGCCTGTTGGCCCACTACTGTAAGGCTACCGTATGTCGGTCCCTGGGCGCCCCAAGGTCTAGGGGCGAGTCCCCTAGAAAAGTTGCGCAGTAGGCGCTTTCTTGCCACTACCTATTCTACAGCGATTATAATATGCTACGAAGTTAAAGGTTCTAGACTTTAAAATCACTTGGTTGGGCCTGACATAGCTAAGTTATAAGTGTGCTGTAGCTGTGGTCAGTAAAGCCTCTTGCCCCACGAACGAATGAATCCCAAATCGAGACATGAGCACAGCTGTATCAACAAAGAAGACTCCTCTTCTCGTCTTCTCGATGCCTCGTCGACCGTTCGTCCCTGCTGAGGCCCCGTACCAGGGTGCTATCATGCGAGTTCGTGGATGCCACCTTGATCCTCCTTCTCGATCGTCCCATGATGAGGTTGTCATGCATTTTGAGACGACTTGTCAATGCCGTGATGAATTCGGAGGACGACATGGTCCCCAAACTTGCCCATGTCTTCCTCTCCTAACCAGTACTCATTCGCTCTCGATGTCCTCCCTCTGGCTTCCTCCCTTGCAGCTTTGCCGACATTGATTTCAGTAACGGCATGTGACTGCCATGTCATCTGCAAAGGGATCTGAAAGCGTGGAGAAACAATGGGGCGCTACGTCCTGCAATAAGCTCAGAAGAGCACCAAAATACAGTATTCTAGGACGACCACAGGCTACTACGAGAGCCAGAGCAGCCATTTACAATGTGGACAAGTTATCTCCTCAGACACTGGAAGGGATTGTGTTGGCGTATCGAGCTCCACAGCTATTGACGCAACTCATCGCCTCAACGTTATTCATGTCAGCGCCACAGGTCATAGCAGCTCGGCGTACTAGCTGATTTTGCAACCTGGTCTTGTTGCTCAAGCTGTGATGGGTTCGGAATGTCTTTACAATATGTGAAATTCTCCCCTTATTGCATTGGACTGGCAGATACTGATACAATGCCTACGCCATTCTCATCCTCACCAAGGAATCGAACCAGGGGATATACTTCCAACGCTTTCTTCACTCTCATGAAAGCTCCTCGATGGGACACACGACCGCCATTGACACTCACCACCCAATACGGAGTCTGTCTCGCCCTTCACGCCAGATATCTTCCCAGGTTCCGCTCGATGATATCTCTCTGCAGCAGCCTCTCACCCTGTGACATCAAAGGACACTGTTCTCTTTCCCTGCCGTCTCCATCGCAGCTGTCACTCAGTCATCTATGAACAACTCAATTCTCCTGCAAATGCAAAGGGAGCCGTTTCCGCACATCCAGATATTCCAGCTCGCATACCTCGCCTTCCCCAAACTGCAAATATTCTCGCTCCGCTTCCATCCTTTCTTACAAGCTCCAATCTGCTATCGACACAGTTCAGTATATATAGCATTAGCGCGGACTAGCTGACCTACCTTACGATCCCAGATCTATATTGCACACCATACCCCAACCCATCCATCATAAAAACTCCCTCCCTACCCAATCTCATCTTCCCAACCTATCATAATATCCATCCTCACCCACCTCCCACCCAACTCCCCCTCCCCCCAAACCCTTTCTCAAACCCCTCTATCACCCCATCCC
>JAABUL010002577.1_pt1 | contig 29520 bp, 16 predicted proteins | sample 5559151 | NCBI WGS metagenome assembly JAABUL01 (sample SAMN10711876, study PRJNA513368) | rock metagenome | isolation source: Antarctica rocks | place: Antarctica: Victoria Land, Pudding Butte sud
TTGCGAATGAGTCATAATGGAGAACGATGACTTGGTGTGGAGGTATACAACATATATACACTTTATCGGTGTAAAGTATCAAGTGAAAACGTTTTCTCTTGGCGTCCTTGGCACGATTATGTAATTGAGGCCTTGGCGCCCTGCTTTCTCCGCGCGGAAGTTTGTAGTATTATTCTAGCATTACAAATATATGACGCTACCCAGTAGTTACATGAATATTGCTCCAAGGTGTACGAGCGTCCCTTCATGATAATGCTTCTGAATAGTCTTGGCTGATCGGCTCTTCTCCCACCTACCTTTCGGCTTCACACGACAACTGTTCAAACGACTCTGGGACATCGGCTGCAACGTTTGCACTTTGTACTAATTGTCGCATCTCCTTTGGTATTCTGACTTTCAGGCAGCTGACAAAGGTTGGAATCGGGAACAGCAGCAGACTTGGAACGTCTGTTAGAGAACGCTGGTGAACGTTGGGATCTGCTGGGGATAGTGAAGTCTCTCCCAGCTATTCAACATGCTGCACGCTTTTTTGTTGTGAATTGGTTACTTCGGCTCGAGGAAGATACCTGCCCCGAGTGGGCTCAATTGATAGAAGTGGGCCATTGATGAGGGAGGCAACATGATGGATTGATTGATTATCTAGGTGGAACACATGACGCCAAAACCCTTAGGATATGGCTGAATTGAGCCGACGTCCAACACTGTCCATTGACTCGAGCGGCAAGGACTATGGCGGACAGGACTACAACCTGTCTAGAAAAGGGTCACGTGGCTGGTCTCATTGATCTTTCGCATGAAGAGGCGTCCTCGAAAGTCTTTTGACAAAGCGGTTTACCCGAAGCCTATTCATAGTATCTCTCCGGTTGCTTGCCTTCTCTCACAGAAGCCGCCGATTGGAACTCTCCCCTAATCCTCTCGAGCTCGGCGGCCTCGTCTTCGCGTCTTTGTTGCTCATCCATCCTCCGCCGCCTGTCCGCCAATTGATCGTTGAACGATTGCGAACTTCCATTTGGCGATACCGGACTCAAAGGTCCTCCAAAAGTCTGACCTGAACCAGTTGCGGTACTTGGATAAGGAGGCAGTGAAGGCATTCGCAAGGCGGGTGGTGCAGGACGGGAAGTATCCGGAACATACCCAGGGCTGAATGAATCCCCATATCCACTAAATTGGTCACGGGTCTGTGATACTACGGGAGGCGAACGGCTCGATTGTCCACGCTGTGGCTGCATTGAGGGACGTTGTTCGAAGCCTAGACTGGCAATTACCTTGGCCAAGTCTTCGTCGTCTAGGGCATCAGGATGTTGCTGCACAGCTGGGAACGCCTCTGTTTCGCCACGAAAAACGCTGGCTCGCTCATTAGCGAGGAAGCGTTCCAGATCCTGGTCGCTGAGCTGATCGGCCGAAGAAGTATCTCCAATTAGATCACGCCATCCTCCTTCGTAGATTTCCTCTTGTTGCTTCGCAAGAAGGGCTTCCAAGGCATCATCGTCTAGAGCACCGAGTACAGGTGTTCTAATGACTTGCTTTAGCATTTCTGGTGGAGGATTTGCCAGGAGACGAGCAAGGCCTGCATCGTCAAGCGCATCGCCATGATGTGGGTCTGGTCCGTGGGAGACTGTTGCTTGATGGGTCAATTCTGGTGGAGGATTCGCAAGCAAGCGAGTAAGAGCTTCGTCACCAAGCGCATCAGTTTCAAAGCCCCCAGGCATAACTGCGTGAACTGTCGGCATCTCAGTCTGTTGATAACCCTCGTCCGGACCCTCGTTCTCTAGTCTTCGCATGTGGTTGTCTGAGGATCGAGCACGATCGCCGCGCCTGGGATTAGGATTGCGGTACAAGGAGTCGTCCGAAAGCACACTCTCAGGACTCTCAGGACGAACGGCATGTGTTTCGCTTGGTGAACCGGGACTCGGATTGGTGCCGCCGTCTTCCTAAGTGTCAGCAAGCTATCTGAATGAGCTATGAACGTGATACTTACAGCGTGCGGCATTTGCGTCGTCGTACATTGCCTGTTCGCGACGTTCTGCGTCTGCTTCACGGACATGTTCCTCAAATGTCATGTCTTGCGACTCGGGCTTCTGGTACCACATTCCGTGGGCGGCCCAGTATTCGCGGTCTGGCAAGCTGTTGAGGAAGTCCCCAATCTCCCCAGTGTTGTGGTGTGGGCGACCATTGTTGCGTTCAAAGGTTTGGTCCGCCATGAATCGATCTATGGGAGAGACCGTGATTTCTCACCAGAGAGGGCTAGGAGCTGGGGGCAGATGGCCGATCAATTGAACAGACCAGGAAAAAGTATTACAACTAGCCTTTGATGCTCTGCTAATAATAGCAGTACCGTGTGTCCGAAGTCAGAAAGTCTTGTGATAGATATAGGGGTGAGGACAGAAACCGGAAGTATGGTGCTCGAAGATCAAAGGACAACTACGGGTGAGGCAACTTACGGGAGGGCAAATCTTGATGTTGCCCTGAGTTGCCACCGCCATTATCTGAGGCACTGGAAAGCTCCAACCAATCGCGATGCAAAGAGTCACTCGAAATTTCAGAACGGTACCGTGTGGACCCAATATTTATTTACTATTATGTTTGCTCTTGACCTCACTAGTCTACCAATCTCCGTCGCTTCAATCACTAGGGGTGCCAATGACCTAACCTCACTTCCAGAAAATCAACGCATGCTTGTGGTGAAGACCGCCCAATTCATGGAGATGGGCGCCGTTGATCGAGGGACTTTGCTTTCATTACCAGTCTCCGTCACTAGACGATTCCTCTTCATATCGTCTCCTTGAAGTCTGACCTCCACCATACCCACGGGAAGCCTGACCAGATTGACGGCTGGGACCCGCGTGTCGATTCGAGTTGGACTGGGGAGGGTCACGACGCCGGTCAAGCCTGTCTTGCGGGCGCGCATCTGCACGCCGGTGACTGGGTTCAGCAGCATGTCGACCAGATTGCGGCTGAGATGAGCGAGCTCCTTGGGAGTGGGGTTGGTGACCCTCAGAATAAAAGCCTGCAAATTCTTCGAGATCAAAGCTGAGGCAAAACATCTCGAAGTATTGTGGTACTCTGGTGACGCCCTCCGGCCACGCGGCTCCCACTTCGCGTGGTGGGCCGGTGCAATTCTTGACGCCCGTCTCCAGCGCAAAGCTGATGGTGCGGTCATCCAATTCTGTAAGAGTCGTCAACATGGTCAGTAGAAGTTGGTGGATAGATCACTCACGACTTGGTCTTCCACATCCTTCGAGACGAGCTTTGTGGATCCTCAAACATCCTTCTATCAAATAACATAGGTCTGGAAACTCTGCATGGTTCGGGCTAACGTTCGAGTTGACGTAGGGTTGTACTAAGCCATCATACTCCTCGTCGCCCATGTTCGTCAGGTATGCTCGGAACTCGGGGACAGCAATAATGGGCCCCATTGGAGGGATCTCAAGTGGTTGGGGTGGCATGACGGCTTTTCACACAAGAATATCCGGAATCTAGATCTCTAGGGTCGTCACCGAATGTCAAGAATGTTGAAGAAGAAAAAACGTTTGGAGAAATGGAGCGCTTCTGTATACAATGCATACGTGCGTCATTCCGAAGACACGATTGCAAAGCCGTGACGCCTTGCTGAACGGAAGCGTAAGTATTGGTCCCAACCTTCTACTATCTGTCCCTGTTGCCACAAGATCAAGAGCCCTCAAGCTTCCTCTAATCGGCATGGTATTGCCCTACTGCAACAAAGGGCGACAATTAGGCTCAAGTAATCGCGGTGATTAGACTGACCGCGTCGAGTGAGTACTTCAAACTCGAGTCGAGTACCCGACTCAAGTCTTAGCGATTCGATTCCTAAATATAAGACTAAGTATTTAAGTCGATTCCTAAAGGTAGGACTAAGTAGTTAAGTTAGGTTTAAGGTAAGAATTAAGTATTAACTTAAATAATCTAACTTAAATTGTTAAGACTACTATTTATAGTATAATAATATTTTCAATACTAAATTTACCCTTTATTTAACTACTATTTTTAATTATTTCATAATTATTTTAGGTAATTATTTTAGGTAATATAAAAAGGTAATATATTTCTTTAAGATTTAAGAAGGAATAAAGTATAAGGTAATTTTAAGTAATAATTAAAATTAAAATTAAAATTAAAAAATTATATTGAATTTTAACCTAAGTTTTAATCTAAATTTAACCTAGTTTTTTTTTAAATAATTTATATTATTTAAAGATTTAATACCTTAATAATTTAAGTTAGTTTAATCTAACTTACTAAGGAATTACTAAGTTTTTAAGTTAATTCTAGGGGCCTAGCTTAAGTATTTAAGTTAATTCTAGGTACTTAACCTAAGTATTTAATTAATTCTAAAAGTTAGAAATAAAACCCGACTCGACGGTTAGTCTAGCGGTGATGGTATAAGCTTTGCTCGGATCATGGATTTATTTCCCTTGGGAAATTTTGTCTTACAGAAGTCAGAGCGGCGCCTATTCTTGCCGCCGCATGGAAGGGGATGCACAACGGGCATGTAAGCCGATCGGCAGTCATAGACGATCGTGCCAAGCTCTCGATATGTGAGGATGAAATTGAGAGTAATCGTAAGGGAATCTCTTGCTTTATCTCCCAAAAACCCCTTTCCGAGCTCACACACCTATCTACATCTCCGTACCCAGCTCTTCTCACTACACATTCACCTATTCATAATCTGGGTGCCTACTATCAAAACCAATAATCGAGCCTTCAAGCAATACTGAAATTACTTAACGCTGTCACCAATAATAAAACATACATATCACTACACCGAAGCCCAAGGAACAAAATCGCAGCCACTAAGCATAACCTCATCGCTTTATAATAATCTACACCCTGTCTTTTTCCCAAGCAATTATTACTAAACCCAAGTCTAAAATAGATATGTATTGATTTAGTAGTCTTCGATAGCGTTATTAAACACCCTTAACGAAAGCGGTAACGACGAATCCTGACTTCAGGGTTCATAATATACATATGACTTCCCTAAACTCAATATAACCGTTTGATATATTAATGACTGAGGCAATACCTACCGCTCTGCTCATGCGCGAACGCTTGATTCGTCTTGTTATTGCGCGCCTCCTTCCTCCCTCAATGGCCATCATAACCGTAACTAATCGTCGAAGGCGTTCATACCAAGCTCCACGTATGCGAGCCCCATGACTTGGATACCCTCCGAAACACTTGATCACTAACAGAAGAAAGTTGTTGTCGCAGCTGAATTGCGCTTTGCGGGATGAAATCTGGATCTCTTTCTCGGAGGGAACGCGTCAAGTCTTTGCTAGGAATGTGCAACATTGTTACCGCCCAACCGATCCTCGCGTCTGAAGTGGGCTTTGGGTGTTCCCCAGCACAAGGCTTTTTCCTCTTGAAAAAGTTCTTCGTGGCGATTGATGTCACCTAGCCGAGGTTTTAGGTGAATTCATTTGGCTTGAGATTCGACAGGCCACCGAGTAGGGTGGTAGTCTCATCCATATTAGGTAACACACCGATGGTTAGAGTTTGTGACACGCCTCCTTTGGCTTGTTTTCAAGCCTGTTCTCCAATTAGTATGTCCCATCTCCATACTTCGAGTTTCGGGTCCTTAGCCGAGGAGATCTGCGATCTTCCCCTTGAGTTTTACGTCGTTTGCCGAGAGGTGAACTCGATACCTGCGCGGATGATGGTGAGGGTTCGGATTGAGTAGGTGTTGTTCTTTCACTGAGCATCATATCGAATGATTGATTTGGCCTTGTTGGGGCAGCCATATTCGACGAGGAGCTCTGCTGCGTGGCATTCCGTGCTTCAGTGTCGACCGACATGGGGCTCTGTACTGATTGGCTTCTTGACGGCCTGGGCGTGGGTATATTGCTACCTTTTGGCGTTTTGTCAACCTGTCCATGCCGATAGAAGTCTTTGTCTTCTCTTGCTTTATTTTGGTCGGGATTGGTGTTGAGATTTTCTACAAGGTCCTCAGCCGCATTCTTAAGTAAACCGAGAAGCTTGTCTTTGGCGTAGCCAACAAGTATTCTTCCGAAGATCTCCAAGACTTTCTTGCGGTCAAACTCATGTTTTTTGACATTAGCGAATTCTCGAAATTCAAATCGTAGTGGATATCCAGGTACGACGAAATCAAATTTGGAACTGTTTTCAGGGATTTCGATTGCTCGATGGATACGAATATTGAGGCCTTCCGTACTGGCTACCGCCGAAAAGAATCTGACTTCGGAAAAAAACTTCTCTCTGTGGTGCGGTCCTGCGTCTTGGAAGAACTCGAACATGTTGTGTAATGCTTGGCTTGCGTTGTTCAGACTCTGAACCATTGCCGTATTATCGTCGGTTGATGTTTGTGACCTTTTACCTTCGATAGTGAAGAAATGAAAAACCCTGTCTCTTCCAATTAGATCTGGTCTCTCATAGCATGCGAGGCGCTGTGTTGCGTTAGGCATATTGTCCCACAAGCCATCTGGTATCAACTTTTCCCTGCAGAAATATACGGCAAGGTCGGGCCTTGGTTGTGTCAAGAGCTTGTTTGAGAGTTCGTAAGCTCGCGATGGCATTGGCGGACATGTCCAGGTCTCTTCAACGCTGAAATCAAGATTGAAGGGGCTGCTAGCGCTCCTCCCGTAGATCAGACAATGGCGCGCAATAAAGCTCATCATGAGCGTTCGCTGAAAGAGTGCCTCATTCGAACCATTCCCGCACTTGTCCTGATCCATTTTCCACAGCTTCTCATATGTCTCCCTCTCCGCATCAGTCTCTTCTAGGGTAATTTGTGGTAGATCATCAATAGAGCCTGCATGTGGATCGGGGTCGGTATTTTTCTTTAGGAGGACATTTCGGCGCCCAAGTCCGTTGGGAAAACTGGGATGGGTTGGACCTATCCTCGCGTAATCCTTAGCCTTAGTAGGATCTGCCATAATTGCGTCTATGATGGCCGCAGCTTCTTCATCCAGGGGCGGCAAATATCCCCACTTCCGGTTGAATGCTTCCTCCGGATCTATATACTGCTCTCCTAGAGAAGCTTCCTCATTCGAATTCTCGGTGGGGAGGCTGTGTTCAATGGGACCTTGATGATCCTTGGAGATAGCCTCAACACTCTGTACAGGATGGTCTGGGTGGTCTGGGTGGCTGCGAGCCGGCTTTCGCGGCCGCCCTCGAGCTTTTGTAGGTTTCTTGGCCTCCTGACCCTTGCGACGGTTGCGAAGGATTAACTCTGGATTATCTACCGGAGGAGGAGCTGATCCGGTGGTACCCTTTGATCTGAGACCAGTTCTGGACCCTGGAGAAGGAGCTAAGGCTATTGATGACTCGCCTATAGGCTACAATTGCAAATGTTAGACAATATACCAAAAGCTTTCATGAACAGTGAAGTTATTGACGGGGTGTTGCGGGCAGAGAGATGCACGGGTTCTCACCTTCTGGGTAATCGTCGCCTCGTTTGTTGAATTTCTCGGGGGATTTGACGTAGGGTTTTTCCCTTTTTTACCTCGAGGCATCGAAAGCACGGTCCATTGACTGAGCAGCGAGAACTAGCCACTATTTCGCGAGTCAAAAGTCGCAAGTGGCCTGGGCCAGGAAGGTCCAAATCAGATTTAGGTTGATCGGGTTGACGGCGGATAGAGGCATAGAGCGCAGCAAGCGCCCAGACCCGCTGGACCGAGAAAGCCTCCTTATCTTAGACTCAGGGACACCCGAGATTCTGATCGATGAATTGAAAGGGATAAAGTAGTAAGGTTTGTAATGGGAATTCTGTAAGATATGAGGAGAACAAAGATGGACGAAGATTGATGAAGGGGGGGGGGCAATGAGGCGAAGAGTCTTGAGGGGAAAACTGGGCAGGATCAATGGATAGCAAATGCATTCGAGGTGCCGCACACCCTCAAAAAACTTGCTGAATCAGGTCTATGCCCCGGCGTCAGGTAGATGCATATCTAGCCCATAATGCAAGTCTTCTCGAGTGCAATTGGGGGAATAACTGGGCTTGCATTAGGGAAAGGAGTGTGGGGTTTAGCGCCGACAGCAAGTAACTCGCTACGGCGCGAAACTGGACTGTAAGGGAGTTAGAGACGAGGTCCAAATCTGACAGCGCCAAAAGATGGGGGTTAGTGTCATCCCTTATCGGACGCGGGACGGGCAGGGCACTTCTAAGCGCTTATTACGCAAGTGGACCCCTGCACCCCATGGGGATGGGAGATTACATACTTTACTTACCGCTAAGATCTAACCTGGAAGGGTTAGAGCGACTCGTCTATGGGACTCAGGCAATACCTGGGTTCAGGAAAACTATATAGATGTTTGTAGCTATCGTAGGTAAGAACAGAGATCATGGCCACGCTAAGACTACCCCGCCGAGCAACTCAGCTATCGGCGACGACGTGTCAGCCATACGTGATCCTCTGGCACACACCTATGCCCACTGGAGGCTGCGCCGCACGGCAGAGATTCACGACGGTATCACCAGATAGCGTCAACATTTGGGGCAAGGTACAAAGCAGCTACGCAGGGCCCCTCTTTTACTACGCCCGTCCAGTATAAATAGGAGAAGCAAGTGATTTCCTGCTCGTAGGCTCCCTCACAAGCAGCCGTGAGTTGCTTGTTAGCTTTGCCTGTCTGACCGATCGAAGTCGCTATTAGAAGAGACTCCACTTCCAGGTCCCACTGTAGCTGCCGTATTTCGGCTTACAGTAGTGTCAATACGCACCACGAGCAGCCTACATCATTGACGCCACGAGAAACAGAGATAAAACATGAGCTTGGCCTTGTAGCTTGATGAGCGCTTTCTTCAATTCTCTCCAGAGGAATGTTCCAGGTACGTGAGAGCTGAACATCCGCCCGCGTTTCTGACAAGTCGATGAGATGAAAGAATTTTCAATGGTTCGCCTTTTCAGCTTTGCCGGACTTTTTGAAATATCGCACAAGTCTGAAAGAAAAAGCGATAGATAAACCAATTAGCCGGCTCGAGGCACAGAGCTCCCGCGGGGACAACTGGCTGCTCCTAGAGGCATCTGGGCGTTTCTGTTGTCTGCTGGGGACTATCGTCCGTGGACACTAGGTAACAAACTTTCCGAGATCTCATGCATGGAGCTGGAAAGGCGGGGGGCGTGGCAGTGGGGACGATGGAAAATCACGGAGGGCTGTGCAACGGCACGCACAGGAAGTTGTTGGAAGCCAGAGGGTTATGCTTAAACATCCAGCGGAATGATGCATTATAGAGAATAAGTCGACGATCGAATGGTAAAGAATGAGAAAGCTTGGACTGCATTGTTCTTAATTTCTTGCAGCTGCCAGGGGGAGTGGGATGGCCCACTGCAAAGCGACTGCGGGGAAAGGGCTGATACTCCCTCAGAACGAAGAGAAGTCGAAAAGAAGGCTGTACTGCGATCGAAACCGTTGAACTGGTAAGCATCCACATCCAAGGGATTGACGCTGCTCGTCCTCGCGACAGCACCGTCTACCTCCGACTTGACCATCAGATGCAAACTGCATGGCTCTCTGAATTAATGCGGCTGGGCAGTGTCTATCAAGATCAAAAATGAGAATGACAATATTAAAGCGTGAAAAAGCGACTAATGGAACCTCTTGGCGTGTTTGTGGGTGGGGGCGGGTCGGGTCATCATTGATGCGAGGGGGGTGACTTGCATGCTGCAGGTCACATTGCCGTAAATACGTAAATGGACAATCACAACCCACGCCAATTCTGTCTTTGAGCCCGAGGTGCATATGTGCGTACCTTGCCTGAAAGGAGTAGCCCAGAGCGCTAAGACCATGTATTCGTGTCTCAGCGCTCCCAAGTTCTGGGGTTTCACAACGACCAATTCGCAGCGGCGACACCTATCTACAAGCTGTGAGCTTCGAAATGGACTTCGTTGTATCGACTTAGAAAGTGAGACATGAATACAATACCTCAGTACAACGAGCCTCTCCCCCAATGTGAAGGTCCCAAGCTGGGTCTATTCCATAATCCCAAGCCGGCCGTCACATTCCGTCGTCTCCTCAGCGACAAGGACGCCGATGGCCATGCGCACGTATTTGAAGCTGCTATAGAATCTACCGCTTATGCGGTCAAGATGGTGAGAGCCCTGCGACGTACTTGACATCATGATCGCTGCTGAAGCTGGATGGATGCCATAGTTCAAATTCCATGATATTGAGGAAGATCGAGCAGGCCTAGTGGGCAATGAGAACGACCTCGTCTCCGACGACCTTCTGCACGCCCACTCGGATCCGTTTTATAACGAATGCCGCGCCTATGGGCGACTCGAGGAAAAGAATCTCAATGGAAAGATTGCGGTCCGCTGTTACGGTTATATCACTGTTCCCGCCGAGGCCGAAGTGCAGCTGGAGCGCAAATTTCAGATCTGGGACTGGGACAGGCCTGGGGGAGAGTATGACAAGCCTGTTTCACAAAGACAACCATTCCGGGCTATAGTGAAGGAGTTGGTTCTGAAAGACGTCCTCTTGACCGCTAAGGTCGCAGACAAGATTCTCAGGGATACAAAGAGGATGCGGCGCTGTGGCATATACCCAGGAGATGTTCGTCCACGCAATTACAAGAATGGGCTTCTTGTGGATATGAGTGCGGCCAGGACCGAGCCCTACTATCTCTTCAACATACGACCCTGGCAGCAAGTGGAGAGGATGAAGAATCGAGACTTGTACATGTGGGAAGCAATGGTAGAGGAAAGCAGCCTACAAACGCTGCTGAGAGCTGTGCGGAATGAGAAGTATTGTGTAAAGCTTCGGTCACATAAGAAAAAGACGACTGGGTCTAAGAGATAATCCGTGGCTGAGCCAAGGGCGCTTGCTGCAGAGACTCAGAGGGCTTCAGCACCTGGAAGATCATGGGCAGGAAGATTGATCAGACTCCAAGGGTATTAATCTATCCTAGGCTTCGCAATGTTCTATGGCTGATCAGCCACATTACTGGAAGACCTTGCCCAGCTGCAACTGGTCTCGAACCGCAAGCTTACGCCAAGGCTTTGCGATATACCTACCAGAATGCTCCCTCAACCCATTTTCGCCTCTGCTTTGACTGGCTCGATAGCTGTAGCAGAGGAATTGTTAACGCTCGTCGTCCACGATTGAGCTGGCACAACACCGGTCACGACCGTGCTACCAGAGCACACCCATTTCCCGACCCGGACACACGGGGCGTCATGAGTACAACGACTTTCGAGCCCCCATTCCCGACGTGAACTCATTCTCACTGACAAGACCAATCCACAACTTTAACGCTAGGCACGGACACTTAGATATCGTATACATGCATCCCGAAGGGCACCGTCGTCACCTACCCCGAGCGCACGCTCACGGAGGAGCCTGGCTTGTTATATGGGTAGGTTCCCTTGATGGGGTCGAATTTGGGTTCGAGAACGAGGAAGGAGAGGCGGGAGGTGGAGGGGGAAAGGCGAGAGAGGATAGGGAGGATCGAGAGAGCTGGATGTTTTGATCATTCTGATTTGTGGCGGATTAGGAAGCTGTAGACAGGGAATCGCAGGACAATCTCTGGACACATGTAATGGAACCCCAATACTTGACCATTATATTGGAACACCTTGTTGAGATGGAGATTTTCAGCAGCACAATGCTCCTATCACGCTGTGCATCGTGCTGAGGAGAAGTACGTACTACCGGCACAGTTGACTGCTCTTGGCAAAGTTGTGCTGTGGCGAGGGCAGTCATGGTTATGTTAGCATACCGAAACCTGGGTGCGAAGGCATGATGCCTCCCTTAGCTTAACCCTCATCGCTTTCTGCCTTTCATCTCCCGTATTATTGCGCGCGATTGGGCAGTGATCTCACTCTCTGCGCAGGTCGTAGTGTGTGGGCAAGTTGACAATCAGTTCCGGAAGCACCGGCTGTAATAGTCACTCTTCGTATGGAAAGGAGGGTGCGGGAGAACCATGCGCATGGGTAAGGGGTCGTGTTGGGGAGCGAGCAATCACGATGAGGTGTGCTGTCAAGGACGGTCCGCGCCCTGACATTCCCGGGAAGGTTAGGAGAGTGGCGCCAAAGGCGCTCAGCTCAGCCTTGTTGGGTGTAGTTTGGTTAAGGTACGTGCGCCGAAACTCTATCGGCGCAGCGATTGGGGGCTGCTGGCCTAGCCCTATGGGTCTACCCGGAGCCCTTAGAAGTCATTAGCTAGGAACATTTATATAGGATGTTTACGATGCAGGTTAATTAGTAATAGAAGCGCTGTACTTTGATACGACGAGTATAGACTATTAATCTCCATCGTGATGTTGATAAAGCGCGTGGACCAAAGTAGGTGTGAACCAGAAGGGAGTGAACTCTTCGAGCGTGCACTAGCGCCATCCACCCGAATCCCCGCGGCAATTAAGGGAACGCCACGGGTATGCACCCCGCAAAAGTATCCATTTGGGGAATTTTCGTTAGGTAAGGCGAGGCAGCGTCATGCCCGTAAACTCCACTCGTGGCCTCATGGCAACACTTTTCGCCTAACTCTACATGGAAAGCTCTCTCATTCGCAGTGCCCGATCGTGATAAGTCTGGCGGCCCGAGAAGAGGGCAATGGCTTTTGCCAGGCGAAGATCTTCACTCCATCGGGGTTTGTGAACGTCTTTGGAGCAATATCAGAGGTGCACGACCGTCGTCCTCCCCTGAATAGCTCGTAAACGACTGGGGCAGATCGACTGAATGGCTGACTGTCCGTGCCCTTGGCAAGCCACAAGGCACGAGACAAGAGCTTTCGCGTGCAGGTTTCCAATTAGAAGAATGTCGCCGATGTGCTGCACTGATCATGTGGAGTCCATCACGTGAACGAGACGCTTCAGCCTTGCACTGTGCATGGTGAGCTCCTAGGGACATACACAGTAATCCATTGCATTGCATCGCAGATCGGGTATTGCCGCAGGGCATACTCGTGGGTCCACTCTCACTCAGGAGAGGTTGACGCTCATCGAGCTACTCTGGCTGTTTGGAAAATGTTCCAGGAAGGGGATAGTTTGCCCTTCACCATCTCATCATGATGCCCATGAGCATTGTGTCCGCCTTGTTTGTCTCTCAGGTGCGAACTGTCTAATTCCCTTGAAGGAGTCTAAGCCTTGAGACCAAGGTCGATCATGTCGCATGTACTGTTTCTTGATGACTTTCGCGGAGCCTGGGCTTTCCTATCAGGACGTTCTTGTGGCTTGGAACGTCGTACTACCCTGACCCGCTTTATGCCCCCGATGGGTCATTCATTTTCCTGCCAAACGGGCTTCCAAAAGGTGCGTTCCAATTCATAGGTCCAACTCGACTCTATCACAATTTTACCTAATAAGATCTCTTTCATGTATCGCGACTCCCAATATTTCCTTCGATTGCCAGACTTTTCAGCTTGCTAAGGTTTATAGTTCAAGAGAGGGTAGCGCGTCTGCATGTCATCGCCCCAAGGTTTTGACCTCATCAGCCTTCAGGTACGTGACCCAATGAGAAGCCGCCGGCAACTTCCATCTTCGAAATCCAGATTCGGTCGTTGCTTCGAAGATCCTCGTATTGCTGCTACAGAGGACTTGTTGTGTAGCGATGGCTTCTTAAGAGGGACTTGATTCGTCGTGGCCGTAATGGAGGCTCACGACCTAGCATTTGAACACGGGCTGAGCTCGTTCCACCGTTCGCAATATGTTCTCAACTGGCTTCACTCATGAGCTCTAGACCGACGGCCAACAATATATAAAGAGTCTCCTTGCCTCTGGGAAAATCCAATCCTCAGCTCATCTTCAGCCCCCATTATCAAACCCACTCAGGCAACTTTCCAACAAATACTTCCTTTGATCTTCCATCAACACAATCATACCTACAAACACAATACACACCATGCAATACACCAAGATCTTCACCATCGTTGCCCTCTTCGCGGCAGGCGCCTTCGCCGCCCCAGCCCCAGAAGCTGAGGCCAACAAGCCCACCAAACCCGCCCACCCCCCACCACAACCAACTGGACCAACTCAGACCAACACCTGCGGCAATGGCGCCACGCCTTACTGCTGCAACACCGACAACAATGGCTTCTACACCACCTGCTCCGTCTTGGGTAAGTCAAGGCCTTTGTGAAATCTACAGGAACTGTAGAGTAAGTAGAGATGCATCTAGGTTCTGGCAGTCAATGCTCAGCTACCACAGTGTGCTGCAATGCGGATCAGGTACGTGTTCAAGAACCTCTCTATCTCGGACTACCTGCTGATTCGTGGAATAGTCCGTCCAAATCTGTCTTGGAAACGTTTCCATCCTCTAAAGGGGCAAAAAAGGGGGGGTTGCGACGTCCTGAATTTCGGATTGATACTAAAACCTTCCCATTGCTTCCTGCAGCTGGTATCTTCTGATTTTTGGGGCGTCACGGCAATAATGAGAGGGGGATTAATGCCCTGGGCGGACGGGATGGGAAATGCTGTAGTATGTGTTGGGACTGTCCTTACTAGGAGTGTTGGATTTATTTCAACAGGCTTCCTTGCGATATCTGTATTGACAACACCCTCTAGCGACCTAGCTAACCAAAAAATACATCTGTTTGCTACTCGAGGACGACCTGTTTGTAGTGATCTTGGTAGCTGCTTCGTGGCTATGGTAATGACATTTCGCCGATATCTCTCCAATCATGCGCCCTCACACTTCCCGATCATTGAGCCTACAAGCCACACGAGCCAATAATATCACCAGCAAGCTCATTGCCAGCGCTGAATATGCACACTCCCCCAATAGGCACGAAACATACCTAAGTAGGCATAGCGTAGACTTGGCACACCCTCAAGCACCACAGCACATGTCAACAGCACATTATCCAGTCACGAAGGCTAACCCCAGATTGCTTGGAACCATTGCTGGCTGCTTCGCTGTTTGGCGCGCTTGATCAAGAGATGCATATCCCTGAAGTGCGTCTCTTTTCCAGCATACTCAATCGCATACCCTGTGCTGACGGGCCCTGCCTTCATATATATCAACTCAAAACACCCTAGATCCCCATGATTTCAATGAGGTACCGGATGCTGACGGAGATATTGGGCTATGCCAGCATCAATGACTGCTTTTGTTCCAACCACACTGGTGGACACTTTTGATCGGCAGATTTTTCCCTATCTTTGGCTGCGTGGATCTCATATTGCATTTGATCGGAATTCACCCCTTCCTCACAGCATACCCATCAACACGATCCTGCTCTCCTGCCGCTTGCCCATATCAATGAGGATCTACTAGATCCATGCTCCATTCGAACCCAAGCATCCAAAGCAGTCGTGCAAATGCCTTGTCTGTCAAGCCGCCCTCGGGGCTATTGGGCGACCCTCCACTGAGTGAACCTGATCAGCTATCGAGAAAATCCAAGAGATGGCGTTATTCCCGATGACCACTCCATAGTCTTTGTAAGCTTCTTCGTCTTCTATTTCTAATTTGTTGTTGCGACACAACCATGGGCGGACATACCCGAAGGCTTTGAGATCCTGCTCATTCGAGTTTAGTTTTTAACTCGTTGTGAGCACGGGCCTCGCGACGGTTCGGGGGTTTTCTTTGTTGGAGAGAGTTATGCCTTCGGAGGCGATGATATGGAAGATCCCTAATACCTGCCACCGTAATTGATCATCTCGTGGCTGCATGCGGTGACCGTGGTTTCGTAGTCGCTGCGAAGCACTAGCCTCCCTTTGGAGTTTTCCTCGCCATTTCGATGATTGACCCGCCCTTTGCGGTCTTCGGACCCGTAAACCGTATTGCTGTTGGCCGGCAGCAGCCCTGGCCCCTTCCACGTCCCTAAGTAGACCCTGAGTGGCGTGCGGCGCAGCCTGCTCTGGGTAGGTAGGTTGCCGGAGGTACGGGCAATGCGCGTGGTAGAGCGACGCTAAGGAATTCGTGGAGGCCGATAGTCGCCAGCAGCTGGCCGAGGAGGAGAGGCCGCAGCCGCCCTAAGAGGGATCACAACAGCGAACGGACGGACCGTTGCAGGAGGTGGATGGACCGAAGCAGGGGGAGGAGGAAACGTCGCAGCCGTAGATGGAGGAATCGCAGTAGCAGGGGGAGTAGAGACTGCGTGCATCTGTATATATATAGGAAAGATACTAGGTAAGACGGCGAGCACCCCAAAAGACTCATCAAAGTCGGCTCCAGGCGGTAACCTTGTTGCCTCCGCAGAACCCACAGGAAAGAAGCGACTCTAGGTGAGTAGGCACCTCGTCCTCCAGTCCACTCTCAGAGCTTGACAGGTAGCCACGTCGACGTCAATCAACTGCTCCTTCGCGGCGTTCACAACATGCCACTTAGGCGCTCATGGGCCACTCGTCTTCGCGTGCATGACTCCTTGCTCGAAGAGATACCAGATGACGTGGGCTCTGGAGTGAGCGGCGCCCCGTCCTAGGTGGTGCTGGGTTCGGCTGCGAGGAGGCCATCTTGAGCACTGCTGGCTTCCGATAATCTCTATCATCTTTGTGCCCTCAGCGCTTGGCTGCACCTCCACCACTTAGAGTTGGAAGTCTTGGGAGGCTTGGAGGTAGGAATTTGTTCGGGAACAGGATATCTTGGAGCTACTCCGATATTTTTTTATATATTTAGCAAATCGACCAGCAATTCGCGGATTGCAAGGGAACATGATTGTGTGGCCTTGTCCATCATTGCTTTGTCGCACCCGTGTAGCTTTGGCCGAAGCCTGCATCTCCAATGATGCACTCAAAGCACTGGTAGCCACCAGGACGCACTCGCAGCTCTGAAGGTTGAAACCTTGCTCCCAGATTATACATCAGGACGAGAATCTTGAGACTGCTTTCTTTTTTAATGAATCCATTGACCAGCTCAATTCGCTCAACGTTCGTCAGACCCGTGTGTAACGCTTCAGTCCCAATTTGGCCTGTTGCTCCTCAAAGTACAACCCTGGACAGCCTTTCAAGACGGACATGCTGCGTGCAAGTGGATGGCGGGAGGTTGACAGTGAGCTGAAAAGTGGTATTGGCTAGATGTAACCCAAAGATGCTTGGGTATTCACTTCCATCGTTCGAATAAAGTGAAGTGCACTGTCGATCGTCTTGACATGCTTTTTAAGGCTCTTGGTTCCTTCACCAGACCACTTGTGATAGGCGTCTCCCAGGAGGCGTTCTTGCGCCTTGTTGGATCTGCGAATCATCTCCTTGAGTAAATTGAATTTCAAAACCATGATCAGAGGATCTGTTGTCTTTAGTGACCGAGCTTCGATGTTAGCCTTTCAAAGTACTAATATAGTCCGGACAGATGTATGGCTGTATAGTTCAACTGCCACTTGGACTGTACAAATGACTGGGAGGTCCAAAATCTTCGACCAAAGACGAGGGCAAAGAGCCACATTTGGTAGACTAGGAAATTAGAAAGGAAGGCGACTTGAACAAGACTACAACATGAATAGTTCAAGAAGCAATCATATTCGATAAAATTACTCTTCATGGCGTCAAATTTATCTCCATTCTTGGTGACCAGGTCCTTGAGACTGGAGCGACATGTCAGTGAATGGTCACATATAGTTGGCGAAGTCCAAGGAGATTACTCACAAGTGCTTCGTCAGATCTATGGCGAAGAAGAACAGAGTCCCAACACCAAATTCTCGACAGACGAAAAACATATTACAGGCGACTGTGAGACCATCAGCTACTAATGGTCTGTCCTGTTTGGCCACCTTATCTTCCAACCGCTTCCTGGTCGATTTCTGAAACCGAAGGGTCGTCCTGGAAAATAAGCGAAAGAAACTCGGCAAGAAGATCACCCAATGGCGGAAGGCACACGGGCAGATAGTGGCTACGGGCAGGCAAGCCCCTCAAATCATAGCTAACTTGCAGAATCAGAAAATCAGAGAGACTCCCTAAACATAGAAAGCAGGCATAGCATTTTCACCCATGACTGGTGTTTTCCGAAGAGTCGTGCTATATATATATATACTTCCGTGGAAGTGATAAAAAAAGATCTGAGCATATTCCACGCCTTACGGCTGCACTCAAAATAGTCCTGCTGAACTCAGGACTGTGCAAGAAAAGACTATGAGACGACCGACAAGTGTTACCCACAAAAACGTATTGGGCTAAGGCAAGAGTGTTTGTGCCAAAATTGTATCGAACCAAAATTGGACAGATTTATGGCCTGATGCAATGGCAAAAGCTATTTTTGTAGAGTGCTAGTGACTTAGTGAAATCACCAATGCTATGGAAGTGAAGGCAGGAATCAGGCCGAGTGGAACCGATTCGCTGACAAGAATAACCGACGTTACTGTTGAAGTAGTACGAACACTTTCTCGGTCTCTCCGAACAAAGGCCGAATGCTGATGTGAAAGAAGCCAAGCAACGAATGAAAGTTATCGATGAAACAGATTGTCTTCTGTAGAAAGTTCCGTAACAGCGTTGTGGTTTTCATATAAATTCAAGGCATGCTCAAGATCCTCGATAGTCAGATTCTATATATGCATTTGCTAACACTCGAAGCTCCATAGTGGCATGAATTGAGAAGACTCGTGACAGTACAGTTGTAGAGGAGTAGATGTTGATCCAGGTTGACTCGAGGCTGATAGTGTGAGGCTAAGATCCTGGAAGAGCAACTCAGCCGAAACGATATCTGATTGGTGCGGCTCTACTGGGCATTGTTGGCTGTGTGTCCGTTGACAACATAAGCCCACGGCAGGTCAAGATATTACACTTCGATGCTTGGACAGAAAGAGAGAGATAGATATGCCATCCGGTTGTGATGAGACAAGTCGTTTGACGGAGAAGGCGAATAAAGGTCCACGATAGGACAGCGGGAAAGCTAGATATACGATGTTCGACATCCACACCATGAAGAGAGAGAAATATCTTTGGGGTGACAGCAGTACTTATAGACCTTGAAATCCCCAGCTCGACAGGCTCCCATTCACTTGCAAGGCTTGACACGACTCAAAATCCAAACGTCACTGTTCGCCTTCCTTCACGACTTCATCCGCTTTACTCGTATGCATGATTGAAGCTTCACAAGTCTGAAAATGCCAATACAAAGTTCGATGCGTCACACTCACGTTCACTCACCTCCGACTATCTTTAAACCCCCCTGCGATAACTTTTCTCTTTTACAGCGGTGATGTAGTCCCTCGATATGCATTCCCTTACCGCGGACGCAGGCTAATGCCACTCTTTTCGCTTTCTTCACTACTCCTTATTTCTCGCGCAGCAAGCACCTTTCTGAGAATGACATCTGGCTTCACGCAGCGCGGAGGAAGCAAATTGTCACGGAAAACAAAATGAATCTCTATTAATACCTCCTTCCGTCAAGCTCGAGCTTATCTTCCTTAACGTGAAAGTCCTCAGTGAAGTCCCAAAGGCGGCTGATATAATTCTGCACGTGAATTACGCAGTATTGAGATAGAGCTGGAAAGCAAGTCCTTGTAGGCAAGATCTTGACCTCTATCGGATTTACTTCCTAAATACACACACAAAGGCTATACAACTTCATCGCCAAATCTCGTCCCCAGCCTATAGAACTTGCATGTTACCCAAAGATTTGTCACTTAAGAAAGGCCTCTCATCAAATGCAGTTTCTCCTGTTGACAATTCCGCAACTCTGCAATCATCCCAGTCCTCATCCTCAATCTTGGTTGCAGGCGGTAATACCTGGTACTCTTCCTCGTTGGCAAGCACACTACCTTTCCCAAAGGAGCGCACAGCCTGGCCAGACAAGCTGGCCTCTGAGGTTGTCGATGATGCATAATGTTGGATAATATCCAACTCGTTATCCGCGGCAACATCAACGCCGTCGCTAGCCTCTGAAAGGGTTTTCCCGTCAGTCCCGTGGGCATCGCTGTGCTCAAGTGCTAACGTTTCTGAAAAGGTTGCATGCGAATTCCCGGCGATGAAGGCTCGACCGCCATATTTCATGTCCGAAAACTCATCTAAATTGTTTGCATCTGGTACAGACTCCTCAATGGAGGGAGCAGTTGCCCTTGTCAAAGAAGCCGGTGAGCGCACTCTCATCTTCAAAGCTGCCAATACTGGAGAACGTACTACAGCCTTTTGACCAACGTGATTAGGATCATCGCAGGAAGCTTTCTGCCGAGTAAGGCCTGCTGGAAGTAATTGTCGGTTGGCTTTCAGACGTCTCTCGCCAAACTCGTTCCCAGAAGAGCTGGTGGCTGTCTCTTGCCCCTTGTTTCCGTTGAGTTCGAGTGCAATAGTAGCGTTGTTTGTATTGGAATTAGAATCTCGAAGGCCGGCTAAGTAGTGATCGACTTCTTCTTCGAGATTCATCATGGCCTATCAATCGTCAGCGTATGAACCAATGAGCGCAACTTCTTCTGGGGTGTAGGCTCTTTGGTGCAGATCATAGCTGACCAAGAGACCCTGAAATCTACGGTCGAGTTGCTTACTGGAAAGTTGAGGATGGTTGAGTCGGTTGAGTGAAGGGATGAAGGTGATCTGGCTTGGCTTCTGACGCAGAATTAGGAAATAATTGAAGCTTGATACAGTCCAAGGATAGTAATAAAAAAGAAGAAAAAAGAGATTGCGGGGAAAAGCTTCAAAATGAAGGCACGGTGACCACGTTTTACACGATGGTGTGATGTAGGTATGGCGTGTTGAGCTAGATCATGGATGTTGACTTCGTATGACACGATCAACTATGAGTATAAGACTGATAGTGTCAAGTCATCAAAGAGTGTTTGTAAGGAGGTTGGCTTTGAGATCGAGCAACCCATTCGTCACCAAAACAATGTTGAAAATCTTTGGCCCACAATCTCTCTAGAGATCCTCCAATTGTCCAATCAGGAATGGAGAATCAGATTGAAGTCGCGATTCCTAACGCATTAGTCACATAGCGGTGGGCGCTATCATATCAACGCAATGACTTCAAAGACAAGACAAAGGTATAAGAATGGCAAGACTTTGAGTCTAAGCCTGTGTTTCAACAAAAGAATGCAGTGCTGATTTCGGATCACTCGCCACGCGAGAAAAATTGACGTCTCACTAAGACATAGAAAGGATTGCTCCAGGACTCAAGAGGGATGGAATGATACCCTTGGCCCACGGAATCGAGGGTCCAGAATAGTCTGGCGATGGTCGAGCCTTCTTCACGCAGGTCCTGGGTCTTCATAATCCATTTGACGCGGTCCTGGCTAGCTAAGTCCAAAGCCATGCTCTTATGCTGACATCGTTCCAGATCAAGGTACGGGACGTCTTGAGGGGACTGCAAGATTGAGAAGAGGAAGTTTGTATCCACGACTTGTAACGATGTAAGCAATTTTGGACCACATGACAGTTGCAGATCAATTCACTTTGTTTTTTCACTTCTTTACCTATCAATTGTGCTACCTCGGCGGGCCGGATTAATGTGGGATCTTGTTGGATATCTGCGCTATCTTACTGGAGATATTATTGGGTATTCGAGCTAGTTTAGCTAGGGGTTAGTATAAGGGGTTAGCTATTAATTAGGAGAACTTAAGTAATATTAATATTATTTACCTACTAGATTCTACTTATATTCTTTATCCTTTTAGACTTTAAATTATATATATCCAGTTATTTATTTTTAGAGCTTAATATTATTAATATTATTAATTTTTTATTATTATTAATTTTATACTTACCTTTTAATTAATTAAATCCTTTTAAATAATTTATAAAGAGATTATTATTATTAAGAAGGCTATTATTATTAAGAAGGCTATTATTATTAAAAAGTTAATAATTAAATATTTTATATATACCTCTATTAAGTAATTAATTAATAAATTTACTATTAATTAAGCTATTATTATTAAGAAAAGTATAATAATTAAGAATATTTATAAAATAATAAATAAATATGTTATTAAAGAGGACCTTAACCTTATTAATAACCTTATTATTAATATTAATATTAATAAAGATATTAAAGAAAATAACTCCTTAAAGATCTTATAAATAAAAGTAATTAAAAAGGAGGTAAAGTAATAATTAAAAAATAATTAAAAAATAAAGAACTTATAAGATAATATAAATATAATAATAATTTATAATTAAAATTTAAGCCTACTTATATTAAGAGTATAAATAAATATTATTATTAATATTTATTATTAAATAATATACCTTAAATATAAATTAATAACCTTATATAAGAATAATTTTAATTTAAGATCTTATTAATTAAGTCTTTTATATCTTATAATTTTACTTTAAATAATAAATCCTTTATTATTCTTCTTATTACCTATTTTTAACCTTAAATTTAAGTAGATTCATAAGATCTATTATAGTAATAGACTAGTTACTTAATAGCTAAATAATAAGATATTTATATATTAATATTATTAATGATATACTTTATTATATAATAGATATTATTAGGGCTAGCTTGTAGTATACTCTTAGTATACGTCTTACTTATATAGTAAGGCTATATAAGAAAATGATATATAGGGCTTATATATCTTCTACTTAGGATTTTATAGAGACCCCTTATAAGAGACCTTCTAAATTCTTTAAGAATTAATTTTATTATAAATAAGATTAATATTATATTATTATATACCTCTTATAATTAATAATTATAATAATTATAATTCTTTTACTTATTAAAGGATAGTAATTTATTATTAATTATTATTAATATAACTTATTTTAATAAGATTATAAGTAATATGTTATAATTAGATAATTAAAGTAAAAGTAGGTTATTAAATATTATTAATAATAATCTTATTCCCTTAAATAAATAAGGTAGAATTATTAACTTTAAGGAAGTTATTAAATATAATAATATTAAAAGTAATCCTAATAATAATATAAGGAATAATAAAGAAAGTACTCCCTCTTTAACTAAATATCTTATATAAGTAATATATAAGTAGGACGAATTAATATAAATTTAATAATTATAAGATATTAAAGTAAATATTATTATCCTTAAGATAAGTAAATAAATTTTAATATAAAAAGGTAGTATTAATTAACAGTATATATATAATAAACTTAAGGAGTATATTATTCTTATTTAAAATATATTAAAATTAACTCCTATTCCTAATTATTATAAAAAAAGTATTTATAAATATTAAGATTAAATATAATATTATAATATATCCTTTTTATAAATTTTATTTAATTTCCTTATAAATATATTATATATTTTATTTATAATATTAGCGCTTAAAAGTAATTTAAAATAACTTTAAGCTACTTATTTATATTCTTATTTATTAGAAATATTAATATAGAAGAACTTTATAAATTTCTTATTAAATTATATTAAAGACCCTTTAAATTAAGAATTAAATATATATTTATAATATATTAATATATATTAAAAGCCTTTATAATTAATTTATAAATTTATAATATACTTAATATCCTTAGAGGTTTAACTTCTTAAAAAGGTTGAAAGTAAATATATTATAAATTTATATATTAAACTTATTAAAGAGCTTTAAATTATCCTTATAAATTATAAATCTCTTCTTAATATAAGAAATAAACTCCTATTATTAATAGTATATCTTAAGGCTAATATTAATAAAATAAAGATCCTTAATAAAAAGGTTTAATAAAATATATTATAAGAGCTATTAAATTATAATAAAGGTAAGAAGTTATAAGTAGATAAAGATAATATTATAAGGGGATATAAATTAGGTAAATAAGGATTAGATAAGTATAGTATAAAGTAAGAATAAAATAAGCCTAAATTATATAACCTATTTAATATTACTTATTAAAATTATAATAAGAAGGGTTATTATATAATTAATTACCTTAAATTATTTAATTAAGGTAGATCTTAATTTAATTTAAAGCGTCTTAATCTTAGGATTATAAATAGCTAAGGTTAACGCGTAAATAAAGAATAAAGAAAAGGTTAAATCCTATTAATAACTCTAACTTAATAGGGGAGAGGTAAAAAGGAGTAAAAGTTAAACCTCTAATACTTTATTATTATAAGGTAAAGATAATATTAAAGTATAATCCTCTCTAATATAAGGGATATCTAAATTATAATTCCTAATTAAATATTATTTTATAAACTTATACTATTAAAGATATAGAGTTACTATATTTAAGCTTTATAAATAATAAGTAAGTTTTTTATTATAAAGTATATAATGTAACTTATTAAATTATAGATAATTAGGATTTATCTTATTAATATACTTATACCTTTTCTATTATTAATAAGATAGGTTTATTATTAATTATTAATAAACTTATATAATATATAATAAATATTAAAATTAATATAAATATAAAGAAGTAATAATTTAAAATTAATAAATTATTATCTTAAATTAATAAACCTTAATAATTTATAAAGTTCTTAAGGAAATAGTCTATTATTTATATACTTCTTATCTTTAATATTATAGATTTAAAACCTACTTAAATTAATTTAAGAGTAGTAAAAATAATAGATTAAAGTATAAAAAATATAATTAAATTATAAATATTATCCTCTAAATTTAGTAAGTTCTTAAATATATTCTTAATAAATAAAGCGGGATATCTATTTATTTATTAAGGGAGTAATTATATTATTAATATAATTAATAATCCTCCTTATAAATTATTATATAGATTATTAAATATAAAGTTAATAGAATTAAAATACTATTTAAATAAAGCCTTAATAAAGGGGTAGATTAAGTATTTAAAGAGTTTTATAAGATTATCTATCCTCTTTATCCTTAAGAAGGATAGAGGCTTATATTTATATATTAACTATTATAGGTTAAATAAGGTAATTATTAAGAATTAATATTTATTACCCTTAATTAATAAGATATTAAACCGCCTAAATAGGATTAAGATCTTTATAAAACTTAATCTTAAAGATATATACTATTATATTAAGATCTAGAAAGGAGATAAGTAGAAGATTATATTTATATATATTATAATTATTTTAAGTATTTAATAATATTATTTAATCTTATAAATATATTAGCTACCTTTTAGGCTTATATTAATAAGTCTTTAATAGGATTATTAAAAAAATTTTATATTATTTACCTTAATAATATTCTTATCTACTTAGAATTATATATAAAATATAAGGATTATATATATTAAATACTTAAATAACTTTAATAATATAAATTATTTATAAATTTAACGAAATATAAATTTTTTATAATTAAAGTTAAATTTCTAGGTTTTATTATATTAATTAAAGGCGTAATAATAGATTAATATAAAATAAATATAATTAAATTATAATTAAAGTAAAAAAAAAATTATAAAATTTAAATCTTTCTTAGATTTATAAATTTTTATTATTAATTTATTTATTAATATTCTTAAATTATATTATTATTGATAGGCCTATTAAAAGGTAATATAAAAGGTATTAAAATAAGTTACTTTATTTAGCTTAATAATATAAAGTATATATTTAATAAGCTTTATTAAACTTTTTTTAATATATTAATACTAAGATACTTTAATCTTATATTACCTATATAAGTTAAGATTAATATATTTAATTTTAAACTTATTAATATTCTTTTATAACTTTAATAATTAGGATAATAATATTTAATAGCCTTTAAAGTAAGAAGATAACTCCTATTAAAGAATATTATAAAATTTATAATAAGGAGTTATTTATAATAATTATAATATTTAAGTAATAGAAGTATTACTTAAAAGGTAGTTTTTATTTTATTAAAGTACTTATAAATTATAATAACTTAAAAGGTTTTAAAAATATAAAGGCCTTAAATAGCTAATAAGTATATTAAGTAATAATATTCTTAACCTATAATTTTATTATAAAATATAGGCTAGGTAAGATAAACTTAATTAATATACCTTTAAGATACCTTGATTATAAGAGTAAGAATAAGATAATAAATAAGCTTATTCTTATATTATAATAAAAGTTAGTAATTATTATAAGGCTTTTTAATCTTATTTTTAATATTATAATAGAAGCCTATATATTTATTATATTAAGATAGGATTTATAATCCTCTAATAGTAAAGGTAAAGTTATTTCAATATATAATATATATATAAGATAATTATAGACTCTAACTTTAGCTATTTAATCAATAATATTAGGAATTATTAATATAACTATTAGAAAAATAGTATTAGATAGAGTATATTTATTAAGGTATAAAAACCCTTAACTTAAAATTATAGGGAGTATAAATAAGATACTACCTTAATATATTTATAATATAATTAAGATATAGCTTAATCCTATTATTAAAATTATTAATTATAAATAACTTATTCTATATTTTTTTAGCTAATATAATAGTAGAAAATAAAATAATATATAATATAAATTTAAAATCTATATTTGAATTAATTAAAGTACTTTAATAAGAAGATATTTTTATAAGTTAATAATATATAAATAAAATAATAGAAACTTATATTATAAAAGCTAAAATATAGATTTTTAATAATTAAGATCTTCTTAAGTATAATAATAAATTATATATTCTTAAAGACTTATTAATCTATAAAGAGTTATTAAAGTATTATTATAATAATCCTTTAATAAGCTATTTTAAGCTTAATAAGATATTTAGTCTCCTTAGCTAAAAGTATATTTAATTAGGTATAAAAGCTAATATTAAAGATTATATTAATTCTTATAATATTTATTAAAGAGTTAAGGTGAAATAATATTATTTATATAATAATTTGACTACGCTTTTAAAGCTTATAAGGCTATAAAAGTTAATTATAATAAATTTAATTATAAATTTACCTTTATATAAATAGTAAGGCTATATTTATAATATAATCCTTATAACAGTTAATAGGTATATAAAAATACTTTATTATTTATTTATTAAAAAGGACTTTAAGGTAATTAACCTTATAAATATCTTATTTAAAGAAGTTTTTTTTAAAATATAATATCCTTAATAATATTATATTAAATTAGGATAGCCTTTTTATAAGTATATATTAATTAAAGTTATATTATTACTTAAAGTTAAATTATAAGTTAAGTATAATCTTCTACCTATAAATTAATAAATAAATAGAATATTTAAATTAAATATTAAAATATTACTTAAGAACTTACTATAATAATAAATAAAATTATTAGATAGGATTATTATTATTAGCTGAATTTACTTATTATAATATAAAGAATATAATAATAGGATATAATTTATTTAAGCTATATTATAGCTATTAGCTTAAGATTTACTTATATTTTAAGGATAGAATATATTAGGAGGAGGTATTAAATATAAAAAAATATATCTAAAAACTTTATATATTATATAAAGATCTTTTAAGTTAATAATAAAATATATTAGAAATATAAATAAAGTTTTATAATAAGAAATATAAATTAATATCTTTTAATTAAGGAGATTTAATTATATTAAATATAAAGAATTGAAAGTAAAGATAGCTTAATAAAAAGTTATCTTATAAATTTATTAAACCTTTTTATATCCTTAAATTTATTAATAAGTAGGTATATTATTTATTATTATTAATAAAATATTTAATATACCTTATCTTTTATATCTTATTCTTAAAACCTTATACTTATAAGTAAGGTAATACCTTTATACTTAAATTATTACCTTTAGCGCTTATTAATAATAAGTAATAATAGGAGTTAAAATAAATCTTAAATAAAAAGATAAAAAAGGGGGAACTTTAATATTTTATTAAATAAAAAGGATATCCTTCTACTTATAATTAATAAATTCTAAAAGAATATTTAAAGTATATATTAAAAATATAAGAGAACTTTAATAAGAAAAGGAAGCGCTATTATTATAAATAAAAATTATAATATTATTATATAAGAAGTATAAGATAATAGATAATAATATTTATTTAATTATTTAAAGATTAATATAAAGGGTATTAATCCCTCTTATTTTATTTATTAAGAGTAGGTAAAACGCCTTAAAGGCGCTAATAAATAGAAGATAATATAAAAAGAGGAAAATATAATTCTTAAAAAAAGTATATAAGAGGAATTAAGTATTAAGCTATTAATACTTACTTAATTATTTATATAAATATAAGTAATATAACTATAGCGTATAAGGAATTTATTTATTATTATTAATAAACTTATCTTTAAGCTTTAAATTTAAAGGATTAAGGCTAGCCTAAAAAATAATTTATTAATAATAATTATAACCCCTAATAAATATAATATAAATATAAGGGGATTTACCTTAATATACTTAAAATTATAAATATCTTCAAGGGATTTATTAATCTACTTTATTAAATAGAGTATAATAATTTATATCTTAAATAAATTAATAGGCTTCTTAATATTTCTTAAATACCTTATAATTTAAGTATAAGAAATAATCTTAATCTTTATAATTATACTAATATTTATAAGTATAATACCTATTATTATAAGTTCTCCTTCTTCTTTTAAATCCTATATATCTTTAATATTATTAATAGATTAGTAAAGGCTAATAGCCTTATTATAAATAAGGATAATAATAATAAGAATTTAAATTAAATAATTAATATATATTATATTAATAAAGATAATTTTAATTATTAATAAAAACCTATTAACTTATAATGATATTAAATAATAGAATAATAATTATAATACTTTAATATTACTTTCTTACCCCTAAGGGGTAGCGTAAAGGTAATATTACCTATATTATTAATATATGTATCATACGCGGTATAAATATAATAACCTATATTTAAATATTACTTTAAATTTATCTATATAATAGATATATTACTTATAAATATTTATAGATAAGTAAGGAATATTATAAGAATAGGTAGTTATAAAAGAAAGGATAAGCTTAATATACTAGACTTATATTAATTATATATAATATAAATAAGTAAATATCTACCTTAATAAAAGTAGCCTAATTATTAGGTATAATTAGAAGGCTAGAATTAGAAGGATTAATAAAGGGTAAGAGAGAAATAGGAGTAACCTTACTATTATAAGTAAGATTTATAAGGGGCGCGCTAGATAACTAGCTAATATTATCTATTATTAATTAAGTATTTAGGTTAAGCTTTATTTTATAAGAGTTAATATAACGCGAGCTTTTTAATTAAGTTTTAATTATAATATATTAACTATACTTACGCGAATAATCAAAGAACTTATAATATAAGTAATACCTAAGATATTAGAAAGCTTTAGAGAACTATATTATATAATTAATATACTCTAAGTAATATATATATATTTATAATATATAAGAGAAGAGGATATAAAGTACTTAAAGGAAAGTTAATATAATTAATTATAAAAGAAAAGGAATTTTTAAGTATTATAATAATTATAGTATTAAGTATTAAGGTTATATTTATATAAATACTATTATAATAAGTATAATCTTAATAATAATAATATATATATCTTAGAAATCTATAATTAAAGGTTTTTTATAATCTTATAACTATACTTTATCTTAAGAAGCTTAAGGATAAGTCTCCTTAGGAGAGGAGATAATTATTAGAGCTAGCTTATAATATACTCTTAATATATATCTTACTTATATAGTAAGGCTATACGGGGAAATAATATATAAGGCTTACGTATCTTTTACTTAGGATTTTATAGAGACCCCTTATAAGAGACCTCCTAGATT
>JAABUL010002579.1_pt1 | contig 29512 bp, 30 predicted proteins | sample 5559151 | NCBI WGS metagenome assembly JAABUL01 (sample SAMN10711876, study PRJNA513368) | rock metagenome | isolation source: Antarctica rocks | place: Antarctica: Victoria Land, Pudding Butte sud
CATTGCTGCATACCCAATCCAACTTAACTCGCCCATTCCTAACTCCCCAACCTATCCAAGCCACCACCGCCCTAAACCCTCACAACTGTCGGCGTCCCCAGCCTCAGCTTCCTCAACCCCCTCCCCACCTCCCTCCCACAAATCACTCCTTCCCCACCGCCACCGGCTCCTACCTCCATCATGCCTACCTCCTTACCAATGGCATAACCGGCTGAGAAACTAATAGCGCTGAACAGTACCACCACCCCGGCACTCACCACCCAGGTCATTAGCGTCGGGGTGACCATCATCTCCCCTTCGCCACTCGCCCTCCGCTTTTTGCGCATTTCACGGCGGTCCTTCGAGGTGGAAGCTTTCCGCTTGCCTTTATCATGGACGGAAGGGGATGCGCTTGTGGAGGATGAGGTTGAGAGGCGGCGGGCGGTGGGGCGTGCGTTGGTGCCGCCCATGACAACGGACTCGGGTATCATGCGGAGGGTGGAGGGTTCGATGCGGTTTGCGGATGGGTTGGGGTTGCTGCGCTGGGCTTGCTCGCGTTTTGGGAGAGCGCGAGCGCAGGATAGAAGGGTAGAGAGGGAGGCGCGGAGGGCGGCGTCGTGGTCGGCTGCATGGGATGGGGATATCATGTTGTAAGGGGTATGGGACCGAGGGCTTTGGTTGGGGTAAGAATTTGCGGTTTGGCGGGGAGTAGAACCTCTGGGTGTGGAAAAGTATGGTCTTTGAGTTTCTGCTGAGCGGGCTTGGCGCGTTGTAGCGGATTGTGGGGGGTGAGAGAAAGCGTTAGGTTGGGGCCTAAAAGCTGGCTGGGCAGTGGTGACACCCAAGGTTGTGGAGTTTTCATCATCATCATCTCCACCTTCGTTCGAAGCCAGATCGTCGGATACTGAAGACGGCGCAGCAGGTGGACTTGTGAAATGGCGCTCAAGACCCTCGTTCGAGCTGTTCATTATGCGGTCGGATTCGCTCTCGCTTTCTTCGTATTCTTCCTGACTACTCCCTGTCGTGCTCACAGATCGGGACGGACCAACGTATGGCGAAGATACACTTCGGGTCAAACGTCGTCTTCGGCGGGCATTCGACTGCACTCTGAGGCCGGTTGTAATGACATCGTCTGTTGCGGCTGAAGATAGCGAAGATGAGGAAGGTTGCGAGGATACTTCGATCCAAGATTCTGTATAATAATCGAATGAGTATATAGTGTTCATTGTGGCTGTCGACTTCTCCGCTTTCTTCATGCAAGTTGGCTGGAAGAGGAAAGCAGGAAGAGGATCGAGATCTTTGCTCCGAGCATCTACATACCGTCTGACCGCAATCTCCTGACCCCAGAAGGTGATGGGGCGACGTTAGAGACATCCTCCACTTGCTGCGCTGCACGAGCCCCGAGGTCTTCTCTCGCTTGAGCCAGTTTGTCGATGTTCGTTGGAGGCATCGTCATCGCACTATATAGTTCGATTGCTGCCTAATGAATCGCAACGAACAGTTGCTCGAACAATTGTTTGAATAAGAGTGGAGATGTCCTCGAATAATGCGTGCTTGTGTGTTCCAAGATCTGTCGCCTTGGGCATAAGTCACGCGGCGCTCTTTGTTCTGGTCGAGACGTCTTCGTCATATGCTGAAGATTCTGCTCAAGTATAGGCGGCTGCTGCCATCACAAACCAGTGAATGAGACACTGCTTCGTGACCCAGCTGTACTTGTATACAGACTGATGGTTGAAATGATCACACCGACTGGCCCAACAGTACTGGTAGTAGGATGGATGGACCCTGGCGGGTGACATCTACACTTAAATCATCGCGCCAATCGATAAGGGTTCGGGGCCTTAAGGTAGCTTAGAGATCAAGGATTTCGCACTGGTACCTTAGGTTGACATACCCACTGGATAGGAGCAAGCTCGAGGACTCTCTGATATGCTGGCAAGAATCTATCAGAGAATATTGACTGTCTGCACGAGCAGTTCACGGTATGATATGGTCGATGAACTTGATCGAATGGTCGGACCTCACAGGTACAGTAAACGCTTCTAGTCACCTGATCCTATAAATCTATCTTCCGGGATCCCATATGTAAACAATTGTATTGATTCCTCTATCTAACTGTAGCCTATCCTACAAGCATCTGTCGCATTATGTAGGAGCTTAGAAGCTGATATCCCAACGGACTGTGCAACCAAGTACCGAATATTGGGAAGCAACAGCTAGATCGAAAACAAAAACTTTTAGGACTGAGGAGATTCGGGAGGTGCAAGGAATTGCAAGAGCCCATCAGACATACAACGTGATCGCGGATACTTACCCAGGATGCCGTAAAGGCCAGAGGGAGGCTCGAATTACCTTAGAAGGTCATCTTCTTGCCCTGAAAGTCCCCGAAGCCACCACGGTTGGTTGAGCCTCCACGACCTCCACGGCCTCCGCCACGTCCGCCTCCACGGCCACCACGGTCGAAGCCTCCACGACCGCGTCCTCCACCACGTCCTCCACGATCAAAGCCTCCACGGCCTCCGCGACCTCCGCGGGGTGAGTCGCTGTTGCTTGGGCGAGGTGTGGAAAAGTCAAGACGAACGGGACGCCCGCAGATCGAAGCGCCGCTCATCTTTTCCAGCGCCGCCGCTGCTCCATCGACTGAGGAGAACTGTACGTAGCCGAAGCCTTTGGGGTTGCCAGACTCCATGTCAGTGGGCAGGCGAACGCCAATCACGTCGCCGTGCTTCCCGAATTCTTCTCCGATGATGTCTTCAGTAGCCTCAAATGAAATGTTCGCGACGAAAATGGTGTCGCTTGGTGGACTCTTCTGATCTCCGTATTGCTTGACACGGTCTGGCCTATCGGCTTTGGGGGTGGAGAAGTCGACATTGAGAGCACGGTTGTCAACCAAAGCCCCATGCATAGCCTTCTGTGCTTTGATACCATCCTCAGCGTTGGTGAATTCGACATAACCAAATCTGCAGTACCGTTAGTGGGTATTGCAAGGACGATGACCAGATTTGCTTACCCTTTAGAGCGGCCGCTGTCCCTATCAGTGATGACCCGGACACCCGACAACTCTCCAAAAGATTCAAACTCTCTCGTAAGCCAGTCCTCATCTACGTTCCATGATAGACTGCCGACAAAAAGATTTCGCTTGGACGCATCGTCACCGGTACTCTCGGTCTTAACTTTCTTCGCCACAGGAGCGGCGTCGGCTTCCGCCTTGCGCTTCTTGGGGGCGGGGGCTTCTTCTTCCTCACTATCATCTTCAGATGAGTCCTCCTCGGATCCAGAAGACCCCTCACTGTCAGACTCCTCGTCGGAAGATGCCTAGAGACCAAGATCAGTCAAAAGTCCTCACTTATTCGCAGTGATTGAACATACGTCTTTCGAAGCCACCTTCTTCAATGCGCCGTTCAAGGCCTTGTGGTCGATAGCACCAGCAGCCGCTGGGATTTCATCAGCGCTTTCACCCTCGCTAGAATTCTCCCTGACATCATCCTCACTTTCTTCTTCGCTATCGTCCTCGCTATCTTCCTCGCTGTCATCATCACTATCAGACTCTGCCTTTGCGGCAGCTCCTTTCTTCATTGCTTGAACTGGATTAGACTTGGACGCAGCAGGCTTGGCTTCGTCATTAGACGATGAGGAAGAATCGGAGCTATCATCTTCAACGGCAGCAGTTGGATTAGCCGAACCGTTCACCTTGACTCCGTTTGTCTTGGTAGCTGGCTTCGCCTCTGCGTCCGACTCATCATCGCTGCTCGCAGAGCTAGCGCTCGACATTTCCTTATCGCTCTCACTCTCGTCGCTGCTTGGCTCAGGTGTTGGCTCTTTCTTGGCTTTCTTGGCCTTCTTTTCTTCTTTCCCTACCTTGTCTGCCTTGATCGCAACTTGCTTTACTGACTCCATGGTTTTTGACTTGGGGGCCTGAGAACGGTTAGTAACACCGCCAGCCTTGAATGAAGAAATCGCCTTGACCTTGTCGGACTTGCCAGCCTTTACGGGCTGAACTGCTTTTGTCTTTGCCATTGTAATGAAGTTGTTTTCCTGTGATAGATAAGTCTGCAAGTTAGTGGACTGTGCCAGTAATATAGGAATACGTGAGTCAGGAGGATCTAGAAAACACGTACTCTCAGGAGCTATTCTTTGTAAATTGCAAACTCTGTTGATTGAAATTCAATCTCAGTAATTCAAGTGTTGAATTTCCTCGTGTGCGGCAAACCCTTCGATTGTCTGATAAGCCCACTAGCGTCAAAAGCCCACAAGCCCACAGAAGAATCCCTCAAGTCAGAAGTGTTGGAGCGCGACTGTTCAAGTATCTCAGAGTAAGGTGCGTATGCTCAAGAGCCCTCGGTAGTCAATGTATGCCCACTGATGTAGCTTGTCAAGTCAACCCTCAAGAAGGAACTAGTATTCCTGCCCACAGATAAGCTCTCAAGTCACAATTCTCGGACAACCTCAGATTTCTTTGGATGAACCCTCGGAAAGAAAACCCATAAAGGATGTTGAGTATCTAGAAGTTTTGCGTGATATGATAGTCAGAACATACAAAAGATGTATTGTATTGACTGGGCGAGTAAGAAGAAAATCCAGAAATTTGTGGGCGGGGTTTCGAGCTTTTGAGCTTTGAGAAAAATTCCCTTGACCGCCTTCTTGGCATTTTGCTAATGCAGCCTCATACGCTAGTGGTAACGCCGAAGATTGTTCCCTGAAAGTCGTGTTGACCTCCAAAAGTAATCATTTATTGACTTTGAATTTTGATAAGAGAATGGCGTCTCTCCACAAGCCAAGAAGGAAGGCCAACGGGCCAAGCTCTTCAGCGCCTATAAATCGACAAGATGTCCGGACAACGTCTGGGCAGGCCCCGGAATTTCCATTGGAAGCCTTCCTATGGCCTGCAAAAACCTCGACTTCACAGTGGATCCTGTTGCCATTAATTCTAATGTCCGTAGGTCTATTTCGATGGACAGCTGGATTCTGGGGCTACTCTGGCTTTCGAACGCCCCCAATGCATGGAGATTTTGAAGCTCAGAGGCACTGGATGGAGATTACAACGCATCTGCCAATATCCCAATGGTACTTCTACGATCTTGAATATTGGGGTTTGGACTACCCACCCTTGACGGCATACCACAGCTGGCTCCTTGGAAAGATGTGAGGATGCCATATGGTACTACCAAGAGTTGGGCAGTCTGTTGCTAACAGCAATCACTAGCGGATCCATCATTAATCCAGCATGGTTCTCCTTATTCTCGTCCCGAGGCTTCGAAGACCAACTGCTCAAGGTATACATGCGGGCTACAGTTCTCGTCTCTGAATACCTCATTTACATCCCCGCGGCCATCATCCTTATCCGCAATTTGTCCCGCTTGCGCGGGCTCAACAAATGGAAAGGCTCAGTCGCACTAGTAGCTATACTTATGCAACCCTCCACTATCCTCATTGACCATGCACACTTCCAATACAATACTGTCATGCTAGGTTTCGTACTCGCAAGCATCTCTAGTATGCTCGCAGGTAGATCCCTTTGGGGCTGTGTGTTCTTCGTTGCAGCTCTTTCCTTTAAGCAGATGGCACTCTACTATGCCCCTGCTATATTTGCGTACCTCCTCGGCTCATGCCTAGCCCCACGGCTAAATCTTCGCCGCTTTGTTGCTATTGCGGGTGTTACTGCTGTTTCCTTCGCCGTCATGTTCGGCCCCTTGCTCCTAGGTGCTCTATACGACAATCATCGCGGCATATCACCAACCCCCAACCTCAAAACCCCCCCTCTACCTTCTTATCTGTCTTCTCTCCCAATCACCCTCGATACGAAAGCATTCTATTACCCACTCCTCCTTCAAGTTACCCAATCTCTCCACCGCATTTTCCCCTTCGCCCGCGGCCTCTTCGAAGACAAGGTTGCAAATGCCTGGTGCGTTATCCATACCGTCCATAAATTGAACCGCTATTCGATCCCTCTCCTCCAGCGCGCCTCGCTCACAGCAACATTCATCTCTATCCTACCTACCCTAATAACGATATCTTACTTCCCGCGCAGAGAATTACTGCCGTGGGCAATGGCTAGTACGGCATGGGGCTTCTATCTTTGCAGCTTTCAGGTGCATGAAAAAAGCGTGCTATTACCTCTACTCCCAATGACCGTCCTCTTAGGTGGTGAGGCAGGTTTAGGAATCGAGATTAGGGCGTGGGTGGGTTGGGCGAATCTGCTGGGATGTTGGACGTTGTTTCCACTGTTGAAGAGGGATGAGCTGAGGGTACCTTATTTCGTCCTATCGCTGCTCTGGGCTTACCTGTTGGGTTTACCGCCGACATCTCTTTCGCTATACTTCGGACGGCAGTCAAGGAAAGGTGGCCTTTCGATGCCGATTAAGATATTGCATCTTGGCTTCTATATTGCAATGGTCGCATGGCATTTCGTGGAAGCATTTGTGGAACCACCGCAGGGAAAGCCGGATCTTTGGGTCGTGCTGAATTGCATCATCGGAGCCGTAGGGTTCGCGGTGTGCCTCCTTTGGTGCTCGTGGCAGTTGATACTGAGGAGTGGGGTTATGGATGAGTATTTGGGGTTTCGAATGCGGGTTGAGAGTGAGAAGAAGAATGAGAGGAAGAAGAAGCAGTGATAGTCTCTCGACGGAGAATTCCCGTTCTAGCTTCTCAAGATACCCTGTTCATATAAACATACACCGTTGTACAATATCCTACAATACTCGCCAGAGTTGCGTCACACCCTCTATACATGCAGCCGTAAATGCCATTCAATCGCGCCAACCTAATGCATCAACCCCTTCTTCTCCACCAGCATCTCAACCCAAAATCCATGCCCCCGAGGCACCACCTCGACGTTCAAACCCCTAGGCGATCTGAAACCCAAACCCCCTCATACAACTCCTATACTTCTCCACCATGCCCTCGCATTCCCGTTGCGGATCCTGCGCTGTGGAGAACAACATGCACTCGTCTCGGGAGGCCTTTTCGTCTTTGCAGACGCAGCAGGGCTGGGGAAGAATGTGTGTTAGCCTTTCATCAACTTCTGTAGCGCTCTCATATCGTATCTGGGGCATGCGCGCAAGAGGAACGAAGATGAGCTATTGTGGGGGGAAGCGTGGGTATTGGCATTGCACGTGCGGATAGGAGAGGAAATGTACTTTCACAGCAGCCGCAGCGGTACCAGGCGGTTTCAGATCCGAGGCCATGTTCGTTGCTGTGGTTGGTGCTGTGGAGGTGATCAGAGTTTGCGGATTTGCTTGAGATGGCTGGGGGGATACTTACTGGCTTGAGAGGTAGAGAGGGTGGACGACATTGTAGAGGTCTGCAGTAGGCTGGTTTGTAGAGGGCAGGGTGCTGTGGGTATTGCTGCTGGTGCTGGATGGCGAATTGAGATGTTGATGTTGGATTTCTAAGCGGCGGATCGAGCCGGTAGGGCTGGGCTTGCAATAGGGCTTAGCTTTTCTAGGCTCCTTTACCCTGTCTGTCTGCCATGACATTTGAGATGCGACTTCGATAACTTTGCCTTTCGTCGAGATTTTATGAGAGTTTTATGCCCTTCGATGCTATGTCGCCTGTCTGTATGTGGCTTGCGTCTGAAAGCACGTGATATAATCGGAGCTATATTGGCGCTATCATCAAGATATTGTGTGCATCAAAGCATGTGACTCACTGCATCGAGTGCAACCTATAAAGGAAGCAACTGGTATGTTCAAAGTACAGAGGAAATATGTCTGAAACAACTTTGCCTGGTGGACACGAGATCACAGTCAGAACAGAAAGACTCCTGCTTCGTCCAATGCGAACGGAAGATGACAAAGACATCTTCGCTCTGAGATCTAACCCAAAGGTTTTCTACTGGACGTGAGTGAGGATGGAAAATGTTTGACTCCATAACTCCATTTACTGAGTAACCACAGCACTCCAGAAACCGACATCTCTCAGACCCGTGAATGGATCCAAAAGAGGCTGTCCAATCCTTTGTGCTTTAACTTTAGCATTGAGCTTCTACCTACCACTGAAACCGAGGACGACGCGCAAACATCGTCAGGTCGAGATCTTGTAAAGGCTATAGGTCTATGTGGCGGACATTCTCTTCCTGAGATTGGCTATATCTTTGACCCTTCCTACTGGGGTCGAGGATATGCCACCGAAGCTCTGAAGGGATTCCTTCAGGTCTACTGGGGTACTTGGCCTAAGGGGCATCCTTTGTTGGAAGGCGAGGAGAGAAATTATCTGAAGGCGATTACCGGAAAGGATGGTCATGCTAGTATGGCGGTTCTGAGGAAGTGTGGGTTTGAGTTCTGGAAAGAGGAGGAAGAGGAGAACGACTATGAAGGGAAGGTCATGGTTTTGGCTTGGAGAATTTCGAGGCCGGGTTATGCGGAGAAGGAATGATTTCCAGAAGAATTCGACATCTCTTCGCCCAGTGATCCTAATTTTCAATGTAGAACGCGAAAATATCAGAAATGGAATTTCACATGCATGCACCCCCTAGCAACACACATCCCACCTTTTGATTCCTCCACTTCCAAATCACCATTTCTTGCACTCTACCGGAGCATACTTCCTCTACCACAAAAATACTACACTCTACAATCATGGCGACCAAGCCAGACACCAATGTTTTGAATGACTCCACAAACTCCATAAATTCCAAAGACACAAGAGAACCCCTCGAACCCCCCGACTCCGAGTCCCGCAACCACTTCACACTCTCGACCTCCTCCCTCCGCCTCGACACCGCCTCCGACATCCAACCTCACATCCAACCCCTTGTCAACTCTACAACAATCACCTCCATCCACCTAGGCGGCAACACCCTCGGCGCCCCTGCCTGTGCGCACCTCGCCCCCCACCTCTCCTCCCAATCTCGCCTTCACACCGCCAACCTAGCTGATATATTTACCTCACGACTGCTTTCTGAGATTCCACCAGCCCTCTCCTCCCTCCTCACCGCCTGCCTAAAACTCCCTAACCTCCACATCATCGACCTGAGTGACAACGCTTTTGGCTTGAACACCCAAGCGCCGCTGGTCGAATTTCTGAAGGAACATGTGCCGCTAAAATGTCTAATACTCAATAACAATGGCTTAGGGCCTGAAGCCGGTGCGAAGATTGCAGATGCATTGACGGAGCTGGCGAAGAGAAAAGAAGAGGCAAGGAAGGAGGGGAGGGATGTCCCCAACCTGGAAACCATAGTATGCGGGCGTAATCGCTTAGAAAGTGGAAGCATGAAAGCCTGGGTCCGAGCTTTCCAAGCCCATACCCACATCAAAGAAGTCCGCATGACTCAAAACGGCATCCGCCAAGAAGGCATCTCGCTCCTCCTCCGAGACGGCCTCAAAAGCTGCCAAGAGCTCGAAGTCCTAGACCTGCAGGATAACACCTTTACGCTCTCCGGCGCCCAGGCCCTGTCCTCGGTGGTTGGCGGCTGGGCCTCCCTCCGCGAACTAGGCGTGGGCGACTGCCTCCTTGGCGCCCGCGGCACGGTTGTGGTCGCTGAGGCCTTAGGCAAAGGCGAGAACAAGCATCTGAGGACGTTTAGGGCGCAATACAACGACATCGACGCCAAGGGCGCCAAAGCCCTTTTCGTAGCTACTGAGAAGGGCGGGCTAGAGGGACTGAGGAGGGTGGAGTTGAACGGCAACAAGTTCTCCGAGGATGACGAGGGTGTCGAGGGGTTACGAACATTGCTTGAAAAGAGGAGAGAGGATGCGGGAGTGGATGATGCAGGGGGTGGGGAATGGGGCATGGACGAGCTGAGTGATTTGGAGGAGGAAAGTGAGGACGAGGATGAAGGAGGAGACGATGGCGAAGACGAAGACGACGAGGAAAAGGAGGAGGAGAGGGAAGAGATTCTCAAGGACGCGGATGAGGAGGAGGCGAAAGAGGTACCGCAGGAGAAGGATGCGGATGTGGACGAGCTGGCGGAGAGGTTGGGGAAGGAGCTTTAGAGAGAGGGGGGAGGGGGGAGGGAAGGAGGGTGTTTAGATGGAGTAAAGGGGTTTGGATGGCGTTGGTTATAGCATTTAGATAGATAGGTAATGGAAGGGTTGTAAGGTATGCTGCATGCATTCTCTCTTTTCTCATTTTCTAACATACTTCGTATTTTACGTCATCTAACACCCTCCTCAAAATAACCTCTCCAACCCCTATCCCCCCGATTCCTTCAAACCCAATCACGACTCAAACCCATCAACAATCCCCCCATCCCCCTTCCCTACATGGACGCCTCAACTCCCCTCTCGCCAACAACGATTTTCCAATTGATAAGGGAGCAAGCCGGGGGATCGTTGAGTGTGTGGGGGATATGAAATGGATAAAAGGCGGACATGAGGAGGTGATTTTCTGATGGCTTGTCGCTGATTTGCCAAATTGGTTATATTACTCGCTCGAGAAAAACCCACCGTACGGCGTAAAATGTGTGAGCTGGGTAATCTGTTTTCAAATGGCTTTTAAGCAAATTCAGAATGTTTTGGAAATATGTATACCTACGGCGTCGAATGCATCGTTTCGCGTCACTTTTAACGTTTTACCCAAGTTACTGTAGATACCCGCTTTCACATCCAATACCAGACAGACTTCTAGAGCTCTTCCACTGCATCGTCGACTGAACTATTCCGAGTCATTGTGATCACTATCGCTGCGCATTTTGCTGACTGTTTCTTTGGCTCTTGCGTGGCCAGAATGGAAAGATCGTTCGTGTCGCTTTTGCGGGAGTAGGGGATAGATCGAGACGGTGGGCTGCTTGCGAGATGGCGAGAGATATGGTGTTGTTTCGAGATGGAGGGGGGGGACTCATCATTGGACAGAGGCTGTTCTTTTAGTCGGGAACACGGTGATGTGCTTTGATCTCTTTTCGCAATAGCTGTAAGGGAGAGAAGATGGGTGTGTGCTTGGCAGATAGCGGGAGAGGTAGGCTGTTGAGAATGCAGAGAAAACGTTTGGAGTGAAAGAGGGCGGTAGTTGTTTGCTCGCAGGATAGGGGTATGAGCTCAATGTGATGTCAAAACGAAGAGGTGAAAACGATCTTTCGAAATCTTGTTTTCTATTTGATTTGACGTTGTTAAACATAGGTAAAGCTGATCGCTCGAAGATTTTGTTCCCTGACCTTATACTCCCCAGACCGTACGCAATGTGAATACCCCAACCCGTCTAAATATCCACAGGACTATGTTGGAATCTGAGCAGCTGGACGCTTTTTCAATAAGACCCTGGACTCTTCTTCACTGTTTCGTTGGGAAGCTCTGGAGTTGGCTGGTAGGCACTAAGCTCTCCCCTAGGTGAATTTATCGGATATGCCTCTTTGTATGCGGAATTTGGAAGTTTGTAGCCTAAGTTCTTCGTGAGATCTTGATTCGTACGTTTTTCTTGCGAATATAGGAATGAAGCTCCGCCAAGAGCTAGCAGTAGAGGTATGCCGATTCTGAGACCAACCCCGAGGCCAACCTTCAAGGCACTAGCAGTGCTAGCGGCGGCGGCGGCGATGCTCGCTGATATAGACGGCTGGGATGGGCAGTCGGGACTAGGACTAGCAGCGCTTGAAGAGTTCGTGGTGTTGGAGGAAGAGCTAGAGTTTGAGCTTGTCGTGGGGAATTGCTGTAGTCTCGCACTTGGCACCAGCGTCATTCCCGGAGCAAAGTCCGAACCATTCTGTATGAGATCTCCGGATTTTGGGGTCCGTCGTCTTGGCGGCAGCTCGTTACGTTGCCTCCCGCAGAGCAGCACCAGTTGTCATTATTGCAACGATAAAGTGTGCTTATGTCATTCTTATTTCCGATAGCTGGAGAAGAAGGTTTAGTCAACGACTCGATATGGGCAACAGCACAGCAATGCTTTGTGTGTATGCGGCCCAGAATTTTTGAAAGCTTACTTTGTGTGCACTTTAGGCAACACGAGGACTCTTACCAAGTTGCGTCGGTACACGTTCCTGTATAGATGGAAGTGCTAAATGATACAAAATATAAGCCATTCGACAGACATGCTTGGCCATCTTGACAGCAGTGAGTCACTGGCGCGGTAGAGTTGCATGGACTGTAGTTCGCTGCCACTGTACCATCATGAAAATGGCAGACTGAAGATAAAAGAAAAGAGGAGCGCAACCCTCAAAGTGGAGCAGCAGCGTATATACATGGCGTTCAGAGTTGGATAGGAAACACATAGGAAATCAAACGATTCAAATCACAGCGAAGGAAGTAATGTATTCTAGTGAAAAAATCACCTAGGCCAAGGGATACAGTAACCCTGTCTAGGGTTCCACGATAAGGTAGGGTTAGGCCTTGGCTCGAATCCTTTGAATCCTTTGAATCTTCCAGCGTCGAGGGCTGGTACTAGGTTATGCCGTGTCCGCATAATTCTACGGAGTAGAGTTGAGTTGAGCGCGAGAGGACATGATCTTCTCCAAAATTTCAACAGATGAGTAGTAAACCATCGAATAAGTCCCCGAGCGGGATGTTGGTAGATACTGGCCAGAACAATTGGGCGTAAAGTCAATAATCTCTGTCACCTCAACCTGCCGACTTCAAACTCCGCCCACTGGTTTGCGACACCAACAGCGTGCTTTTCATGGGGGCAGTGAGTTTTTGGAATACCTGTTGCTGAGTATGTTCTTGCTATACAAATGAGGATGCTTGTGCGAAATATCGATTGGAAATAGGGAACAGCCTACCCCTGTGGTTAGTAATTTCCGCTCCGAGCCCTGTAGGGCTGGGGCTAGGGGTTTCAGCGTTTTCATCTTCCTCCCCTTTGTACTCTCGTAGCTTCCGTTCAACCAATATGTACATGCTTCATCTGACTCTCATATACCAAGAAAACAAAGGCCGACATGCCACCAGTCCGACAAGTCTAAGTGGGTATTTGATAGTGTTGATGTGTGCAAACACTAAAACAATACTTGACAGTTCCGGTAGAGTTTTGTGCTGTAAGAAGAAATGAAGGATCGTGAGGTGTTAACCAGGACGCACTTGATTAAATCGCTACCTCGCTGCTGTGCTTCCAGGATTAACAATTACAAAGTTCCCTGAGCGAATAGGGAAGCGCGGATCAACATCCCAAAACAATATATCCCGTAACCTGTCCATCACAAACTCAAATCCCACCTCCCCACCCCCTTCCCCCCGTCCCTCCCTCCTCCTCCTCCTCCTCCTCCTTAATAACCCTCCACATCATCCCACCCTACCAAACTTTCGGCCCAAAATGCTGTCCCTTGGGCAAAACCTTCTGAATCGCCGTATCCTTGATATCGCTCGTATTCAACGCAACGGTATTCCCCCACCAGTGCGGCGGTTTCACGCTCGTCAACTGCAGCGTCAAAAAGATGACGATCGTGCATATCGCCAGCCCGATGTCCAAGCCCGCTGACGTGATATAGTTATACCGCATCCACCACCCGCGATACTTGTTCTTGATATGCTTGTTGAACAACCAGCCGACAGCGGCCCATGGGAGATAGTTCAGGGGGGTAGCAGGCGGTAGTGCGCCCGTGCCGGAGAATATGAGCGGCGCGTTGAGGTAGCGGATATTTGATTTCGGCCAGGTGCGTGCGGCGAGGTAGATGATGATGGGGGTGATGGCGCCGACGATCCAGAAGTACATGAGGGAGCTGTAGATCTGGCCGGGGGAGAAGATGCGGCCAGGGCCGATGAGGCCCCAGATGATGGAGGCGTTGAAGAAGACGCGGCCGTTGGGGCAGGTGAAGTGAGAGACTTGTTTAGCTGAGCAGACGTCTTGGATGGCGCCGAGGGCCCACTGCAAGGTATTCACGATTAGCTTTGCTGCTACTATCTTATGGTGGACTCATGAGCTATAAAAACGTGCTTGCAAACTATACGCTCCCAGACATGTCGCAAAGCTCATGATTAGGTTTGGATTGGGTGCGATCAACTCCGAAAACATGCTTACTTCCAATACTGCAACTTGGACGAAGCAGGACCAAATGGTTGCCACAGTTTGGGCGGCGCTAAAAGGAGGTGAGCATTATTCGTGCATGGAAGGATTGTGAGGAGATGGGCTTACAACATGGTGCGTGGAGGGACTTTCATATAGTGACCCAATTTGAGGTCTTTGACGAAGGCGAGGGCTTGGTACATGGTGATGTAGCCGTAGGTTTTGAAAAGCATCATTGCCGTAGGGAGACCGGGTTGCATGTAGCCAATGATAAATTCTGGTGACTCTTTAGTACCGACATCAAAGAGATCCAGGGCCCCAGAAGCATACCAGTAAACACGTTAAGACCAATCTCTATATTTGTAAAAGCATATATCATGCCGATTGGCACTGACCAGATGAGCGAAATCAGAAGCGCAATGATCAGAGCCCACCAAGCAAGATAGGTAGGATAGGCATATATCGTTGCAAAAGAAAAGCCGATCATGACCACTAATAAGATGCCATACCACCAATCTGGGGCTTCAGGGTATTTGCGCATTAGCCGAGTATGGATATCCTCCTCGTCAGCCCTTGAAGCTTTGAAACGGTGATATATCTCCTTTCCGTGGAATAGAGCGGTATGAACTATGACAGCCGAGATCCCGGCGAAAGAGAGACCATACGCAATAGAAAAGGTAGTGGACAAGAAAAGGGGTGAATAGGCCTTGTATTTTGCCTCGTCAAAGGTGTATTTCGGCGTTAAGATTTTTGTGACGTTGTAAATGGATCCAGTGTTATCGTAGGAATTAGAATCGCTCATAGGTAGATAGGCATTCCACCAGTGGCCACTATAATGAATACCGATGGCAGTGAACCAGTAGAAAAGGATCAGACCGATCAAAGTATTGGCGATAGCATACCATGGAGCGACAAGAGGACTAAAGATATACCCAGCAATGTAGGTCCAGTCCAAGGTCATGGGCAGCAGTGAGAGCCCGGTTACCCCTCCAAACAATTGGTTAACCACAACGTTGTGAGGCTTAATCCATGTGATCCATGCAAACACCGAGAGGCACTGGGTTATCCAGCCAGGGAACCAGTACCACACGAAAGAGCCAACAAAGACGTAGAAGAAATATCGATAACGGGAGATCTTCCACCCATTCGATTCCGCAGGGTCGGTGCGCGAGTGATCGTGGAGGGCATAGAAGAGCGAAGTGTTGACCAAATCGAAAGGCCAGATCATAGCAGCTTGGCTTTTATAAGCCAATATTTTATGTGGGAATGCAATTGTCAACTGACCTGGCTTTACCAAGAATCTCCGCAGGATTCCCGCTATCCCATAACTGTTATAAAATATTAACTTGATTCAAAACTGAATGTATGAGATTTCTACTTCCCCTATCATCTGAGTTGATAAACACAGGAGTAAGGCAAACCCCCACCCGAGGTCCTGGCGGTAAAAGGCCCTTTGGGCTAGAAGTGTATCCGTGGCGTACGCAGCGCCAGTACCAAACGTACAGTTGGCCATGACCACAATGACGGTGTGTTCCTTCATGTTGAAGGGTCCCGGGTTGAAGTTGAACTTAAGCTTACCGACCCTAAATTGGCGATTTGGAAGAGTGTATTGCCATGCCAATCCCAGTGGCCATGCGACTAACTGGGCCACGAGAGACGATATGATGAGCTGAGGTGCACGCATAGAGAATAACATATTTAGGCCAGAACCGAGAGTGGTAAGGACCATACCAATAACCCATGCCCGGATGGTGTTTGCTGGTGCATCTTCATCATACTATACAGGTAGATTAGCAAATATACACGAATTAGATCTTAGTAATTCCCACATTGCGAACAGCAGCGCGGACTTCTGGATAAGGTGAGTTGTCTTCGAATAAATGGACCAAGTTCAGTTCCTTCCCAAGATCGCCGGTATGGTTGGCTTCGTCAAGCTCTTGAAGAGTATCCTAGGGAAGGTTGGGATCCCACTGATGCTCTCTCTCTAGATCTTCTACCTTACGATTCGCCTCAAGTTCGGTCTCTGCGCTGACCTGAACTCCAGAAGCAAGGCCTTTGTCTTTCTCGGTTCTACCGCCCGAGCTTGACCCTGAGTCAACCGACCTAACAGGTTCTCCATCGACGGTAGAATCGACTCTGTCGGACTGACGGAAGCTGAACCTCTTACCAAAGAGCCCCATCCTTGTTATTTGATCGTGAACGGAAGAGAAGCCAAAGGAGGAGGAGAAGAAGAGATGATCGCAGTGGTATCTATACACATTGCGCAACCTCTTCCCAAGAGTGGAACATTATCCGTTGGAAGAAGAAACCACACAATCCTTTTCAGCTTATCGTGAGAGGGGGTAAGATCTTTGGACGATTCTTCCATGTAGGTACATATGTAACACCCATAGAGGAATGGAGAAATGCATGCCTGATTGGGGTGCATGCCTGAGCAACGTGCATGCCTGATAGATGTGCATGCCTGATAGATGTCAATGCCCCAAGTAAGCTAGTTCGCTTGGTGACGGCGATGACAACCTGCCGCATTAGCATTAGCCTGCCCTCTTTCTATTAGCCAATTCATCGATTATGCTAAAATCGCATATTTCAGAACTTATAAGGCAGAGAAACGTTTCGCAGCTCGCGGTAATCGTCTACCATCGTCAACGAGCTTGGTAGATTAATGGTTCGTCATGTTTCTTATCAAAAACACGATCACTATAACAGACGGGGTTCGTGGCACCGGGATTGCGCGATCATATTACTGCCATATCCAATGGGTTGCCAGATCCTATCATTAATATGCGGTTATTAGACCGGTAGCTTGCAGTATGCAATGAAAAATATACGCCAAGGGCGGAGTCTGCTAGCTGCGATAACGAGTCCTTTGCGATGTTTCCGCCGTTTTTCCTTTTGAAATGAATCGAACAGAACATCAGTCACGAAGTATTATATCTTGGCAAATGCGAAGTAGGGTCGTTCTTCCCGGTCTCAGAAGACCGAGGCATGAGCGCATGCAGGCATATGTCCGACTGTTCAAGAAGCGTCATGCAGCCATAGACTTAGGGACTTGTTGTTTGGTAGAATCTAATTTTCTCTGATCAGCACCTGAAACCACGGATCAAATCTGACGAGTGCTGATAAGGAGATTGCTTGATCTTGCTGTATTGTGCATGTGAAGTTTCTAAGAGACCGTCATCCTGGGTCCTTCATCTTTACAACCGTGTCTGGCGGGCTGTGTATTCCCAGCAATGATCGAATGTAAGCGGATCATGCATACTTCCAGCGAGCATTGACATGATCATGGAAGTTTGTCTCAAGTAGGTTGTTCCACCAAATCATCTATGTGATATCGATGGGCCTTTCCACCTGGAGCATTGCTGGAAGAATCGAGGCAGGTTAGCAGAAAGCTGGAGACCCGTAAGTAAGGAGAATCCAGAACAGGGACGAGGCACGGACTATAAGTACACCCATATACCAATCTTTAGTTCGTTGACAAAATGATCCCCACCTGCTATCGGCATTCGAAGTAGAATGCTATAAGCAACGCGTACGACACCCGCAATGCAAGAGGATTGGCCAACTTCGAACACGGGCACAAGGGCTAGCTTTCTCTTCGTCTGCATCTGTAACCGCTATGTGATGGGGATAGGAAGAACTAGAATTGAGATATCCCATAGTACGTTGATGGATCCCGAGGCGACTTGGACGGCGTCTCGGTCAATGCAGTATCCTGGATAGCTTGATCCCATAGCATTCGCCTATGAGTACATCGTTGTAATTAGCCCCTTGTATCATCTCGCATACGATGTTGGGGAGATATACTCACGTGGAAAATATAAACAAGCCATCCAAAAAAACAGTACACAACGTTGGTCGAGAGGAGCATACGGATAGTATAGTAGAATGTGCTACGCCGGTGTACCGCAGATATGTTGATGTACTGTAATACTATTGAGGTTCTAATCAGGACTACAACGGGACCGTAGAATTCAGATCCGATATGTGTGAGCTGCGTTCCCAGCTCATGAATCAGCCCAGCTGCATGTGCGACAAGGCTTGTTCGAGATTGGACCTACAAAAGCATTGTGCACCGCTCCGTACGGACACTTGTGAGTTGTATTTTCACACAGAAGACAAATCTATTCGCGTTTCTGAATGAGGGAGTACAGATGTACAAAATGCTTTGTGTCAGATGAAAGAATGAAAGCTGCACTTTAGGATCGATCCGGAATCAAGGAGCAGGTCGCGATGCTGTTTAGAAGATTCTATGATGCTGTGAGTGCTTCCTCAACGGGTGTGGTAGTAAACAATGAAGATCGGCTGCTAGTATCAGAGGATATAGCGTCAACTGGACCAGTGAAAGTGCCAGGGGACAAATCGCCTCCTGCCTTTTTCCCAGGGCCAGAAAAAAATGCATTCTTTTTCAGTCTTCCGGAGGCTATCGTGTGTCTTGTTGATTGCCGTCTTGGGTTATTCGCCTAGACAAGTATTCAATCTCAGCCGACACTCTTGAGCAACACCCAAGAGAATGGGAGAGGAAGAACGCAACGTAGCATCTTTACAATTTCCATACTGATATCCCATCGTTGAGAATAGAGCAAGAAGACCCTTCTGGAAGGGGTCCATAGCATGACCCTAAACCACAAGGAAGACGGGGACTTGATCAGGCATATGATCCAGCATGTGGTGCTGCTTCGACGGTGGGGTGCTTCGCTGCGCGTCATTGTTCTCTATTGATATCCCAATTGGGTAGAATTTGATGTTGATTTCGATCGACCTGCTCGTTTCGCCCTGGTGGTTGTCTGCGGTCCATACCGCAAGTGATAGGACGGCCCCTTGGATCTGCCACGGGCCTTTGGTTCTCGAAACTGTAATCTAGGCTTTTATAATAGTGTCAATCGATGCTTGCTCGCATTCACGAGAGACTTGGTTCTTAATCTCTGGTCTTAATAAGGAAAAGGGCCCCCGTCGAATTGCAGGGATGAGGAATATAAAGCATCAAGTCTGCGACTACCACCCTTGATCCTGCAAGCCCCATGACATCTCCGTTTGGAGCACAAGCTGGGCTTCTGACCGCAATTACGAATTTTATTCTCATCCTTTCGAGTTCTTGTTATAATAGTAATCTATCGGAAAATGTGAGATATTGATTTATTGTCTGCACAGCTCGGCACTGTCGATTGTCCACTTGAACTTGCCAACATGTGGTGGCATGTCGGAGGTATAATATAGGTAGCACAAAACTCCGGTATGCCTATCAGCTTATAGAGTCATTAGGTTCAATGCTTTGTTGTACTTTACACGAAAGACTGGGACTCCATGCGTGGACCTACTCGGCTAGACCGTTGTTAAGATATTTGTGCGTCTAAATGTTGAGAGTGAAATATTTCCTGCCAGCGTACTTCTTGTACTATGCTCTTGCGGCACACTTGGATGCATGGACCACGACTTGCAGGTACCCTGAATACCGTTTATCCATATAAACAAGTCGACCTTTTGTAGACGCTTACTATGATCAACTCACATAACTTGCAACAACCATCCTAACCACCTTCCCTCCTCCGCCCCCTCCCCATCCTCTATCATAACTACCTCATCGTCTTCAAAAAATTCGCCTCCTTGATACCCTTCCTCCTTGCATTCCTCATCGCCACCCTCAAAGCATCCCGTGCCTGCTCCGCCTCTCCTTCATTGCCGGCTGGTAGGTCAATGCTCTGCTGCTCGAGTGGAACGATGGGTAAGAGAGACGAGGGATTATCGACGGCGGCTTTGCGGGCGGCTTTGGCGGCTTTGCGGCGTTGTTTTTGGGATTTTGCTGGTCGGCGGGGGTCAGTCAGTGTGACGCAGTGGGGGAAGGGAGCGATGTGAGGAGGGGGGCTTAGTAGGGTTGTGCAGATGGTCATTGTGTTTCAAGAACCCAGCATCTAGACTAGATCTTTAAAGGCATCTGCTTCGCCGGGTGCACAAATCCGTAATGAGATTTCGCTCTCTCGTTCTCCCTCCCTCCGTGTAAACATAACAAACACCATGACTCACCAAACTCGTCTGCCCCCTCTTCCACAGCCCTGACCCCACTGACCTTCTCAGTCTTATCTAATAGCCCCCAAAGCCATTCCGGGTACTCATGATCCTCCTTCGCGACTGGATCGTCTTTGCCCTTTAGGTATCCCAATCCTTTCAATCGCGTGCCTGCTTTAACGCTACTTTTAGGCGCAGGTGGACTTGAGATTGCTGATGAGTCTGGAGGAAAGTCCGGGGAGTGAGCAGGCGAGGGTGTAAATGGGGTAGAGAAGGGTTGCGCAGCGGAAGTGGAGGTTGTGGGTAGAGGGTCTTCGGTGGAGTGTGGGAGGTTTTGGGAGCGTATGGCGAAGGTGGAAGATAAAACTCGGATAGGGAGAACACGGGGAATAGATGAGAGTGCGAGGCGCCGTGCGCATTGAGAGCAGATCATGTTGGAAGTTCAGGATAAAGACGAAAGATCGAAGGTTTGGAAGTTTCCAAAGTCATAACGCTTAAAGGGGCTTAGCGTTGCAGCCTCGGTCTAGATCCCGCCGAAACCTTCGCGACTCTCCCTCTCCCATGAAGAACTACACAAATATTGACCAACAACAAACCACTTCAGTACAGTTCTGTGACCATGGGAAGGAACAAGAAGCGTAAGCACGCGCAGTACGCCCAAGATCTGTTCCCTGAGGGTGGTGTTAGCACCATTGGCGTAGGAGCAACACTCGCACATCTCCAATCACCAGAGCTTCCTTTTCAAGGCGCAAGTTTCGCCAGCCCTTCACATAAGCATGATCTGGTTGAAAATGGGCAAGGTTCAGATCCAGAGAAGTGGACTTATGTCGGAAAGGGTGGGAAAAGGCAAAAGAAGGACCATCAGACAATGAATGAAGGGAAACAAGGCAAAAGCAAGGGCAACTATCCAGGTTTGACTTTTGCTGCGCTTCACAAGCTTCAATATGGCATTAAGATTAGCGATCTACAGAATCTTGCTCTATACTGTCTCGCAGACGGAACGAGCCCGCAATGGGTAGCTGTGAGGCACCATAACAATGTTAAGAGAGCTGTGGTTTTGTTCGTGCCGGGCCTGGAAAAAGGCATGTTCAAAGGAAATATTGCGTTGGAGGAATCCATATCCATGGCTGAAGATGACGAGACACCTGCTGAAATCTACAACAACAATGATGAATCTGCTAAAGACAACTCTGATTCAATTGTAACTAGCATTACAAAGAATCTTGAAGATTCCGGTTTCAAACGTGTTGCAACAAGTCCAGATGAATATCTGCCTACTCGACTAGAGCCCGAGAAGCTTGCCCCACCTCTGAAGCCTCTTGCGGATATATTCACGCACCTGTGGCCGGTGAAGGCACCAGGAGACGATAAGTATTTTAAAGTCCACTCACCATTGCATGCTATGCTTACATCACACATCACAAAGTCTCAAGAGGAAAAGAGAGCCGAAAAGGAGACAAAAGAGGGCAAGCATTGGGAAGATAAGCGGACACCAATCACTGCATTCATTGCTTCCCAGGAAGAGTTGCAAGAGAATGAATATTTATTGCACCCTGTCTACTTCAAAACTCACCAGGACAAACTCTTCGAGGAACTGCGAAGGCACGATGCAAAGCAGACCGAGCAATCTGGGTGGGTAGACACAATGGTGAACAAGCTTGGAGATGGGGATGTCCCAGACAACGATATTGAGAAGGGCAGCTTGACAGCCGGGCGCTCTGTCCTTGCTATGGACTGCGAGATGTGCAAGGTAGATGGGGGCGAGCTGGCTCTGACTCGCATCAGTATAGTTGATTGGGATGGCAGCGTTGTCCTAGATGAGCTTGTTAAGCCGGAAAGGGCAGTCATTGACTATCTGACACCGTGAGAGACGCCGTTCCTGTTTAACCCTAATACTGATAGAATTTGCAGGTTCTCGGGCATCACCGCAGCTAAGCTTGGTCCTGTCACAACCACCCTCGCTGATATACAGAAACGCCTTCTAGAACTTCTAACTCCTCATACCATCATTCTAGGCCATTCTCTTAACTCCGATCTTAATGCCTTGAAATTATCCCATCCCTACATCGTTGACACTTCAATCCTCTACCATCATCCTCGTGGTCCACCTCTAAAATCCTCACTGAAATGGCTGGCATCAAAATTCATTAACCGTGAGATCCAAAAGGGGCATGGTACTATGGGTCACGACAGCATTGAAGATGCACGAGCGTGCCTTGACCTCGTAAAATTGAAGTGCGAAAGGGGCCCTAAATGGGGAACCAGTGATGCAGCCGGCGAATCGATCTTTAAAAGACTAGGAAGAACCCCCAAGGCAGTCAATGCAACCTTTAACAACAAGATGTCCGGGAAAACGGGTGCCATTATCGACCACGGCGCCCCAGAGAGGAATTTCGGAACTATGGCAAATCATTGCATTGGCTGTACGAGCGACCTGGACGTCGTGGAAGGCGTCAAGAGGGCAGTACTCGGCGATCCTGATGGAAGCCTCATCCCTGGTGGAGGTGTCGATTTTACATGGGCTCGACTGCGAGAGCTTGAAACGCTCAGGGGCTGGTCAAATGATAATCGCCATCCCCCCAGCATCTCCATTCCAATGACCTTTAGCTCAGATCCTCCTCCCACTAAAAGCGACCCGAGTCCCGCTACACTGGGCGCTGCGGTCTCACAAACCATCCAACACATTCAAACCATCCGTGACTTTCTCCCTCCATGTACAATATTTGTTGTCTACAGCGGCACCGGGGACCCGCGGGAAATGGGCCGTTTGCAGGGAATGCAGAGGACGTTTAAGCGAGAGTATGCGACGAAGAAGTGGGATGAGTTGAGTGTGAAGTGGACGGATACGGAGGAGCAGGCGCTGAGGGCCGCTTGTATGGTTGCGAGACAAGGGGTTGGGTTTGTGAGTATGGTGTAGATATGGGGGCCATAGATCGCTGTGAGCCGAGTGCCTACGGAAAGGACTTATGCAAGATATCATGATGGATGATAAGAGGCAAGCTCTGGATATTTGAGTTGCAAGGCACAGAAAGCTGTGCATTGCAGCATCCAGAGAAGGGTTCATGACAAATTTCAGACCACAATACAACACCATACCCAACGTCTAATATTCCCCATTCCATCCTCTTTCCCCTAATCGCTTTCTACAAATTCTTGGGACGAGACGCATATTCTAAGCATTGGATGGAGAAAATACTATTGCGGGGCCATCTGAGTCGGATCGCCATAGGTAGAAGCACTTACAACTCCGAAAGCATGCCTGACTTGATGATATGCAATGTCCGACGCAATCGAAACCAACGTAGTTATTTTGGAGTTAAAGCTTCTTCTATGACCACTGATTCCTCTACTTCCATGCTGGGCTTCTCGTATCCAAAACATCGCACAAAGTAGAAAAACAGACATCCAATGCCAAAATACTACAGGCTTTGAAACACCAAATGGCCTGGTCCTAATAAATGCCTTTTGCTCTAAGACTAATCAAATCTTCGTATTCAAAAACCTCCAAAGCTGTAAGGCTAACCATGTCTTCGTGTCCAAACACCCAAAGCTGCCGAATAGCCAAAAACAGTACCCAACATCCAAATCCATAGGATACCAATACCAACATCCAACAACCCCAACCAACCCCAACCAACTCATCTCCCACACGCCCCCACCCTCCCCCTCAACCACTCCTCCCCCTCCCCACCCCACCCCATCATCCCCACCAAATCCTCCACCCCCATCTCCCCCCTAATCCACCTCCACGGATACCCTTCCCCCGCATACCCCTCCCGCGCCCCATACCTCCCGGCCATAAAATTCGCCACCCTCACCAACCCCACACAAAACCGCACCCACGACCGCACCCCCTTGCTATCCAAACACCCCTCGTGCTGGCGAAACTCCACCGTGCGCGCTTCGCCCGCGCCGGTGCGTAGCAGGTAGGTCCAGTTGACGATGCGCTCGCGGACGCCGGCGCTCATGGTGGCGACGAGGGTGGGGAGGGTGGTGGTTGGGGCGAAGATGCGGTGGCGGGCGCGGTGGAGGGAGAGGTGGGAGGGGCCGTCGATGGGGATGAGGATGGGCTGGTGGGTGAAGGGGTCGAGGATGGTTTCGTGGGTGGGTTCTTCGTCGTCCTTGTTGTTTTCGCTGGTGTTGGGATATGTTGGGGAAACGCCGTTCGCCCAGTCAACGGGGGAGAAAGGGTGGTTAAGTGAGAGGGAGTCGATGTTGGGTATGTCGGGTGTGCTCCGGGAGGTTTCAGAATTTGCACTGGCTTCCTCCTCAGCGGCAGCGGCGGCGGCTTCTCTGGCGATATACGCGGCCTCGGAGTCAGCGTAGAAAGTGTCGAGGTTGGGTTTGCAGTCTGTCAATGCGGCTGTGGAGTACGGGCCGCGAGTGGACCAAGGATGCAACTTGGTGATCTCAGCTTCATACATCACGAGTATATAAGCCAGATGCTGCAGCGTCGGGAGATCGAACACCGGCGCCGGCTCGTTTGCATCGCCGCTTGGAGGTAGTCCAACATGGACATGTAGGGCGCAGTACTCATTTGTGAAAGCGCCGTGGCGGGACTCACTGCTACCTTTGAGGAGATCCAGGTACCGGGAGATTTCGTCGAAGGATTCTTCTATTGGAGGAAGGATGCGCGAGACCAGCTCTAGGCCGCTTGAATCCCAGTTATCCACAGAGTCGGCAATTCGATCGCCCAGGTTCGATTGGAGCTCTTCTTTCGTGGCACCAACGAGGCTCGTGTCGACGGTCAGGTGCCAGCGGTTGAAATCTTGTCGTTTCTCACGAGCATTATGCACGTCCACATTTGGGCCCAAAACCCCCTGAGCCAATTGGAGAATTTCATCACCGTATGGTCGATAGCCCAATTCCTGGCGAGCACTCTCGTAGAAACCCAATCCTTGATGGTCATCCCTCGCAGATGGAAAAGCAGTGGGCCCCGTCAGAGCCCAGCCGATATAGCTCGGCCGCGTCTGACGATAACACTCGGGGCCTTGTCGAAACTCTTGTCGGACGTCTTCAGGGATGTCTTTGATGATTCTTGAGTCCTCATCGGTCCTGTCGAGGTGTTGCTGCAATAGTGATTCGTGGAATCCAAAAATGCACTCCAGCTCCACGCCAAAGGTGACTTGATATTCCTCGTTGAGCATCTTGTGCGAAAGGTATAGTATAAAGGTAAAAGCAGTCTCCACAATATAATTATATAGGACAGGGAAAGAAAGTGTCGAGAGCCCGTCACACAGTCAGAGAGCGAACAATCAAGTGTTGGAGATGTGTTTCGAGTAACACCAAGTTCTGTTTTGATATGAATTCTTCCCAGGCTGAAGTGTACGGTTATAGTGATTTGAGCGAAGGCGGGTGTTATAAAGCTATAAAGAAAGTCTACGACAAGACAAAAACATTGGTTTTAGAAGATAGTACTGGCGAAAATTCTGTAACGAAAGGCTGGCTGCTAATAAATGTGAGAGATGCAGGATATATAGAGGGAGACGGGGCAGATAGCATGTGCAAGACCCCTAGTTGTAGTCAGGGAAAGCTTGAAGGCTCAAAGCACCTGAAACAAAAGGTGGTTGGGTAAATTCACTCAAAATATCTCTCACGATGTTCCAGGAAAGGTTCTTCTTGCAGCAGCCTGTACCTCATCGATGAAATATCCCAGGAAGGGCATAGTAGTACTATCGAAACTTGGTTTGAACCTTCGCAAGGAAATGGGTATCTAGTGCTAATATCAAACGCTAAAGAGAAAAACAAGACTCATATGCAAACCATTGATACTAAACCAAATCGGGAACGATAAACGCGGGAACAACCAACCACCTGAGCACCGAAGATGAGGAAATCAAGGCGTTCGTGACTCATCATCTTGCCCAGACGACGATGCATGCTCTTCGCTGGCTTTGAGGGCATTTGCAGCCCATATCCTTGCTGCTTCAGCTTTTGCGACAAACCAAGCCCATAACTTGCTCAATGCCTTGTCATCATCAGGGTTTTCGTCAGTGGTCCCTGTGTTGTTTGCTGGTTCAGCTGTTGCAGATGGATTTTTACTACCATTCGTAGAATCGGCGGCCATAGCAATGGCCAAGCTATCGGAATCCGAAGGAAAGTCAATTGGAATATCATTCGGAGTATCCGACATGTCTGAGTGTAGCCCGATAGGCTTCAATGGTAGGCGCAACGTTCCATTGTTAGGCCTCGGTTCTATGGACAGAGAATCACAAACAATATTGTAAACCTCTGTGTTTTCTATAGAGCAATCCTTGTCAGTTAATGATCCATCATCTTACCAGAAAATTGTGAGAGCTTACGGAATGCCTCCAGCCTGCTGTTAGGCTTGTGAGGAAATGCCGGGCCTCTGGCGATGAAGATGGCACGCATGAGAGGGTGTTCGTGATCATAGCCATGAAGTCCCTTGGGGTGATATACCTGCCCAGCTGACTTGCCCGCTTCCACATCGAAGTCTTCCTTATGCACAATTGCCCAGCCTGTCTTGGGAATGATCCAGAGAGGTGCAATGCGGTTATTCTTAGTAAAGTGATACCTTTCTGGCATGTCCTCATCCCGTAAGTAGACCTCAAAATTTGGATTCTTCATTGATTCGGCGATCAATTGCTCATATAGAGGGCGCAGATGGGAAGGGTCTTTCGGTCGTAACCCGTAAAGTGGCCAGCCGTCAATGTGCTCTACTAGATTTAGATCGATAAGATCATCTAGCTGGATCAAACGATTTGTCGATGTTGTTGCCATGCCATGATCACTGACCACAACGATATTAACTATGTTCGTAAGATTACGTTCGTCGAGGCCGCTAAAAAGTTGCTGCAACATTATGTCAACGTTTGCGATTGTATCACGGATTTCTGAACTATTCGGCCCATGCAAATGTCCATCTGCGTCGACTACAGGAACATATGCGGCAATGAACTGCGGTCGTTGTTCCAAAGCCATGCCAGGGCCAGAACTGGGCTTGTCTAAAAATCCAAGAATCCGATCGACTTTTCGAAAAAGAACTTCTGTCCCATTGTACTTGTCGAGATAGGTCGGCTCGAGCGTAATGTGTGCTTCACTACCAGGCCACATGTGGATAGCAGTCCTGACGTTCTGTTGTTCAGCAGTCACCCACAAGGGCTCGCCACCCAGCCACCACTTCGGCTGCATCGATCTAGCTGGATCGGTATAAAAAAACTCTTCTTCCAATTCAGGATCCCAGAAAGAGTTTCCTACAACACCATGACTCTCGGGGTACAAGCCTGTGACTAGAGTGTAGTGGTTCGGAAAAGTAACGCTTGGGAAGCTTGGCAGCATGTATTTCGGAGAGACGCCTTCGGCTATGAATCTACTGAGGGTTGGCGTGAGACCACGGTTGAGAAAGTCTGCACGGAAACCATCTAACGAGATTAAGATCGTTGTAGGGGCGAAGTTAGAGGATCCATTGGAATAAAGGGCGACTTTGGGCTTGTCGGAAGGTGTACGAGATGCTTTATACGCCCCTAAGACAAGAAGAATGAAGAAAATTGTTACAGCACTCGAGATGATAGAGAACCGTACAGCTTTCCGGTGCTGGAAATTGCTTCTTAGTTCTCGTAGTTTATGGTAAGCTTGGCTTCCGACCTACCTTTAAGGTCGAGGTGTAACTGTACTTCAGCCTATCTAGCTCTGCTGAACTTGATGAAGAAAGCGAGCTTGTGTCCTCTCGACCACCTCCTTCCTCCATCTCGTACATGGATGCACCCGCTTCATCCTTCTTCCTCGGGTACTTCTTCTTCTTGGTTCGGACTTTCCGGCGATTCTTTCCCGTCCGCTCACCATAGCCGATCTCAGCCTTGCTGCCGTCGTTGAGGCCCCTCCCAATGACCTTTCTCGAGTTATTGCCAGATCCTTCCACAGTAAGTAGGTTCTCCCGTTCTTCCTCTTCCTCTAGCAGCGCTCGGTCTCGTTCTTGTACGTTGGGGGAGGTGTAGTCAGCGTCGGTAGCTTCATCTTCTTCAAAATCAGATTCCTGATCTGAGCTGTGGAGGGAGCTTCGTAGTCCTGGTCTGTGGGAGCTTCTTGTTCGCTGAGAGTTGTGGGCATCCCGAGAAATAGACTTGTGCGGTTTCATCGGACCCAAATATAAGGTCTTCGAGAGGCTGTGATTTGACTTGTCGCAACGGATGGTGACAAGGCAATGATGCAAACTAGCGGCTGAAAGGGCGCGCGGCAGACACGCTAGAGGGTGTCGTTTCGCTTCGTAACATGGAAAATTAGATCTAAAGAAAACATTTTACCAAAAGCCCTTCACAGTCCTTTAGCTCAAAGGATGAAGAGAACATCATAATATATGGGAGTCATATGGATGGGTAACTGTTTGACAGTGCTTTGACACGGACTGCCAAAACGATCAATGTCCGGACATGAACTAACTAACTAATCTTGCACTTTCTTGAGGCAATAATGAGCAAAGTAAAGAGATTGAAAACGCCATAAGCCCATGACCGATGCCCAGTTACTCCATATGAACCTGCGCCAAAAGACCCTTCACAACAGCGCTTTCTCTACAACTTCATACCTGCAAACAAAATCATGGTCGTTTCGTTGTCTGGTTCAACTGTGGTTTCTTTGGCTCCCGCTCGTCGATACCTGACTCCGACAGAATTGGTTTGGGTGTCTTGTTCAATTTCGGATCCGCAGCCATAGCTTTAGCAGCCGCCGAAATACTGCCCCCAGAGGATTCGACCTCTGCATGAACTTTCGTTACCACTCCCTAAGTTTTCTGGATGGTTTGGACGGCGGTGTTCACAATTTTCCTGATCAGATCGATGACGTCTTCCTTGTTCGAGATCTCACCCTTTGCTGCGTATTCAAGTCGCTTGGACCATTTCATAGCATCTGCATTCTTTATCCAAGTATTTTTTCCGTCAGCGTCCACCGCTTTGATCACGAACCATTGTTGGCGGTATCTTATAATCGCACGGCGATGGTGCTTGATATCCCTCAACCCGTCATTCGGCAAGATATGCTCCAAGCTGGCTTCATCCTCGGTTAGCACTTGCAGAAGCCCTTCAAAGTCTCCAGCGTATCGGAGCTCTGTCGCATCTCCATGCACTCGTCCGTTACGCCTGGCATAAAACCTGATCTCCCAGAACAGTTGGTCCGTGTCACTTTACCTATTCCCTCCATGGCCTCTGGAAGTTCGTTGTGGACTATCTTCTCTGGTGGTTCTAGAGGTATAGAGGTAGAGCGGCGTCGGTTCTTGGCATGCTATTGCTCCACAGCTTGCGTTTCCGCTATCATTCGCTCGACTATGGTGATCCATGGCTCGCTCTCGAAGCTCCAGTCGCCGTCGGCATCCTTCAGATCCTTACATCGGACCATGCTATAGTCAGCGAGCTGCGCATATGACTTCCATTCTCGTATGATGTGGTCGTCCGTTTTATTTGTCTCCTCATTTCTTTCCGAATATGCGTGGAGCGTCTTTGCGAGGTTTTTCCACTGCCCAGGAGGCATTGCTGTCGGATTCTCACCAGAAGCCAGTGTACAAATCGTTACCATAGCCGTACAGAATTATTTCATCCGTGGCGATACATGTCGTTGTTTAATCGGTCTATAGTAGGTTATAAGATCGCTCATATCTGGTTTGCTTCTTGCTTAGACCATTAGCGGCCGAAGCCTGAGATCGAGGTTGGGTTACTGC
>JAABUL010002583.1_pt1 | contig 29500 bp, 26 predicted proteins | sample 5559151 | NCBI WGS metagenome assembly JAABUL01 (sample SAMN10711876, study PRJNA513368) | rock metagenome | isolation source: Antarctica rocks | place: Antarctica: Victoria Land, Pudding Butte sud
GCAGCGGCGGCTCTCAAAGGATTATGAAGAACGCCCTGCGTCGAGCGTGGCCCTTATTCAGATCGCCCTATCCGCGCTGATGCTCAGGCGGTTAGCACCAGAATGACCTTTCTACACAGTCTCTTAGAGTGTGTATAGAAATTTGTTAATTGTTCATACAATGAGGCTATGGACCCCCGCAAACCTATTCCTCTGATCTCACCGACGCCCAATGGCTACTTATTGAACCATTCATTCCTTCTGCCAAACAGGGCGCAAGGCCCGCACGCTACTCACGGCGCGAGATTGTCCATGCTGTGATTTGCCTCACCCGCAATGGCGGGGCATGGCGTGCCTTGCCCCATGACCTGCCGCTTTGTTTGGCAGCAGGACGGAACATGGTGGTCATGGCTCCAATCAGACCTGGAAGCCAACAAGGCTGCCAAGAATAACTTTGTCATGCTTCACCACTCTGTCTTCGGACCACCCGACCCTGACACGCCTCAAAGCGACACCGGCTTTTCCAGTCTCCCCGACCGGGATCGCCTGCACGCGCTAGTGGTCAAATACGGCGTCCGCGCCGTATTCTGCGGCCACAACCATGCAATGCCCGGATCATCTCGCAGCAGTCTGCCCCCGGAACACAAGACATGGAAGTGGCTGTGGAAGTGACCCTGCCCCCGGCTCGGACGACGGAAGTCCGTGTTTCGCCTGCCGCTCCCACGACAAAATAACCCAATCCATGCTAAAATAAGGACAGGCTTTGGTCTGAATGAGACTGACTGCCACTCTTACTCTTGCTTGGGGAATTCTGTCTTGGTGAAGTGGTCGCGGGTGCGCCTGATCATCTCCATAGTGACCGCTGAAGGTCTGTTTGCGACACTGCGCGAGCGGCTGCAAGTCGGCCCTGCGCCGCCTGCTTGCACCGAGCCTCGGTCCACGCGCCCCCGTGCGCCCCGGCATGACTACGCCGGGGCATTGCACATCCATTCCACTTACAGCGATGGGGTGGGGACCGTGGAGCAGATCGCGCAGGCCGCTAATGACGCCGGTCTGGACTACATGGTCTTGTGCGACCATTCCAACCTGGACCCACTGGTCAACCATCAGGATGGCTGGCACGGTCAGACCCTGGTGCTGGCCGGGACTGAGATCACGACCAATACCGGCCACCTGCTCGCGCTGAACGTGCCGCCATCGTTTGTCCCTGCGCCGGACAATGCCTCTGAAGCACAGGCGGCAATCCAGGCGGCAGGCGGCATCGGCTTTATCGCTCTGCCGTGCGACTTAAAAGACCACTGGCGCAACTTTGCTTTGCATCAGCCGGGCATCGGTCTGGAAGTGTTCAACCTCAGCGCGATTGCGCGCACCAAGATCAGCCTGCCCGGTCTGCTGCTGGTGTGGCTGCGCTACAACAGCCGCCACAGGCTCCGTGCCTTCCACCTGGTCGCCGCGCGTCCGACGCGCGAACTCGCCCTTTGGGATCGGCTGATGCTTCCGCTCGACCCCCATGGGCCGTCCCGCCCCGTCGTGGGCATCGCTTCTTTGGATGCGCATGCCGTGATGCGCTTTGGCGGACGCTCTTATCCTTATCCCACGTACGAAGAAAGCTTTCGGACGCTGCGCACCCATGTCGTCACGGACAAGCCCCTGTCGCGCTCTCCGCGCCATACCGAAGAAGATAAGCATCTGGTGCATAGGGCGCTGGCGCAGGGGCACTGCTTTATGGCCTACGATAACTATGCCGACGCGCGCGGCTTTCGTTTTGAAGCCCTCGTTGCCGACGCGCCGGCTGTGCAGATGGGCGATGTGCTGACGCTTTCCGGTGACACCGGCGCGGTCCGTTTGGAAGTCCAGGCCCCGTCGGCAAACGCCCTCGTGCGCTTGTTTCACAACGGCGTCATCGTGGCCGCCGCACGCGGTGGCTTTCTTTCCTTTCAAGCCCGGGCCGCAGGCGCTTATCGCGTGGAAGTGTATCTGTATCGCTTCCACATAGGCGATCTTTGCTGTGGCGCCAAGCCCTGGATATTCAGCAATCCCATTTATCTTCAGCCTGCCGCTCTTCCCACCGAGCAGGCTGCCCAAGCCGCGTTCGTCCCTGAACATTCCCTCAGTATTGGGCAAAATTAATCCTGTTTTAATCTGTTGTTAACATTCGCTTAACATTGCGTCAGTAAAATAATAGGGGACGCAGCAAGACTGTGCCAACCATGACACGGTTTGGACGGCAATTGTCGCCCAAGACGCAGACACCGCAAAGAGTGCGATCATGCCAAGGAGGACACGTTTGAAGATTTGGAATACCGCGCTCGCCTTGAGCGTTCTGGCCGGAGGCTCTGCTCTGGTTTCCGCGCCGACCTATGCGCAGGGGGCGACATTTCCCGACGTTCCCGCAAACCATTGGGCTTATCAGGCCGTCACCGACCTTGCCAACAAAGGCTATGTGCTCGGCTACCCGAACGGCCAGTTTTTGGGCAAGCGCAGCCTGACCCGCTATGAGTTCGCGACCGTGATCGACCGCATGGCGCAGACCGTGGAAGAACTCAAAGTCAAAGCAGGGCAGGTGCCAACCACGCCGACCGGCACGCCGGTTACGCAGGACGACCTGAACAAGCTCAGCGCGTTGGTGGATACGTTCCGCACCCAGCTTGATGCCATCCAGTCGGTCGTCAATGGCGACCCGGCCACCGGCAAGGTCGGCTTTCAGGACCAGATCGACGCCCTGCGCCAGGATGTGCTGGATACCAAAGAGCTGGCAAACAAAGCGCAGGCCGCCGCCGACAACTCGTTCGGCATCGGGGGCACCCGCAAGTTCCAAATCAGCGGCTATGTGCAGGCGCGCTACCAGCAGGCGGGCAAATCGCAAAACTACTTTCCATCAGGCACGCCTTCCAAGCCCGGCGCGTACAACGGCAACTATGCTCAGGGCGGCAACACGGACAGTTTTGAAGTGCGCCGCTCGCGCCTGAAGTTCACCGGGGCCGTCACTCCCAATGCCAAGTTCGGCATTCAACTCGATGCCTCGGGGGCGATCACGCCCGGCTCCGCAGGCAACCAGCAGGTAACCGTGCGCGAAGGCTACGTCGCCTACACATTCGGCGACGGCAATGCGGCCCACGCCCCGACCCTCACGGCGGGCTTGTTCGCCAATCCCTTCGGCTACCAGCTTCCCGCTTCCACAGCAATCATTGTTACGCCGGAGCGTCCGCTAGCCTTCAGCGAGTCGGGCGCAGGCATCTGGACCAATCAAGACTACGACAAAGGCGTGCAGCTCAGCTACAACACGCCCCAGCAGCTCGTCGGCTTCCTGCCGGGCGGCCTCAAGCTGACCGCAGCCCTAGTCAACGGCATGGGACGCACTTCGGAAGAGCAAGACCGCCATGTGGACGGCATCTACCGGGCCGCCTACCAGACTCCCAACAAGCAGCTCGGCGTCGGCGTTTCATATTATGACGGCCAGGTGCCTGAAGCCGCCACGACCTTTACGGGCAACGCTTACCACAACGACAAAAAGCAGTTGTTTGGGGCGGATGCGCAGTACTTTGCTCCGTTCGGCCTGTTTGTCTTGGGCGAGTATGAAACCGGCAAGTACGAGCAGTTGTTCCGCTTCACCAGCCAGACCACCGCAAGCGCCATTGATGTTCCCGGCAACAAGATTGAAGGCTACTACGGGCAGATCGGCTACTCGTTCTTCAGCAATACCGACAAGCCGCTCAGCCTGTTCTTCTCTTATGACAAGCTGCGCCGCGCCACCAGCGGCCCCCTGTCCAACAGCTCCTACAACGACGAAAACTTGGGCTACGGCGCAGCGTACAACCTAGACAAAGCGACACGCCTGCGCGTCTACTACGTTCGCCCCGACAAAGTCGCCCATACGCCCAACATCAATCCCGCGAAGATCAGCCAGACCACGGCAGAGATTCAGGTCAGGTTCTAGAATAGCATCAGCTTGGGGGAAGCATTGTTCTTCCCCCGCTTTATGGAGGACGTTACCGATATGTTCACAGTGTCATTAAGAAAAGCCGTCAAGCGCGCAGCGATGGCCGCTGTCGGCCTGATCGCCCTAGCGGGAACAGCCCATGCGCAGGTTTTGACCGGCGCGGGCGCGACCTTCCCCGCCCCTCTGTACCAGAAGTGGTTCCAGGAATACAGCCAGCAGCATGGCGTGCGCATCAACTATCAGGCCATCGGGTCGGGCGGCGGCATCAAGCAGATTACCGCCCATGCCGTGGACTTCGGCGCCTCCGATGCTCCCATGAGCGCGGCGGAGCTTGCCCTCGCGCCGGGCATCGTGCACATCCCCACCGTGGCGGGCGCGGTTGTGATCGCTTACAATGTTCCCGGCATCCTGGCGGGCATCCACCTGACCGGGCCGGTCATTGCGGACATCTTCCAGGGCAAGATCGCCAATTGGAGCGACCCGCGCATCGCTAAGCTGAACCCCGGCGTGAAGTTTCCCAGCCTCGCCATCTCCACGTTTCATCGCTCGGACGGCTCCGGCACCACCAATATTTTCACGACCTACATGAGCCAGGTCAGCGGCGACTGGAAAGACACCGTCGGCGCGGGCAAATCCGTCAAATGGCCGAAGGGCCTGGGCGGCAAGGGCAACCCCGGCGTGGCCGCGCTGATCAAGCAGAACGATGGCGGCATCGGTTATATTGAGCTGGCCTATGCCGTACAAAACAGCATCTTCTATGCCGCCGTGCAGAACGCCAAAGGTAAGTTTATCTACCCCAGCGTCGCGTCCACCACGGCCGCAGCGGAAGGCGTGACTTTGCCCCCGGACTTCCGCAAAGTTATCACCGACACGACTGCGCCTACTGGCTACCCCATTACCGGGTTCACGTTTCTGCTGGTGTATCGCAACTCCAGCCCTGCCCTGAAAGGCTTCCTAAACTGGGCGCTCACGACGGGACAGCATGACGCAAGCGGCCTGCTGTATGCGCCATTGCCGGCCACTGTCCAAAAGCGCGCCCTGGCCGCTGTCGCTTCCCTGAAGTAATCTCCCGCCCCCGGACATGCCCTCAGCGTGTCCGGGGGACTTTGGCGTTTTAACCGTTATGGCACTTTCCACCCCCGCCACTCCTTCTGCTGTTCCCGCACGCTACCAGGCGCCGTTTTCCGTGCGCTGGGGCGACCGCATCTATCTCGCTGTCACTACCCTGGCATCGCTGAGCATCTTCGCAATTATCCTCTGGCTCGGTTTTCAGCTTTACAGCGCAAGTCGTGTCTCTATCCATCATTCGGGCTGGCACTTCGTCACCGGCGCGAACTGGGACGAAACGCAGGACATCTATCAGGCCCTGCCGTACATCTTCGGCACGCTGTACTCGTCTGCTCTCGCTCTGCTTCTCGCCGTGCCCATGAGTATCGGGTCAGCCATCTTTTTGAGCGAGCTGGCCCCGCCGTTTATCCGCACGCCGGTCACGTTCCTGATTGAGCTGCTGGCTGCCATTCCCAGCGTCGTTTATGGCCTGTGGGGCATTTTTATTCTCATCCCCTTTTTGAAAACCAAAATTATGCTGCCCATTGGGCACACGCATCTGTCGCATTTGACTTTGTTTCACAGCGACAATGCGACGGGTAACTCCATGCTGGCCGCCGGGGTGATACTCGCGATCATGGTCACGCCGTTCATCACCGCCGTGACGCGCGACATCCTGCGTGCCATCCCTAAAGCCCAGCGCGAAGGCTCCTACGGGCTGGGGGCGACGCAGTGGGAGACCATCGCCCGCGTCGTGCTTCCCTATGCCAAATCCGGCATTGTCGGCGCGGTCATTCTAGGCCTGGGACGCGCTTTGGGCGAGACAATGGCGGTGACTATGGTCATCGGTAACGGCACTCCGTCCACCAAGTCCGGCATCGACTGGAGCTTGTTTGACCCCGCCAATACAATGGCAAGCGCGCTTGCCAACAAGTTCAACGAAGCCTCGCCGGGCCTGAACTCTTCGGCTCTGGTGGAGATCGCTCTGGTGCTGTTTGGCGTCACCATTGTCGTCAATATCTTCGCCCGCCTTCTCGTCTACTATACCGCCAAAGACGTGCAGGGGGGAAAGTAATATGACAGCGCGACGCGCCAACAACCTTGTCATGCTGACCCTATGCGGCCTGGCCGCCGCGCTGGCCCTGCTGGTGCTGGGCCTGGTCTTGTACTTCTTAATCTCTAAGGGCCTGCATTCCCTGCGCTGGACATTGTTCACGCGCGTCCCCGATGCCGTCAGCCCCGGCAGGGGCGGGATCGCGCAGTCCATCACCGGCACGCTGACGCTGCTGGGCCTGGCTGCCATTGTCGGCCTGCCGCTGGGCATCTTGGGCGGCATCTATCAGGTGGAAGCGCGGGGCCGGTTCGCAAGCCTCGTCCGCTTTTTCACCGATGTGCTGAACGGCATCCCGTCCATTGTCATCGGCATCTTCGTATACGCCGTGTGGGTGCTGCCTGCCGCTGAGCGCATCCATCGGTCGGGGCAGAGCGGGTCGGCCTTTTCCGCGTATGCGGGCGGCTTTGCCCTGGGCATTATGATGGTGCCGACCGTCATGCGCACCACCGAAGAAATCCTGCGCCTGGTTCCGTTTGCCATGCGCGAAGCCTCGCTCGGCCTGGGCGCGACCCGCTGGCGCACCATGTGGAGCGTCGTGCTGCCCGCCGCGCGCGGCGGCGTCATTACGGGCGTCATGCTGGCCCTCGCGCGCATCGCGGGCGAAACCGCGCCCCTGCTGTTTACCATCCTGGGCAGCGAGATATTCTATACCCACCCCGCCCACATTTTAGGGCACAAAGTCAATGTTCCCACCCTCAACGCTCCCATTGATGCCATGCCCCTGCGCATCTATAATTACTCTCAGCAGCCCGACATCAACCAGCAAAACATCGCCTGGGCCGCCGCCGTTGTTTTGATTGGCTTGATACTTCTACTCAGCATTGCGGCCCGGTTTGCGACCCGCAGCCGCTTTTTGGAGGAAAAATGACACCTATGGCGAATATAGCAATACCCAACGGAGCGAGGCCCCAAGTTTCCATGCCTCAAATACATCTTTCACAAACTCCCGCTTCCGCAAACGCGCCCAAACTGGTTGCCGAGCATGTCAATTTCTACTACGGCCAATTTCATGCCCTCAAGGACATCAACATTGTCCTGCCGGAGCGCCAGGTCACGGCCCTCATCGGCCCTTCGGGGTGCGGCAAGTCCACCTTTCTGCGCACCCTGGACCGCATGAACGACCTGATTGACGGCACGCGCCTGGAAGGCAAAATCACCCTGGACAACCAGGACATCTACGACCGGCGCGTGGACGTGGTCGGCCTGCGCAAGCGCGTCGGCATGGTCTTCCAAAAGCCCAACCCGTTCCCCATGTCCATCTACGACAACATCGCCTATGGCCCACGCATCCACGGACAGCGCAGCGGCAAGAAGCTCGCTGAGATTGTCGAGCGCACCCTCAAGAGCGCTGCTTTGTGGGACGAGGTGAAGGACAAGCTCAAAGCCAGCGCCTACGCCCTCTCCGGCGGCCAGCAGCAGCGTTTGTGCATCGCGCGCGTGCTCGCCGTCGAACCCGAAGTGATCTTGATGGATGAGCCATGCTCGGCGCTTGATCCCAACAGCACCTTTCACATTGAACAACTCATGGAAGACCTGCGCAAAGACTACACGATCGTCATTGTCACCCACAACATGCAGCAAGCCGCGCGCGTGTCCCAGCAGACCGGCTTTTTCCTGCGCGGCGAGATGAAAGAGTTCGGCGACACCGCCACGCTGTTCACGAACCCCACCAACAAAGACACCGAGGCGTATGTGTCGGGGCGCTTCGGCTGATTTTTCTTTGCGCTCTCCAGCAACAAAAGCAGCCCTCATGGGGGCTGCTTTTTTATGGCTGTAGCGTGATTCTGTTTGTTCCCGAGTTACGTGGAAAACGACGATTTCCTGTACGCCCTCTTTTGTGTAAATATGGTGGCTGCTCATGCGCGATGGCCGCAGGACAAACCCACTCAGCACCCTGTACCCGCACAATTCAGCAAAGTTGATGTTGTTGTCCGACTGAGCGCCCAGCCGTTGCGACGGAAACTTGCCCTATTATTCATCTGCGTCTTGGGCGTGTGGCTTCGGTATTGCCAGCGCGTTTCCAGCGCATACCGACGACGGAACGATTTGCTCCGTCGTCGGTATGCGCTGAATCAGCCGAGGGAATGGGTGTACAACGGCTTTGCGAGGGGCGTCAGTCACGTTGACGAAGGGCGGCCCTCACCCTGGCGCTGCGCGCCTGCCGTTAGGAATAGGAACCTCCCCCTGGCCCCTCCCTCAAGGGAAGGGGAAGACGAGTGTTCTGGGTTTTACCCTTCCCTTGAGGGGAGGGCAGGGAGAGGTTCTTATCTGGCTCCCCCTCGCCCGCTTGCGAACTGGCGGGCCTGGAAGGGCGACCCTCCGGGTCTGCCAGCCTTCCAGGTCTTTACCCCGCTAACGCACTGGCGTACCTGGAAGGTGGAGGCTTGGCGACTAGGGGTGCCCTCTGGGTAGCCAGTGCTGACCAATGCAGCGCAGGAGAGGGGGATGGGGGGTGAGGGCCATTCCTATGCGCGGGGGCTACGCTTTGACTTTGCCGGACTGACGCTTTTTGATTATCTCGTCGGCTAGGACGCCCAGCAGGATCACTGCGCCCATGACGGTGAAGTTCAGCGAGGACGGAATACTCAGCAGGTTCACCAAGTTTTGCAGCACTTGCAGCAGCGCGGCCCCAATCAGAATGCCGATCACCGAGCCTTCGCCGCCGCGCAGAGAGCAGCCGCCAAGCACAGCCGCCGCGATGCCGTACAGTTCATACGAATTGCCCTGCGAAGAAGGCGAAATGCTGTTGGTATAAAAGGCAAACAAGATGCCCGAAATGCCCGCCAGAATGCCGGACACTACATACGCGCTCGTGACAATGCGCTTGGAGTTGATGCCGGAGTAGCGCGCGGCTTCCTCGTTGCGCCCGACCGCGTACAAATAGCGCCCGTAGACGGAGCGGTGCAGAACGACCCACATGATGATGCTGATGACAATGAGCAAAACAAACGGATTGGGAACGCCCAGCACGCTGCCTGTCGCCAGAGTTTGCAGGGTCTGGAAGCCATGCGCATCGCCAAAGCCTTTGGTTTCATCGTTCGCCACAAAGCGCGCCAGGCCACGGTAGATCAGCAGGCCGCACAGAGTCACGATAAAGGGCTGGAGCGGAATGCGCGTGATGAGCGTGCCCTGCAACAGCCCCAAGCACGACGTGAGAATTAAACACCCCAGCACAGCAAGCAGCGCCGGCCAGTGGTGCTCGGTCAGCATAATGGACAGGACGACGCCTTCCAGGGCAAACACCGATCCGACAGACAGGTCAATGCCGCCCGTGATAATGACGACGCCCATGCCCAGGCTGAAGATGCCGAACAGGCCGATCAATCGTCCCGTGTTTTGCAGGTTGATGGGGCTGAGGAAGTCCGGGTTCTTGACGGCGACCACGGCGCACAGCACCACGAGCAGGGTAAAAATGGCAAGCTCTTTGCGGTAGCTGCCCAGGGCGAGGCGGGGGGTGTGCGTGGCATCCGGCAGGCGGGGAGTGGCAGGACTGCTCTGGTTACTCATGGTTGTCTTTCGGGTTAATCACGGAGGTTCTTCTGCGTATGGCCCACGGCGAGCTGCATGACGGCTTCTTCGCTGGCCTCAGCGCGCGGCAGGACGCCGGTGATCCGGCCTTCATGCATGACGGCGACGCGGTCGCTCTGGCCCAGCACTTCTTCCATGTCGCTGCTGATCATCAAAATGGCGACGCCTTCTTTGGCAAGGGCGCGCATCAGGTCGTAGATTTCGGCCTTCGCGCCGACATCAATCCCGCGCGTTGGTTCATCAAAGATGAGCACCTTGGGGCCGAGCGACAGCCACTTGGCAAGCACGACTTTTTGCTGGTTGCCGCCCGAAAGGTTTTTAGCGAGGAACTCGACATTGGGCGCTTTGACGCCGAGCGACCGGCTGGCAGCTTCGGCCCCCTGCCGCTCCTGCCCGCGCCGGATCAGCCCCGCCGAAGAGTAGCGATCCAAAGACGGCATGGTGATATTGTCGCGAATGGACATGTCCACAATCAGGCCCGACTTGCGCCGGTCTTCGGGCATCAGATAAATGTTGTGCCGGATGGCGTCTTGGGGAGTGTGGATGGACAACGTTTGGCCGTCCAGCGCGAGAGTGCCGGACAGCGGCGCGTCCACGCCGAAGATGGCCTGAGCCACTTCCGAGCGTCCCGCGCCGACCAGGCCTGCCATGCCCAATATCTCGCCCCGCCCGATGTCAAACGAGACAGACTGCGTGGGATAGCGGCGCGTGTGCAGGCCCTGCACGGCAAAGCGGGTCGGCTTGGGGGCGGTGTCGGCGGCATGGGCAAACTTTTGCAGATCGCGCCCAACCATCAGGCGCACCATGCGGTCGTGGGTAATTTCGCCGGGGGCAATGTCGCCCGCGTTTTGGCCGTCGCGCAGGGCGACCACGCGGTCGGCGACCGCCACCACTTCGCTCAGCCGATGGGAGATATAGATGACGCTGACGCCCTGCGCGCGCAGGTCGCGGATGACTTCCAGGAGCTTCTCTGTTTCCGTCAGCGTCAGCGAAGAAGTAGGCTCATCCATAATGATGATTTGTGCCTGGAGAGACAGGGCCTTCGCGATCTCCACCATCTGCTGCTGCGCGATGGACAGCGCGGACAGAGAGGTGCGCGGCGAAATGTTCAGGCCCAAGCGCCGCAGGAACGGCGCGGTCTCCGCCTCCATTTTGGTGCGGTCCAGCAGGCGCAGCGGCCCGCCTTTGGTGGGTTCGCGCCCCAGAAAGACATTGCCCGCGACATCGATGTTATCCAGCACATTGAGTTCCTGGTGGATAAATGCCACGCCCGCCTTGTTGGCATCGGACACGGACTGAATCGTCACCGGCTGACCGTCAATCTGGATGGCTCCGTCATCGGGCTGATGCACGCCACCGAGTATCTTCATCAGCGTGCTTTTACCGGCCCCGTTTTCCCCGATCAGCGCGACCACTTCGCCGCGTCCGACCGAAAGATTGACGTTGTGCAGGGCACGGACACCGGCGAACCGTTTGCTGACGCCGCGCATTTCCAGCACGGGCGCATTGTCTGTCATGTGTTTTCTCTGAGTGGGAGCGTCTGTAAAAGAATAAACAGTAAGAGGAATAAACGCCCGAGCCTCCCCATGCACAAGGGCATGGGGAGGCACGGCGCGTTTACGGCAGCAAGACTAGGACTTGCCCAGCAGCTTGTTTTGCTCGGCCATGTACGAAGCCAGGTTGTTCTGCATAATCGCCTGGGTGGGGATGATAATCATCTTGCTGGCCGGGATGCCCGACTTGTCGCCTTTGGCGAGCTGGGCCAGCAGCTTCACCGATTGAAAGCCGAACTGATACGGCTGCTGCACCACGGTGCCGTAAATGGCCCCACTCTTGATGCCTGCAATGGTGCCGTCTTCCTGGTCAAACGCGACGATTTTGACCTTGCCGACTTTATTGGCGTCCTGCACGGCGCTGACGATGGCCGGGCCATTGTAGCTCCAGATGCCGACCAAGCCCGCGATGTCCGGGTACTTGGTGAGCGTATCAGACACATTCGCCTTCGCCCGCGTGTGATCGGTGTCGTCGGTGCGCACGTCTAAGATTTGGAGTTTGCTCCCTTTGATGGCGTCCCGCACGCCCTGAATGCGGTCATGGGCATTCTGGGCATCGCTTTTGCCGACAAACACCATCACCTTGCCGCCCTGGGGCAGAGCGGCCATGAGCAGCTTGCCGGCCATCAGGCCTGCGGCATGGTTGTCCGTGCCCAAATAGCACAAACGGTTGCTGGTCGCGGCATCGCTGTCGGACGTAATCAAAGGAATTTTGCTGGCCCAGTTGTTAAGATCGGGCGTTTCATTTGTGGGGTCTACGGGGCTGATGGCGATGCCCTTGACGCCTTTGGCAAGGAGATCGTCCACATCGCGCTTCTGGGTGGCGGCAGTGCCGTCGTCCGGCATGACAAATTGGACATTGACACCGGGCATCTCTTTCTGCGCGGCTTCGGTGCCCTTGCGGCAGATTGTCCAGTAGTCCGACGGGTTGTTGGTGACAAACGCCACCGAAGTCTGGCCGGGGGCGGCGGACGTCGCGCTTGTGCCGGTGGAGGCGGCTTCTTTGTGCCCGCACCCGGCGAGCGCGAAGGCCGCCAGCAAACCCGAGAAAAGCACAGGGCTGAGTTTGGTGTTCATGGAATCATTCCTTTGACATTGACAGTGGAAGGCGCCTCAGCAGGCGCGTCTGCGTGATATTTCTTCTTGGGAGAGCAATCTTCCTGCTTGACGACTTAATCATCGCAGGGCTGCATATTAAGAATACTGCCCAAACGGGTCATCAGGCTTGTGCCCGATGCCCAGCCGCCGCAGGAGCAGAAAGATTGGAACCGCCCAGACCATGTTGCACAGGGCCTCCCCGGCAACGGCAGTCGCCCAGGCCCGCAGGTGATGCGTGGGGGCCATCAGCACATAAACCAGCTCCGTCACGACCGTGGTCGCGAGGGCCGCGAGGGGCGGCACAATCAGGCTGCGCTGGATCACGCTGCCGGCCAGCCATCCGGCGAACGCGCCGCCCGCCAGCCGCGACGCGAGAAACGTGCCCAGTGTCTGCGGCACCAACGCTGCCGTCAGCAGGCCCGCCCACAGGCCCAGCCCGATGCCAGCCGACCCGCCGATCAGTGTCGCCCCGCATGCCAGCGTCACCAGGACAAAGTCCGGCTGCGCCCCATGCACGGCAAGGCTGTGCGCAAGCCGTCCCTGAAAGACCGCTGCCACAAGCAGCAAAAGCGCCGCCGGCATGGTTTGGCGCAGCCCGCTCATGGCCCGGCCTGCGCATCGGCATTCGGGCCGGAAGGCGAAAGGCTCGCGGGGTCGGCAGGAAGGACAGCCGCCGGGACAGGCTTGATCCGTAGAAATGCTTCTTCTAAATGGTCTAAGTCCACGGCGGGACGCAGCCGGGCGGTCTTCACAGAGCGCGCTTTGTCTACTGTTACCGTTTCCACCGTGCCGACAGGAATGCCTTTCGGATAAATGCCGCCCAGTCCCGATGTCGTGACTATATCGCCCACCCGCACATCGGCCACCGACGGCAGATACGTCAGGGTCATGTGCCCTGCCCGATCTCCCTGACAGATGCCGACCGGGCCGTTTCGGACAGGGATTGTTTTGGCGGCGCGCAAGGAAGAAAGCACGGCAGGCGGCGCGGCACGCCGCACAATCTGCGCCCCCACGCTGCACGCGGAATCGGTAAGCATCAGCACGCTGCACGAATGGGGGGAAACATCCAGCACTGGCCCGACCAACGCGCCGTTCGGAGCCAGCGCGACCGCGCGGGAATGCACGCCGTCCGCCGTGCCCCGCGCCAAAATAAGCGTATCGGTCTGCGCGCTTGGGTCGATGGCGACCACTTCGGCGGCCAGCAGCGGCAGAGGCGAGTTCTGCTGAAAGCCCAGCAGCGCGCGCAGCCGGACGTTCTCGGCCTGCGCCAAGTTTAGGGTTTGGTTTTGCACAAGCAGCGCATGCACCTGCGCGGCCAGGTTCCGGTTGCGCCGGGCCAGCACAGGCCCCTGGAAGCAGGCGGTAATCGTATCATGCCACCAGCGCCCCAGCTGCGTCGCCAGCCCCTGCGCGGGAACCAGTCCCAAGTCACGCACGGTGCCCGTGACGGGGTCGGAGCCGCGCGCTTTGACGCTTTGATGATGCAGAACGCTGAGCGCGACGCATAAAAGCAGGGCGAGAATAAATGCCAATCCGCGCCGTGCCGGGTTAGGAGGTCGCAGCATAATGCCTCGCCAAAAAGCAACGCGAGCGCGCGGGGACGCTAATGGTTGTTTCCCACGCCGCCGTAGCGGCCCAGCCGCGCCTCGTTGAGCAGGACATGACGCAGCGCAGAGTTGGACTGCAAACTGTCCAGGCACTTGCCGGTTCCCATCACGACGCAGGAGAGCGGGTCAGGCGCGATATGCACCGGCATCATGGTCTCGCGGGCGATCAAACGATCCAGGCCGCGCAGAAGCGCGCCCCCGCCCGCCAGCACGATGCCCCTGTCAATAATATCGGAAGCCAGCTCGGGCGGGGTATCTTCCAACGTTTCCTTGACGCACGCGACGATCTGATTGATCGGGTCGGAGATGGCCTCGCGTATTTCCACCGATGAGACCATTGCCGACCGGGGCAGGCCGGAAATGAGGTCACGCCCGCGCAGCTCCATCGTCACTTCTTGTTCCAATGGGTAGGCCGATCCCATGGTGATTTTACACTCTTCCGCTGTGCGCATGCCGATAAAAAGGTTGTAAACCTGGCGCATGTAGGTGATAATCGCTTCATCGATCTCATCGCCCGCCACCCGAATGGAGCGTGCCGCGACAATATCGCCCAGCGAGATCACGGCCACTTCGCTGGTGCCGCCGCCAATGTCCACGATCATCGTGCCGATCGGCTCGGTAACAGGCAGGCCCGCGCCGATCGCGGCGGCGCGCGGCTCATCAATCAAAAACGCTTCTTTGGCTCCGGCTTTCTTGGTCGCCTCAATCACAGCCATGCATTCCACTTCGGTGATGCCCGACGGAATGCCGACGACCACTTGGGGATGCACAAACCCTTTGCGGCGATGCACCTTCTCAATAAAGTAGCGGAGCATGCGCTCTGTCTGGTCAAAATCGGCGATGACCCCGTCTTTGAGCGGGCGGATAGCGATAATGGACCCCGGCGTGCGCCCCAGCATGCGCTTGGCTTCTTCGCCCACTTGCAGGACTTTGCCCGTGTTTTTGTCAATGGCGACCACGCTCGGCTCGCGCAGCAAAATGCCCCGCCCCTGCACATGCACCAATGTGTTGGCCGTGCCTAAATCAATCCCCATGTCGCGGGAGAAACGTCCGGCAAACCGCCGAATGATGTTGAACATACCTGCGTCCGACCTCTCGCCCTGCGGGCCAAATTCGCGGTTCCCCGAAAAGCCCGCTTCAGTATAGCATATTCCCCCGCCTTCAATGCGGACTTTTCAGCCTGCCTGCCCCCTCTTGCGCCGAATAGGGTATCACAACAGCATGGCTGAACAGACACGGACCATTCCCACTCCCGCCGACTTTTCGTTTGCAGAAACTTTGCATGCCCACGGATGGCGACACCTGGCCCCGTTCCACTGGGACGAGGACGCTCAGACGCTCTCCCGCCCGCAGCAACTGGCCGATGGGCGCGTGCTGCTCCTGACCCTTCGGCCGGCGAGCGCGAACACCCTGGAAATAACAGGCGACCCGCCCGGCGCCCCCGCCGAGATGGAAGCCGTCGCGCGCCGCATGCTGCAAATGGACATGCCCCTAGATGCGTTCCATGCGTTTTGCGCCCCGCGCCCCGCGCTTGCTGCCATTCCCGCCGCCCGGCAGGGCCGCATGCTGGTCTCCCCGACTGTGTGGGAGGATTATGTCAAGGTGGTCTTGACCACCAACACCACCTGGGCGCAGACCAAATCCATGACCGCCCGCGTCGTGAGCTTGTTTGGAACACCGCTGCCTGCCCATCCTGCTTGGTGCGCGTTTCCCACGCCCGTCCAAATCGCTTCTGTCCCCCTGGCTTCGTTTGCCGAGGCGGCGCGCCTGGGATACCGGGCCGCCTCCATCCACGCCGTTGCCGTGCAGATCGCCCAGGGGCTTTTGGATTTGGAAGCATGGTGCGACCCTGCCCTGCCCACCCCCGACCTGTGGCGGCAAATGCTGGCCCTGCCCGGCGTCGGCCCGTATGCCGCGTCGTGCCTGATGCTGTACGGGGGCAGGGCCGAGCGTGTCAACTCCGACTCGGTGGCGCGCGCCCTGCTGGGCCGCGAGCTGGGGCGTCCCGTGTCCGATAAAGACGTACACGCATTTTTTGCCCCTTACGGACAGTGGCAAGGCTTGGTGTATAATTTTTATCCGTGGGCATCCAACGATGCTTGAAAACGATTTGCTGGGTTTAAACACCTGCACTTAGAGTGTAAAACATTCCCCGAGAAACCGCCTATGACACCCTCAACAAAGATTCGCGTCGGCCTGCTGCTCCTGCTGTGCATTTTAGCTCTGGCCCTGTGCCCGCGTCCGGCCCTGGCCGATGAGTTGTATCAGCCCGTCGCCGCCGACTTCCAGCCCATTTACGACCGGGACAGTGCGGACAAAAACTACCAATCTTGGGATGGGCACGACAGCTACTGGTACTGGGTGCAGATATTCTACCGAGGCTATACAAAGCGAGCTTTGGGGGTGAAAGTGGTTCGCCAAGCGGGCTGGACCGCGACAAGCCAGAGCCTTGTGTCTCATCTCGGGTCGGAACCCGCCCGGCACGCGCTCACGGTCGCCCTGAACACCCTGGGCCGGGATGTCGCTGGTGAATGGGCTAAAAACTACCATGTCTGCCGCATCAACACTCACGACCTGAGCCGCTGGCACGACATCATCGCGCAGGCCAGCAGCCGTGACAGCGGCAATGGGCAGGTCGTTCTGGCTGCCGTGCGCGGCATTCAAGCCGAAGTAGACACCCGCCTCAAGGGCCGTCCGTGACAGTCTCAAGGGCCGTCCGTGACAGTCTCAAGGGCCGTCCGTGACAGTCTCAAGGGCCGTCCGTGAATGCAGCCCTGCGCAGACAATTCGCAATATAAACAGAGGGATGTTCCCCCGCCCTGTTCCCCGCTACTGCACTGGCGTACCCGGAGGGCAGCACTGGCAGACCCGCAGGGCGAAGAGGGGTTCTTTCCTACTCCCTTTCCTTGAGGGAGGGGCGGGTGTAGGCTCGGGAGGAGCAGGGGGTAGGTTCCTCAAGGGTGGGGGGACTTCTTTACGCATCGCGGGGTGGGGCCAGACGCGCGGACAGGGCGCACACGGCGACGCACAGCACGATGCTCAGCGTCACGAAAAGCTGCACTGCGCGCGTGTCCCCGGTGAGCACGGCATCGTACACCGCCAGGGGCATGGTCTGCGTTTGGCCCGGCGTGTCCCCCGCCACCATCAAGGTCGCGCCAAAATCTCCCAGTGCCCGCGCAAATGCCAGCGATGCCCCCGCCGCCAGGCCCGGCAGGGCGAGCGGCAGCAAAATGAACCGCGCCACTGCCCCCCGTCCCGCGCCGTCCATGCGGGCGGCGTCCAGCACGTCCCCGCTCACGCCCGCCAGGGCCACCCGCGCATAGCCCACAAACAGCGGCAGGCTGGCGACGCACGCCGCCACTACCGCCCCCTGCCAGGTAAAGACCAGCGGGTGCCCCCACACATGCTCCCAGCCTCGGCCCACAGGACTGCGCCTGCCCAAACCGACCAGCAAAGCGTAGCCCAGCACCGTCGGCGGCAGAACAAGCGGGAGATTTGCCAGGCCAATCAGCACGTCGCGTCCCCAGAACTTCCGCTGCGCGAGAGGGTAAGCAATCGCAAGCCCCAGCACAACACTGAAGATGGTCGCCCAGCCCGCGACTTTCAATGACAGAAACAGGGGGACAAGGCTGACAGGGCCGGACGATGGAAACATGGGAAAACACTTTGCCGCTTACGGCAGGCTGTAGCCGTACCGTTTCCAGATGGGGGCGGCGGCTTTGCTTGTCAAAAACATCAAGAACCTGGCCCCCAGCGCCGCCTGCGCCGAGCCTTTGACCAGGCCCGCACTTTGGGCAATCGGCGCATGCAGCGTGTCCGGGATGATCACATACGGGTCGGTCTTGTCTTCAATCACCAGCGACAGGGCGGTCAGGGCGACATCGGCATTGCCGCTTTGCGCGTACTGCAAGGCCTGCCCGATATTCTCCGCCTGCACAAGCCGGGAGCCGACACGCGCCGTGAGGCCCGCGCTTGCCAGCGACTGCTGTGCCGCCAAGCCATACGGCGCGAGTGCCGGATTTGCCAGGGCGATTTTCGCGTAGACCGACTGGGCCAAATCGCCAATCGCGTGCGGGTGATCCTTGGCATCCCGCCGCGTCCATATCACCAGCTTGCCGATGGCATAAACCCGCGCCGTGCCGCGCACAAGCGTTCCCGATGCGGTCAGCTTGGACACGGTCTCGGTGTCCGCCGACACAAACACGTCTTCGGGCGCGCCGTTCTGCACCTGCGTGGCGAGCAGCTTTGTGGAGCCGAACGTCGGCGTGACCGTCGCCCCCGTTTGTTTCTGGAATGCGGGGATGATGGCTTCCGTCAGCGCCTTTTGCAGATTGGCCGCCGCCGCCACCCGCAGCGTCTGCGCCTGCGCGGCGGTGGACACCCCGCACAGCCCCATGACTATCAGCGCGAGCCAGACCTGCGCGCCCCTCGTTTTCTGTCGCCGTCCCCAGTTGTTACCTTGCAAGCAGCACCTCCGTCGACTTAATCAATGCGGTTGCCTCTGCGCCCGGTTTCAATCCAAGCCGCTCCGCCGATGAGCGCGTAATCACCGACACGATCTCCTGCCCATTGCCCAGGTCAAGCACCACTTCGCACAGCACGCCGTCCCCGGTCATTTCCCGCACGATGCCTTTGAGGGCATTGCGCGCGCTGATCTGCATCGGCTCGCTTGGCGGCGCGGCTTCGGTCGGCGCGTGCATGCGCCCCATTGCCGTCCCGATGGCGGCAACCGCAGCTTCATCGTACAAGCGCCACCCGCGCCAGTCCCGTTCCGGGGCGGGGATGCGCCCGGAACGCTCCCAGCTTGTCAATGTTTTGGGCGTGATTTGCATCATCTGCGCCACTTGTCCACGTGTGAGTTTCACGGCTGTTTCCTATGCTGCCTGCTTTATTACGCAGGTAAGCTAGGGAAGTATACCCAAAGAAGGGCAAAGGTGCAACCGGGATGCGCGGGCGCTGCTAAGGCGTTTTTAGGGGGTGTAAAGGAATATGCATGGGGCGGTGCTCCCGTTGACGCAGGGCGACCCTCACCCGGCGCTTCGCGTCCCCCGGAGTGCCCTCGCCCGGCAAGACAGCCCTCGCCCGCTCACGCACTGCACTGGTCAGCACTGGCTACCCGGAGGGCAGACCCGGCGGGCTGGCGTGCCCGGAGGGCTGCACTGGCAGGCCCAGAGGGGCGGGAGAGGGTGGCGCGTAGTGCCGGGTGAGGGCTGTTCTCTTCAGTAAGGACTCTGACACGAGGAGCGCCGTCCTACACTGAGGGAGCTAAGGGCTGAAGCCCACCCTGCGCCGAAGGCAGGGTTAAAACTGCGTCAGGGAAAGGCCGCCACGCGCCGACAGCACCACCGACGACGTTTGGGTTGTCGGAAACGACGCTTTGGGGGTGGGCAGGGGCGAAGAGGCCGGAACCGGCCCGCCAAAAGTCAGCGCGTCCGCCAGCAAAACCTCGTGCGGACAGCTTTGGCCCGAACCATCCGGCGGGGGCGCCACCTCGCGCACCTGCACGCCGGTGCCATCTAGTTGCCGCGCCCAGCCCTCGGTCAGGGCGGATAACGCGCAGGCGGCGGCGCTGAAGACGGCTTCCGAGGCGGCAAACGAGGCGGTGCGCTCGGGCGTGGGATTGTAAATCACGATGGAGCCATAGCCCTGTTCACGGAACAACGGCGCGACCGCCTGCACGCCGTACAGCGCGCTTTTGACGTTGACCTGCATGGTCAAATCAAACTCCGTGTCGCTCACTTCCAAAGCCGAGAGGCGTAGGGCGCGGTTGACGGCGTGGACGAAGCCGTCCACGCGCCCCCACTTTTCCTGCACCATTGCAAACAAAGACGCCGCTTCTCCCGGCTCCGACATGTCTGCCGTGACTGAGAACAAACGGTCCGGCCCCGCGACTTTTGCGAGGGCCTCCACGCGAAACACGCGGCGGCGGGCGACCGCCACGACCACCGCATTCTCGTGCTGCACCAGATGGCGGGTGGCGGCATAGCCGACCCCGCTGGATGCGCCTGTCACCACAATCAATCGTCCGCTCAGCGGCCCGGTGCGCTGCTGCATTTCATTTTCCTTTTTTGTGGACGCCTGTGTGCGCCCCGACCCTTCTTGCTTTTCATTCTTGCTTTTCATTGTCGGCAAGTGGATACAATTTTTAGAGGCTGGGAGGGCGGACTATGGTAGAATAGCATGAAAGCGCCGCAGCCACGGCTACCCAGTATGCAAGACTCCTTTTCCGAAGACATTCTCTTTGTGCTGATTGCAGGCGACAACGCCGCCGAAAGGCGGGCGGCTCGCCGCGCTTTGCAGCAGTCCGGCCTGCCGCTGGAATGCCAGGAAGCGGAGTCTTTTGCAGAGGCCTGGGAGCGCCTGGAGCCGGGCACGCTGGATGCCGCATTGGTTCACTTCAGCAGGCTGGGCGCGGACAGCGCGGCATTTCTGCAGGAAGCCAAACGGCGCGGGGTCAGCACTCCCTTTATTCTGCTGACCGATGGGGCGGGCGATGCCCTGTCGGCGGAATGGGTCAAAGCGGGCGCTTCGGACCTGATCCCAAAATCCAGGGTGTCCCCCGAAAGCCTGGCGCGCGCGCTGCACAATGTGCGCCGCCTGCACCGGGCGCAGATGCAGATCAGGCAGGCGGATACGGCACGGGAGGAAAGCGAAGCCCGCTTTCGCCGTGTGGCTGACTCCAATATTATCGGCATTATGTTCTGGGAAGTGGACGGGACGATTTCGGATGCGAACGATGCCTTCCTCGCCATGATCGGCTATTCGCGGCCCGAGCTGCAGCAGGGACTGCTCAACTGGCGCGCGCTGACCCCGCCGGAATATCAGCATTTGGACGACGAAAAGATTGCCGCGCTGAGGCAGGCGGGAGTATGCACCCCCTGGGCCAAAGAACTGTGGCGACGGGACGGCAGCCGGGTGGCCCTGCTATCGAGCGCTTCGTTTTTGGAGCCGCCCGACCGCAAGGGACTGGCGTTCCTGGTGGACGTGACGGAGCGCAAGCAGGCGCAGGATGCGCAAAAGTTCCTGGCGGAAGCCGGAAACGCATTGTCCGCCTCTCCCCATTACACGCAGACACTGGCGCAAGTGGCGCGGCTGGCAGTGCCGGTCCTCGCCGACTGGTGCCTGATTGACCTGGTGGAAGACGGCGTTCCCTGCCGCATGGCGATTGGGCGCGATGCGCATGCCCCGGAAGAAGACGCGGAGGCCGTCGCACGCTGTTTCCCCTTGGATTCGCCTGCCCTGCCCGGCCCCGCGCAGGTGATGCAGACAGGCCGCGCCGTTTTGGTGACGGATGTGCCTGCTTCGTTCTTTGTCTCGGCCCAAAGCCCACGGCTGCGCTCTTATCTCTGCGCGCCTTTGATTGCGCAGGGCCGCATCTTGGGGGTGATTACGTTTGCTTACGGCGCCGCCGGGCGCTGCCACGCGATGCAGGACTTGGCGCTGGCCGAGCAGGTGGGGCATCGCATTGCTTTGGCCGTGGACAATGCCCGCTTTCTGTTTGACACCCAGGCGCGCGCCGAGCGGGAAGCGGTGGTCAATGCCATCGGGCAGACGCTGCGCGGGTCTTTGGACGCCGACGAAATCCTGCGGGCCGCCACGCGGGCATTGGGCGAGGCTTTGCAGGTCAGCCGCTGCTTTTGGTGCTGGGTTCCGGCGACTCAGGGCGCGGTTTCCATTGCCCCGCAGCACTACGCCGCCCCGGATATGCTTGCGCGCGAGCTGCCCCTCGTTCTTTCTGAGGCTGTCCTGCCGCCGGACGCGCAGTGGGCCGGCCCCGATCCCTTTGTGGTTTATGATTATGCCCCGCCTGCCCCCGGAGAGCCTGCGCCGCCTGCCCCCGGAGAGCCTGGGGCCATGCAGGCGTTTATCGCCTGTCCTGTGCCCCTGCGCGGCGACTGGAGCGGGCTTCTGGTGGCCGAACAAGCCGGACGCGCACGGCGCTGGACGCCGTCGGAAGTGGCTTTGGTGCGTCAGGTAGGCGGCTTGCTCGGCCCTGCCCTGGACAATGCCCGCTTGTATGAACGCGAGCATCGCGTGGCGGATATGCTGCAGGCCGCGTTTTTGTCCAACATCCCCGATCAATTGTCCGACCTTGAGCTGGCGACTGTGTACCGGGCGGGTCTGAATGAAGCCCAGGTGGGCGGCGACTGTTATGACGTTTTTCCCCTGCCGGACGGGCGCGTGGCCCTGGTGATTGCCGATGTGTCGGGCAAAGGGCTGAGCGCGGCTGTGGTGACCGCGACCGTGAAGTTCTCGCTGCGCGCGTTTGCCGCCGAAGTGGCCGCGCCGGGTCTTGCCCTGACCCGTCTGAACCGGATGCTGTGCAGCGAGGCCTCGGGGCTGGGCGAGCACTTTGTCACCCTGTTTTATGCCGTCTTTGATCCCGCCGGGGGCAGGCTGATCTATGCCGGCGCGGGCCATGAAACCCAGATCATCAAGCGCGCGGCGGGCGGCAGCACGCGGCTTGAGTCCACCGGCCCGATTTTAGGCATCTCCGAACATTTGTATGACCAGCAGGAAGAGCGCCTGCACAGCGGCGACTCGCTGATCCTGTTTACGGACGGTCTGACAGAAGCGCGCAACCCGCAAACCCGCGAATTGCTGGATATTGAGCGCGTCGCTGCCCTGGTGGAGCGCCTGCCGGGCGGCGCGGGAGCCGGGGCGCTGACAGCCCGCCTGGAGCAGGCAGCGTTGGACTGGGCGCGGGGCAGGCCGCACGACGACATGGCGATGCTGGTGGCCCGCCGCGTTCTTCCGGCAGGCGCCGATGCTTCGGAAAGCGGGACTGGCTTTGCGCCTGGGGAAGAAGAGACAGCCAGGGGCGGCAGCTCGCTGCTGGAACAGGAGTGCTTGTTCCGGCTTTCTTTTCCGAGCCGGGCCGGGCATGCCGCCGATGTGCGTCAGGCGGTCGCGCACTGGATGGAAACATTAGGATTTGACCGGCCCTCCCGAGACGACTTCCTGACGGCGGTGACCGAAGCCGTGACCAATGCCGTGCTGCACGGCTCGCCCGCGGGCGAGGACGATGAGTTCAGCGTCGCCGCCTTTCGCACCCTCGAAGAACATCTCGCAGTGGAAGTGAGTGACCGGGGGCCGGGCCTGAGCAATTGGGACACTTCGCCGCCGATGCCCGGCCCCGAGGCGGTGCATGGCCGGGGCCTGCCCCTGATGCGCGAGTTCACCGACCGCGTGGAATACCTGCCGACAAGCAGCGGTTTGTGCGTCCGCCTGCACACGCGCCGCCTTTCTTGCAGCGGCATTGCCTAATCATTCCGACGGCTGAGTAAGCGCGTACCAACGACGGAAGAAATCGTTCCGTCGTTGGTATGCCTATGGAAAGCCATAGAAACGCCGAAAAGAGGCGGTGGCAAGGCGTATGCCGCCCCCGCGCTACATGGGCGCGGACACGTACTTGTCCACGGTCATCACGTCAAACGGCTCGCCGAGGCGCCGGGTCGCCAGGGCCGTGTGCAGGGCGCGGGCCGTGTCCAGCGAAGTCAGGCAGGGGATGGCGCTTTCCACGGACGCGCGCCGAATAAGAGCCGCCTCTTTTTCAATCTTCCTGTCGGCGGAGACGGTGTTGATCAGCAGGGAGACTTCGCCGCTTCGGATAAGGTGCAGAAGGTTCGGCTCGCCCTCGCTGATTTTCTTGACGGACGTGACCGCCAGCCCTTGAGCCTGCAAAAACGCCGCCGTGCCCCCGGTCGCATGCAGCGTAAAACCCAAAGCGGCAAAGTCCTGGATAATCGGCAGGCCTTCCACTTTGTCCGGGTCGGCCAGAGTCACCAAGAGCGCGCCGCCTTTGCCGCCTCGTCCGGGCAGGGCGGGAATGTGCAGGCCGCTCGCCAGCATCGCTTTGTACAGGGCGCGGGAAAAGTCCGTGTCAATGCCCAGCACTTCGCCGGTGCTTTTCATTTCCGGCCCCAGGTTAACGTCCACGCCGGTCAGCTTCGCAAAAGAGAAAACAGGGGCTTTTACGGCGATGTTGGGCTGATCGGGGTGCAGGCCGCTGGCATAGCCCTGGTCGGCGAGGCTGCGCCCGAGCGAGGCCCATGTCGCCGCCTGCACCATCGGAATGCCCGTGATTTTGCTGAGATAGGGCACGGTGCGCGAGGCGCGCGGGTTGACTTCAATCACATACGCCTGGGCGTTGTCAATGACAAACTGGATGTTCATCAGCCCGATGACGTTCAAAGCAAGGGCGAGGCGAGTCGCATAATCCACCATCTGCGCGATCGTCTCAGGGGCGATTGTCTGCGGCGGGTAGACGGCCATGCTGTCGCCGCTGTGCACGCCCGCGCGCTCAATATGCTCCATGATGCCCGGCAGCAGGCAGCCGCCCTGCCCATCGGCGATCACGTCCACTTCGGCTTCTTTTCCCACAATGTAGCGATCCACCAAGATAGGCGCGCCGCCCGAAACGGCATGCGCGCCGGCCATGTACCGGCTGAGGTCTGCATCGTTGTAGACAATCTCCATCGCCCGCCCGCCCAAGACGTAAGACGGGCGCACCAGCACGGGGTAGCCGATTTCGCCCGCCACAGCCAGGGCTTCGTCGGCGGAGAGGATCGCCCGGCCCGGCGGCTTGGGAATGCCGAGTTCCCGCAGCAAGCTCTCAAACCGATCCCGGTCTTCAGCCAGATCAATAGAGCGTTCGCTGGTGCCTAAAATGGGGATGCCTGCATCCGAAAGGGGTTTGGCGAGGTTGATCGCCGTCTGCCCGCCGAACTGCACCACCACGCCTTCAATGGGCGCTTCGCGGGCGATCACATGGAGCACGTCCTCCGAAGTGAGTGGTTCAAAGTAGAGCCGGTCGGAGATGTCAAAGTCGGTAGACACAGTTTCCGGGTTGTTGTTGATGAGAATGGCCTCGCAGCCCGCCGCGCGCAGGGCACGAACGCAGTGGACGCTGGCATAATCAAATTCAATGCCCTGACCGATACGGATCGGCCCGCTGCCGAGCACAATGACTTTTTTCTTGGGGGGGAGAGTTTCGCTGTTCATTGCGGGCCATTATACCCGAAGCGGTAAATGGTTTTTTGGCATGGATTATGCAATGACGGTAAGCAGTCGGAAGCGCGAGGCCCTGCGGCCCGGCGCAGAACAATGCGCGGCAGGAAATGAACAAGCATAACTGAATGCATTTTATTCTGACATAGTATGCCGCGATCAGCGCGGTGGCGGCAGGCATCTCCGCCTTTTCGTCCGCGACGGCGTGGCGGCGGCGGGCAATTCCGGGCGGCAGGTCGCTGGCAATGCTGCTGGCCGCCGTCAGTCTCTGGTGCCTGGCGAGCGCCTTTGAGTATGCCGCCGTGGGCGTGCCTCTCAAAGTCCTGTGCTCCAAGATAGAATATATCGGCGTGGTGTCCTCGCCCCTGTTTTTTCTCTCGTTCGCCCTGGAATACAACCATTATTCTCACTGGCTGACCAAGAAGCATGCGGCCTTGCTGAGCATTGTCCCCCTGGTCACGCTGGGGCTGGCGTGGACAAACGAAAGGCACGGCCTGATTTGGTCCGGCTTCACGCCCTCTCCGTCCGGGCGCAATCTTTTGGTTTATTTGCATGGCCCCGCCTACTGGCTGGGGGTAATCGGCTACGACTACGCCATCACAGTGATAGGAACAATCCTGCTGGTGTGGGCGACGATGCGCTTTCCCGTGTTGTATCGTCGCCAGCCGGTGATGCTTCTGACGGGCCTCGCGGTGCCGTGGGTGGGCAACATCATCTATATTTTGGGCCTGAGTCCACTGCCGGGGCTGGAGCCGACGCCGCTTTTGATAACATTCAGCGGGCTGGCTTATGGGCTGGTAATCTTTCGCTTCGGCCTTTTGCCATTGGTGCCGGTCGCCCGTGAAGCGCTGATTGAGACCTTGCCCGACGGCGTTTTAGTGCTGGACATGCACCGGCGGGTGGTGGACATCAACCCGTCCGCCCGGCGGCTGCTGAACCGGGAATCCGAGGTGGTTTTGGGGCAGAGCGACGAATACGTCTTTGCCCATTGGCCTGATCTGGCCGCGCGTCTCACCGAGACTGCGGGCCTGCCCCTGGAAGTGCCGCTGCGCGACACCGGCGGCAGGCACATGGAAGTGCGCGTGTCGCCTTTGATTGACCGGCAGGGCCGCACGACAGGCTCGCTTGTTGTGCTGCGCGACATCACGGTGCGCGCTCTGGCGGAAGAGGCCCTGCGCAATGCCAACGAGCGCCTGCTGGCCCAGCTTGCCCAGATCGAGTCGCTGCAAGCCGACCTGCGCGACCAGGCCATCCGCGACCCGCTGACCGGCCTGTTCAACCGCCGTTTCCTGGATGACACCCTGGAGCGCGAGCTTGCGCGTGCGGCCCGTGACGGCTTCCCCCTCGGCGTGGTTATGCTGGACGTGGATCATTTCAAGGATATTAACGACACGCACGGGCACAAAGCCGGGGACTTGGCGCTGGCAGCCGTCGGCGCGATGCTGCGCAGCAAGAGCCGCTTGGGCGACTTCGCCTGCCGGTACGGCGGGGAAGAGTTTGTGGTCATCATGCCGGACACGCCGCTGGCGACCGCCCTGCTGCGGGCCGAAGAGTGGCGCGTAGCCGTGCGGGACACGGGCGTGACCAGCAAACAGCAAACTCTGCACATAACCCTGTCCGGCGGCGTGGCCGTGTTCCCCCGGCACGGCGAAACTGCGGATGCTCTGCTGCACGCCGCCGACCTCGCGCTGTATGCCGCCAAATTGGGGGGCCGCAACCGCGTGGTGGCACGTTAAGAGACTGTATAAAAAACGACATGAGGCTCCCCCGCCCCAATTCTGGGGAGCATGAGAGGAAAGGGAGAAGACTTTCGCCACGCTCTGCTCTTTTTCCGGCTCCCCAGAATTGGGGCGGGGGGGCGATCTTAAAGGGGCGGGGGGCCATCCTGTCAGTTCTTAGACCTACTCTCAACTGTCGTCAGCGCTGCTCTTCCAATGTCAGGTCGCCGGACACGGATTGCAGCTTTAGGCTCCCGACTCCGCTGCCCAAAGAGCCGGACACCAGGCGTTCGCCCGAAATGCTCGTCTCCGCCAACGGCAGGCGGCAGTGCAGGTCGCCCGATGTCGTGCTCATCTCTACGCGCGTGTCGGAGTTTGTCCACAAGCCGACGCTCAGGTCCCCGCTGACGCTGGTGGCGGCGAGCGAGCCGGAGAATGGGGCCGCGAACGTGATGTGCGCATCGCCGCTGATAGTGCCCACAGACGCCGCCGCGCCCCCAATCGCCGTCCCCGCAATGTCCCCGCTGATGGTCTTAATAGTGACCGCCCCCGTCACCGAATGGGCTGATGCCCGCCCGCTGACCGTTTCCAGCCCGACCTGCGCCGCGCGCAGGTCGGCGGCTTGGATGCTGCCGCTTTGGGTTTTTACCTGCAATCGCCCGCCGACCGACCCGCCCGCCACGTCGCAGTCCCCGCTGATGTTTTCTATCGCAGCATCGCCGACGGCCTGCACCCGGCGCAGCTCAATGTCGCCGCTGCGGCTGGACAACGCGACGCTGCGGCAGGACAGGCCCTCGCCTGCCATGTCGCCGCTGGCGGTTTGCGCGGTGAGCGCCGTCTGCGGGGCATTCCACCCGTCCATGCGCAGCACGCCGGAGCGGGTTTGCAGGGATGCCTCGCCAGGTGCGTGTTCGTAGGGGTGGCGCACAGTCAACTGGCCGCTGCCGGTACGCGCTTTGCCCGCGGCCGCTGTGCCGTCGGCGGTGATGTCGCCGTGCGTGGTTTCCATTTCCAGCATCAGGCCGCGCGGCACAGACAAAGCAACGTCCACGGTCAGCCGCCCCTGGGCATCGGCGGGCGCGACAATCTCAATGCGGCACTTGCCGTTCTCCATGTGGCTGGTGAGGAACACCTGCTGCAATAAAACGCGGGCATCGGCATCTGCCTCCGCCCACGCTGTCTTGGCAACGGTGCCCCGCGCTTCGGCATTGGTGTCGTCCCGGCCCGTGATGGCGAGATGGCCGTAGGTGTTGTTGATGACCAGAGAAGACGCGCCGTCCCAATTGACGAGGCTGTCCATTGTGTCCTGCGCCTGAGGCTTGCCGCCCGTGTTGGCGGGGCGGCGGGCGGCTTCGCCCTCGCCGGATGTGAACTGCGCGGCGATGTCGTCCACGGCTCGGCGTCCGTCGCGGGCGGCCCGGCGGGCGTCTTGTCCGGCCTGCCGAGCGGCGACTTTGGCTGTGCGCAGGGCATCGTTTTTGAGCGAGCTTAATCCGCGCAGGGCTTCATCAACGGACTTGTTGATCTTGCCATAGTCTAAGTCGGGCTTGGGCATGTGCTCAAAGGCTTTGCCCAGCAGGGACGCGGCCTGTCCTGCTGTTCGCGCGGCCTGCGCTCCGTGCAGCTTGCCCTGCAATTCGGCAAGCTTGCCTTGCAGATCGCCCAGCTTGCTCTGCATCTGCGTGAGGGCCACGGGGTTCGGCGCGGGGGCAGGGGCCGGAGCCGCTGTGGGCGCGGGCGGCGGGGGAGGAGCCGCCGCGCTGGGCCGCACGGCTTTGAGCAGGCCATCGGCCTGGTCAGCGGTGATCTTTCCTTCGCGGAGCATGTTGAGAATAAGAATGTTTTCGTCGCTCATGGCAGTGGTCTTTCTGGGTGTGCGCTGGCGTGAACTATCCGGCCATGTGTGTCAGCAGCTCCGCGGCGGCGACGGCGGCGCTGATTATCAGCGTGACCATGCCCGCTTTGTACCAATCCACTGTCCGGCGGCGGCGCACGCGGGGCATGCGGCTTTGCTCCTGCAAGGGGTTGGCGATCTGCCAGTCCAGCAGGGTCAGGTGGCCTTGCTGCGCCCGCGTCACCACGTTGTCTTCGCTTGCTGCCTGCCGGGGTGTGCTGCCTTGTTCGCGCACTGTGTTGTGTGTCACCTGTCGTGTCTCCTTGTGATGCGAGGGGGTCTGCGTGTTCATTCGTTATAACTCTTGGAGGGCGTCTAAGCCCGCTTGCGCATCCATCGTGCCCGCGCTGATTGCGGCCAAAATGTCTTTGCGCCGCGCTGCTTTTTGCTCGGCTTCTGTTTGTGTTTGCTGCGCGCTTGTGTCTTCGGCGCCCGCCAATCCCAGCGCTGCCAGAAGGCCGTCCAGCCTCGCCCGCACGGTGGGGTAGGAGATGCCGAGGGCGGCTTCCACATCGCGGATTACGCCCCGGCTGCGCAGGAACGTTTCCAAAAATTGGCCCTGTTCTACGGAGAGGCTGTCATAGCGGCTGAGGGTGAACTGCCCCCGAATATGAATATCGCATGCCGGGCAGCTTACTTCCGTCACCAGGGCGCGTTCGCCGCACAGCGGGCATTGACTGATCACAGGGCGGGTCATGGGTGTTGTGTTCTCCTTCTCTATTATGCACTCTGGTATTAAATATATCAATATCTAAGTTAATATATTTAATAATTTATGGGCATACGAGATTAATATATTAACTTATACTCGTATGACACGACACTGGGGGAAAAGTTGCACACTGGGGGAGATCATGTTGGTAGTGGCTCAAATTGGTCTGGGTTGGGTAAGAGAGGCTTATGCTTACCCCGCCCCCACATTGCGCCCACTGCGGCAGTGAACATCTTGTCAGCAACGGCCATGCCAAAAACGGCAAACTGCGCGTCCCGTGCCGTGCCTGCCACAAGTATG
>JAABUL010002584.1_pt1 | contig 29500 bp, 35 predicted proteins | sample 5559151 | NCBI WGS metagenome assembly JAABUL01 (sample SAMN10711876, study PRJNA513368) | rock metagenome | isolation source: Antarctica rocks | place: Antarctica: Victoria Land, Pudding Butte sud
TATCTATGTTCCTTCATCTCAATCTTTTCTTCCTTTCCTTGTCCATCAACCACAGACAGTATTACTTTTTTTCCTACACAAGAGGCACACAATGCCACCGATACGTAACTCCAGGAGGATACCGTACGATCAACCAAGGTATCCTTATCCTCGTAAGCATTGACAATGTGTGTACGTTGACAGTCAATGAGCTGATACGACCAGACAACACCTTCGAAGACGTCTGCAAGCCCTCTCACTACACAACTCAGTCACCCACCGCCAAGGGCAACACCCTCCGTGACCGACGTGACAAGCTCGCACACCAGCCATACTTCCAAGCGAAGCGATACCCGGTCGACGTCAAGGACAATGTGGCCCCGTCACTGAGCCATGTGCTCGAACTTGAGCTCGAGAACCAAGCACTTAAGCAGCGGACTGCGGATCTGGAGGCGCACGGAGAGACTCAACAGCTGGTCTTGTAGCTCGAGAAAGCGGAGAGAAAGCTCACGCGGAAGCTGGTAGCCTGTGAAACGAGAGTGGCAATTCTGGAGACGAAAATCGAGAGGCAGAAGTGTGTGGTCGAGGCGGCGGAAAAGCTGGCGGGTTTGAGTAGTAGGGTGGGCTGGAAGCGGAAGGAGGGAGCTGTGGATGAGGTGAGGGAGGCGGTTGAGAGGTGCAGAAGTGTTTAGAGATATTGGGCAGTGGCATTGAGAAGAGGGTGGAGAGGAACGAGGCGATCGACTGGCTGCAACATGGCTTGCGAGCCGCAAATGACAAATCTAGGTCACATGTCCGGCTTTCTTCAAGATATCGACCAAGTGAACCAGATCTCGCGGGGAAAGTTGCACTTTTTGCAGCAGCAAGACTTCACTTGAGTGTCGGTGATGTGATTGGACAGGGGAGAGCAGGTGAGATATCATATATTCTTGGCCGGTCTCACACTCTTTCGTTCCTCAATCTTTCGACACACTTTGTCACCGCCTCCACTAGCAAAGGTGACGTCGACACTAATGCCGGGGACTCGTCAGTCTCCACGAACACCGCGAGAGCGACCTGACTACTGCTGTAAGTTCTGCTCCTTATACTCATCATTTCTACCTAGTTGACAATTCTAGAGCCGACGGCCTCGGCACTTCATACAAGAAGAAACCTGCGATGTCTCAGACCCGTTCCGAGAACGTATCTGCCGATCTCGACACCGACGATGTCAGAGGCGGCGAAGAGGACATCACCGTGCTCGCCGAACGCATTTCTCGTCAAGCGCAAGCAAAGGACGAGCTGAAGAGGAAAGCGGACGAGGACGTGGCACGGTTGCAGAAAGAGAACCGCGATCAGAAGAAAGCGTTGGACTGTGCGTATTTGAAGATTGGATATAATGGTGGGAAAGCGCAGAAGCGTCTAGAGGCGCTGGATGATGCGCGATTCAAGCTCACCGCTCAGCTGGGAGTAATCGACGCAGCGAGGACGCTGATGGGTCTGGGAGGTGATGTGGGCTGGCAGGAGTATATGAGGGTTGCGGATGAATTGAGGCAGGCGTTGAAGGAGAATGATGGGCTGGCTCCTATTGTTGTGGAGATTGCTGATGCTTAGTAGATGGGGGATGGAGGTTGTGGGGCGGAGGAGCTGGATTCCGCGAAGGAGCCCGACGATGATGAGCATTGAGCGTGATGATCTCCAGTCGGGTCGCAGGAATCACGATCGTTCGCGTTGAGTTGAGGGTGATGATGAGAGTCAACTCATGGAGGGCGGGCTCGCGTGCACTGATTCCACCGGAACCACCCACTCCGTGCGGAGCACATTTGCGAGGGACTCCGGTCGATCGATTAGTATGAGCCCGTCGCAAAGCATTGGATTCACTCGCTGCCTTTCAGAGTGCCCCTAGATCGACGAGTGTGCAGGTGATGGTGCACGGGGCACGCAGACCATGTGATCAAACATGCTTCTTCGATCTTGAGTAACATCCAACTGCTAGATCCACTTTACACAAACGATCTTGCTGAAGCCGGCATAATCGTTACATCATCAAAGCAAGGCAGGTGGGCCAGGGCTCTTATCTGTTGTATTCACCACCGACAAGCTGACATAGCCAGACACGATGTCCACAAGTAGAAAACGTGGTCGTGCAGCCAAAGGGCTCGAAGAAGAACATATCCCACTTCTCGAACTTGTGAATGAGCTGCGAAGAGAGAAGAAGGAGCTGAAAGCGAAAGCATTCGCCTACGCCAGACACAAGAAAGACGCGGAGAAGGGAATGATAGCATTCGGCAACAGGCTGGGTGCAGAACGAGACGTTGTGGATGAAGGGGTGAAGAAGTTGAAGGATCGTGTCGGCAGCCTGCAGGAGGAGATTGCGAGGGTTGCGAGTGAGCTCGAGGGCATCACGAGGGAGTGCAATGGTTTGTCGGCAAGTTTTCAGTTGTGAGAGGTGTTGAGTTGGTACGAAGGGTTGAAGGGAATAGAATGGTCGGACTTGAATTGGAAAACCTCAGCGTTTGACCACGAACAAGGGGTGCTCACTAGTGGCAAGATCTCACTTTGCCTCATGCATGTGATCAAGGAAGTGAACCAAGCAATCACGTGCCAAATCACGGCCGGCCAATCACAATCTCTCTTGTGTCATAAGCTTTGTAGCCCTCGAACAGTTTGATCTCTCCCTCTTCAACCTGCAGAACTCAGCTCCTTGTAGCGTAAGCGACCACAACACGTTATACCTCTTCCTGCACATCAACCCGAACAGGATCTGCTTGTCAGTACTTGAGCAACCAAACAACATCTTCACCAGTACGTCTCTTCCTCATCTTGCTGTCTCGCAAATACCACCATACTGATTCTTCCAGGCCTAGCCCAACATGGGGCTGAAACCTTCAAAAGGCGAACTCAACGAACCAAACCTCGACCCAGTGAAAAAAGTCGTCAACGACCTAGGTCGCGAGCTCATCAATCTGAAAAAAGAAGCGCCTCCTGCCGACAAAAAAGTAGTAGACAAGCCTGCACCGATGCCACCTCGCATAGCTTCTGGCTATGGGTATCGTAGCCAGAAGAAACCGCAGGAAGAAGCCACGGACAAGATCCCGACGAAGCGCGAGGCGTGGGAGGCGAAAGCCGATGGTGTAGGTTCGCGAGCGCACGAGTTGGTGGATGAGCTCATGACGGCCGTGGAGGGGTTGCAGGACTTGTCTCGGGACTGTGAGAAGGTGCACGGAGCGAAATGAGCATGTTGTGGCCAAAGTCTGACCGTTGTCGGTGTGGAAGTGCTGGAGGGGCTTCAGCTGGATGAGCAAATTACGGATAGACTCAAGATTCACCGATGGCGACTGCTTGATAGCTTGCTGCATCCGATCGTGCATGTGAAAGTGATCGTCCACGTGGCTTCCCGCTTTCGGCTAGCCTCCTTACGTTATGTCCTTCTTCACCTCCAACCAATTTGATCCTTCTTTCTCTTGACCACCGACAACTCAACAAATTCAACACCTCCTACCGTCTGCCCGCAAAGGCGGCTGCGTCAAACTGGTGTGCGTAAGCAAACACGCTATCACTTCCAATGCAAGTCTCTCCATTCCCACTCATAGCCGCCAGCTCACTCAGAGTCTAGATACTCACATCAATCCAACAACCACTATGTCGGACACCGAGCGTTATGAGCGTGAGCTGGATCCCCTCAAAGACCTCGCTCTCGATCTCGAAAGCCAGCTGTTTGATCTCAAGAAGCAGGGCGAGGACTATCGGAAGTGTCTTGCAGCAGCAAAGCAGTGATGCTATGTTCGTCCATATGGACTAAATGAGGTGTATAGGTATAGATTAGCATATGGACTAGCACGTGCTAGTCCATATAGGTATGGATATGGATATGGACCTATATTATGTGAATGTCAGCCTCCTCGTCGTCGTCAGACACAAATTGAACCTCGTCGTCGTCTTCTGCTAGCTTAATGAAGTCCTCGTCGATTAGACCGCTCCTTTGCTAGTGTTTAATACACTCTAAGGCCTTAATCAGGCATATAGCGCGTCTAGATCGATGATAACGAGTCGTAATCGATAGGTTAATGTTGTTGTTGTCCTAAAGGAGGGAGTCGAAGATGAGAAGTCGTCCGGAATTTGAAGAGCCGAGGTTTAGCCAGCCAATCAGAGGCCTTGAAATTAACGACTCTATGGCCAAATTACATACCACGATAAAGGACGGTTATACCAAACACACCTCAGGCACTGCCAAGAGGACTAATCCATACAGATACATATGGATATGGACTACTACTATATAGGTATGGATATAGATCTGTCAAACTCGGTCCATATCCATATGGACTAGCACATAGCATCACTGCAGCAAAGGCCGGTGGTAGCTACGCATCATCTCCCAAAAAGGCGTCATACGGCGTTTACCATCCGTACGGACGTCCGAGCAAGCCGGCGACCGACCCAGCATCTTTGCTGAAGAAGGAGCGCTCGGCGTGGATGCGCGAAGTACGCATTCTCATTGATCGCGTAGCTGGGTTGGAGATCCAGATCAAGAAGATTGTGGAGAGGTTGTGAGTGCCCAATTTGTTCTCGATCTCGGATGTGTAGAATCGTCGCTGACAGCTCATGCTTGTGTGCGTTAGGGTCGTGATCGAGAAGGACTGCGAGAAGGCGAAGAAGACTATGTGAGGGTGTCGTTGCCACTGCAAGCTGGGCATGATTGGGGTTCGACTGCTGGGAGGACTTCAGTCTTGCGAGCGGTAGACACGAAAACGCAGATGTCGGTCTGCAGTGTCCAAGGCGTTGGACGAGGCTTTGACGTTCACTGGGGGCGAAAATTCGCTTAGTCTCGTGCATGTGATGCTGCTCTTCTGATGAGCGATCACGTGGTACATACTATAAGTCCACTTACTCACCGAATCCGATCTTCGTCTCTCACGAACGACCTACGACTCACTCTCAACAGCTCGGAGCACTTACCAAAGCATATTTAGATCCCCGAGATAACCACCACCTGTAAGTCGTTGCTTCATCTCTCCAGCTTCCACCAAATTGACCCAAGCAGGACTTCATCTCTACAGCACAGCCGCGATGCCTCCCTACACCCACGAAGCCAAGATGGTTCCCGTCCACGAACTGGTCATCGAACTGCAAGAAGAGGTGACCAATCTCAAGAAGCAAGCCATCGCCTACCATGCAGCCAGCAACGAACCACAGTCCACTACTGCCACGAAAAACAAATTGCAAGCCGAACGTAAAGCTTGGTCAGAGGACACCAAAAAGTTACAGGCCCGCGTCACCAACCTGCAGGACCAGATGCAGCAGCTCGGGAAGGAGATCAAGGGTGTGGCGGCGCAGTGTGGGGATGTGCAGTCGACCATGTGAGAGTGGCGGCTGCCTCTGGGTTCTACTGCTGCAACGAACGAGAGGCGATGTTGAGCAAGTGGAGGTGAAGGATAGAAGGATAGAAGGATTCACTAAGCTTCGACGGACGATAGAGTGCTTGGTTCAGCGATCTACTGCAATTTGGTAGCATCCAAGAGTCTCAGAAGCTTTGACAGACCTTCATTCCGCTACTCCAACACGCCTCACTGCCGCCGACTCCTCGGATCCATCGCCTCATTCCGCCTATACTGCCTCTGCTCCTTCGTCCCCAAACTCCCACCCCCTCCCTCACTCCTCCTCTCCCACCCGCCCATCCTCACAACCAACGCCGTCGCATTATCCGCATCCTCACTGACCTCCACCGCAAACCCCACCAAATCATTCGCCGCCTGCGCTGGGGTCTTGGCATCTTTCACCACATCCACAATCTCCTGGTCGCTCAGATGTCCGCTAATGCCATCGCTCATCAACACCATGAACGCAAAGCCAGCAGGCGGGACCTGCACCTTGGTGATCTGAGGTTCCGCGCTCACGCCGATGCGTTTGGATGCGATGTCGCCGAAGGCGCGCGTGTTGGCGAGCCCGAGCACGCGTTCTTCGCCAAAGGAGTCGGTGGTGAAGGAAGCGGCGTAGCGGCGCATTCGGGTCGCTTCGACGGGGGCGGAGGGGTGGTGGTTTGTTGTCAAGGGCACTGCTTTGCCGTCAGAGGTGCGGCAGAGGAGGATGCGGGTGTCGCCGACGTGGGCAACAAGGATAGTGGAAGGCGAGGACGGGTTCCAGAAGGGGGTAGGGGATGATGTGGAGATGAGGGCGACGGAGGCTGTAGAGCCGCCTTTGAAGCGCGTGGAGCCGCCGATGGGAGCGCTGAGGTCGGGTGATGACGAAGGTCGGGCAGAATGGCGGGAGCGGAGATTCTGGGAGGCAGGACGGTCGGGGTGGAAGAGGAGATCGTTCTCGTTAAGAGGTTTGTCGGAGAGAACAGGGTCGTCGGCGGTTGCCCTCTCCTTTTCGGTGTGCTTGCTGGCTTGAGCGGTGGTGAAGTCCAGGTCGGCTTTGAGGAAGGCGTAGGACATGATGGTCTCGACGGAGCTGTTATTAATATTCTCGGTTTTGTCGTCGTCGTCTCGAACTGCCACTGCTGGGAAGTATTCTGGTTTGAATCGTTTGAAGTACCCTCCAACAGTCTCTCGCCACGTGCTGACCAGACTTTTCTGCAAATCTTCCGCGTCCTGCTCTCCCATCACACCGCCCTCTGAGTCGGCATCCTCCACACTCCCCGGCTGCAACGACGACTCCATTCCGAATAAAAGTGCAGCCTCTTCAACATAGCCATGCAATCGATCCCTCAAGAACTCCGAGCACTCCGCCCCGCCATGCCCATCGTACACACCGAAGAAGAAGACCTGCGGATCGCCGCTCTCACTCTTCGCACCCTCTACGTCGTCCTCTTCACCACCAGATTTCCGCCGAGCATGGCTGGTAGGCTGCCTCTTCGCGAACGATGGAATCTCAATCGTCCCTGCTTGATATGTATCTTCGTTGTACGGCCGACTGCCTCGACTCACGCCTGCGCCAAAGTGGTGCTTTGCACTCTTGATTGGTATGCGAACGATGGTGGTGTCTCTGCTTCCTTGGGAGGTGTTGGCACTTCGTCCAGATGATCCTGAATGCGGTGAAGACTCGTTTCGGGGCAGCTTATGATGTCCCCCCTGTTGCCGATCCGGTGCAAGAGAAGACGATGGCAAGTGCGTGACGAAGTACTCGTGGAAAGCTCGTCGTTGGGTAATGGTAGGCCCCGCTCTCCTGACGACCAATGTCTCATTGAAGGCGGCTCGTAGGGCATTGGTGATGCTGTAGGGAGTCCCCAAGTGCGCCATGGTATCGGCCGGTAGGCGCGCCTGGCGCTGAAAGCTTAGGGATATTTACAACATGTCTAAGTTTGTGTTGGTGAAAGCTCGCAGCGGGGAGGTCGTGAAGTGAGGTCGTATACAGCACGTGGAGCCGATCCAGCGCGCCATTTATCCGAGGCCACCACTTCACCCTGATGTCACTTGTTCGACCACTTCACTTCCATCTTCCACCAACAAAAACCCCAATATTACCCATTCGAACACATCACCATATCGAGCGCAACAGACAAGCGCGATGATAAAGTCCACTACAAGAGCACCAAGGCCTTGACTATCTCGGATGGAAAGATACACCACAATACCTGCATATGTCGTGTCCCAGCAATCCCAGTATGGCTGGCAGCGTATCTCGTAATGTCGTCGTTGGAGGCGTAAGTAATGTTTCGATTTGCATAGTGCATAGGTAAGTCCAGCGGTACCAGTAGGTGCATGTGACAGCACATGTTGCGAACAGACACTAGGTGACATCGAAACAAGCAAAATCATTATTTATCAACTGGATCCTTATTTCCATCATAGTTTGGAAGATGTGTTGCGATCAGACGGCAGGACGATATGGAAATTGAATGCTGGATTGGAGAGGGCGATGCAATTGGACGGCATGACGCATCTGGGAGTGAATGCTCGACCAGGGACCCACGGGTCTCACATTCACTCGAAGCATGTGAATCCGCGCTAAGCAAGTTCACCTGGATTAGCTGCCTGACGTGAGAAATCAACCTCACACTCTTTACCTCACCATCTCAAATCTTGTACCTTCAACATGGCGGCTCAATCCAAGTTCGACAGGATGGACGACAGCGACGCAAACCTGAAGGGCGGTCACGGTGAATTCGAGCAGGATCTTCAAGCAGTCGTAGACCTGCACGCCAAAGGAAAGCTCAAGGAGTGTGTCGAAGCTGGAAAACGCAGCATTAAGAAGGACAGCATACACTCCGGCTACGTCCTTCAACACCTGCTTACCATGGCTGATGCCGAGGGCGACTGGTGGGAGGCAGAAGTGCGTACACTTCCAACCTGCGACCGCCATTAATCCTATTGCTGACACTTTTACCACAGAAGTTCAGCCTGCAAGCTGAGAAGTCCTATGTCGACTTGAAGTCCAAGACTGGGACTGGTAAAGCGGAGCAAGACGTTCTAGGTGAGCTACGAAGGGATCTAGACACGCTGAAACTGGGGATGAAGGTGCAGGGTAGGCCCATCGCGGCGAAGATGGCGGCCACTGCCAAGAAGAGCGGTCAGAAGATTGATCAGCCGGAAGGTTGGATCCCGGAGTGTGAGGTGGTGGAGGTGAAGGGGGAGTACTACCGCGCTTTGAGATACGTGCCGGTCCATGATGATCCTGAGGTTGCAAAAAAGGTCGACGCTCTGGGTGGGGAGTTCGGCAGACGCAGGCGGAATGGTCTCGCATGATCGGGCGCTGGAGTTGATCTGGGCGAGAAACGCGACGCAACAAAGTTGCAGGCTGGCGAGGCATCAATCTGTCCGGGACGAGAAGTCGGCAGAAGCACTAGGAAATACGAACAGTACGGTATAGGCCTCACGTTAGAGCAACCCTGCGTAAGTCAAATTAGTGAGCCCTGTTTCACACTTTCACATGAACAATCTTGGCGCAGCCTGCGTTTGCCGTGGATCCCAATGAAAAAGTTGCAGTCTTATGAACTTCACCACCTATATCACAACGCATTCACAACCACCCACGACATCAACGAGACATGGCGTCTGCCTCCACAAACGAGAACACACTTCGTACATACTATGCCCTGGACGAGAGCGTGAGTCGGTTTCCGATCTCTCCGCACCTGTATAAAGCTGACTCCGTGAAAGATGATGAAAGACCATCGCAAGGGTGATGATGCCAGTCATGTTCGCAGTCGCCAAACCGCAAAGGAGCTTTTGGGGCATGCTGAGCTGCCGCTCATCGTAAGTGTATACTGCGAAAGGTATTGCTGGCTACTGACACTCTTCTGTTCAGATCCGCGCAAGGGCATGCATGATACTGGGCTGCGGTACTGAATCCGGGTACCTCGACATGCGAAGGAGGGGGTGCGGATCGCTCGAATAGTGAACGATAATACCACTTCGGTAAGTGGATCTGCATGATTTCCCAGATGGCCCAAGTTGCGGAGCCCCGCCTGCCCTTGCCCTTGTGGGCTCGGTGTGAACCAGAGACCGTGATCAAGGCTGGCGGTCTCTTTGCCAGCCACGTACGTGAGCCCTGCTTACGCATTTGGGATGCTAGCCGACCGACTATCAAAAGCAGCCCCTCGCAAACTGCAAGACGGTACTCGAAGAGGCTCAGAAGGACTACGAAGAGACTGGCGATGGCGTGGACGATGAAGAGAGTGTCGAGGACGCGCCAGGTGATGATGAGGTCGTCGTGTGGGAGGCAAGTGCGGATGGGTCGGGAGAGGTGGGATCGGAGGGTGCTGCTAGGAAGGCAAAGAAGGCGGAGTAAAGAGGTAGCTGTCTGCATAGCGGACAGCTGTGTAGATGTGATGTGGTCGAAGTCCGTTATGCTTCGTGCTGGTTTATTCCACGCGCTGCATATAACGCTGCCATGCTGGCGGATCTGCAGCTGTATAACAATGTTTACAACAGTGCTGCAACGTTTTCGTGTAGTAATGCGAGTTCGTACGCTACGGGAATGAGCTCGAAGATCTGGGGTGGAAAGAGAGATAGGGTGAGGAAGGAGCATGCCACGTGGATGTCGACCTCACCTCATCGCATGGATCCTCGAAAGTTGCACATACGAATGCACAAGCTGCAAGCTTGTGCATGCGACGAGTACGAACGGTTGTGAAACCCGGGCGGACGTTTATTTGCGGCATTCATGGTTACACCCGATATCCCTTTGGAGTGTAAAAGGCGTCGCTGCATCCGGTAAGGCGATCGAAGGACGACTTCGATCGCACTACCGTAGAGCTATCCTTACTCTTTCTTGGACATGGCAGAGTGCTCCAACATGGTTCGTGGCAGATATAACCTCACATCGATCAAAACACTGCTACGGGAACGGAATTCGTCGTAAAGATAACAAAATGAAGCTGAGCGGTTTGTAGAACAGTTTCGAATCGATTTGAATGATCAAGACTGTACGTAATGCCTAAAAGGGAAGCTCTTCTGAGCCCATATGTGTTTGACAATGCGAGACGTTGCTTGGAGTCGTTTTCCGTCGGCGAATCCTCGGGAGGAAGTTGTAAGGTATTATAATGGTAGTTTAAAACAGTTTCGGTATTCAACCACTGCTTGCCCCCATAGTTTAATGGTTAGAACATCGGTCTCATAGCTCGCTTAGGCGTTATGATCGTGTGCAAAACATGCGGATATCCGGTGATCCAAGTTCGATTCTTGGTGGAGTACGTTGTCGACCGATTACTTGTTGTTTGGACATTGATTAACAGTGTTCATTAGGGCAGACAACCAACCATATCTTTTTGCCAATCCCATGGTCGATCTGGACAAGTAGATGCACAACTTCTGCGGCTCTACGAGCCTACTTCACCTAGAAATAAACTTCTAGGTGCTATCTCGAACTTGGATCAACCGGATATCCGCATGTTTTGCACACGATCATAACGCCTAAGCGAGCTATGAGACCGATGGGCGCCGGCCGCTTCGCGGCCGGTCAACTCAATCTGAAGTTATCAATATTTTCCAGCCTCTTACCGTTTTGGGCGTTGGTGAATGTTGGAGCAGAACAGTCACGTGCTAAACATCCGGAAAATAGGTAGGTTGTGCTTGCTATAGGGTTTTCTCTTTTGCAATTTGCATCTATCAACTTTATCTGCTATCAACATTTCACGGCAGGGGCAGGAAAGGTAGGCACGTTTCTTTCAGTGCCCAGAACGGGAAATCTTTTTATGCTTGGAGGCTCTGGCCACGTGCAAGATCGACTGGGTAAATGGCCCCAGCTTCTTGGAGACCATTTGGCAACTCCGTTCTTTTCAACCAACGATGTGCCATTGTGGACTCGCCTCGAGCCACGATCTTCTCCGGGAAGCCATCCTGTCAACAATGTTACAGTTGATGGTGATATAAGATCCACCTCTTGTACCTTGCTTCAGAAGAGCCTACCTCTCCAGGACAAGTACTACTATTCTTCCCCATTGTGCCATCTCAACCGCTTCTCACATAAAGACTTCAGGCAAGATGCACGCGCTCACCCGAGTCGCTGCTGTTGCAGCTCTCGTGGCCTCTTGTTCCGCCGCCTTAGATCCATCAAAATACGTCCAATACTCGACAGTAACAGGATACTTCCTCCAGGATGAGCCAGACACCAACTCCTCCACGTTCGACTACGTATGCTCTCATGCCCTTTCATGGGCAAGATCCGTACTAACACCGAACGCTCCTAGACGGAAAACAACTTCGGCCTGATCAAGCGCAACTATCCTGCTACGAATGGGCTGTCGGCAAAGCTCACGCAGTGGCAAAAGTTCAAGAAGCAGGTCGATGTACTCAATGCAAAGGCTTCTGCCGACACCGTCTACAAGGTGTTGTTCCTCGGACGACATGGCGAGGGCTACCACAATGCAGCAGAGAGCTTGTAAGTCCTTCTTATTTTATGCTGTAGTACAGTTACTAATCTCCTCCAAGCTATGGCACGCCGGCTTGGAACTGCTATTGGGCCGAGCTGAATGGCAATGAGACCGTCCGCTGGGCAGATGCAAAGATCACAGCTCTCGGTATCGAGCAGGCTCAGGTTGCACACGATTTCTGGCAGCAAGAAATCGACGAGCAAAAGATCCAGGTTCCGCAGTCGTACTACACCTCGCCGCTCAGTCGGTGCTTGCAGACGGCCGAGATCACCTTCTCCGGTCTCGATCTGCCCGCCAAGTACCCTTTCGTCCCCACCGTGAAGGAGCTGCTTAGAGAGGGGATCTCGATCCATACTTGCGACCACCGACGGAGCAAGTCGTACATCGAGGAGAAATTCCCATCTTACGTCATCGAAGCCGACTTCAGCGAAGACGATGAGCTGTGGAATGGTGTAACGAAAGAAGTTCCCGATGCTCAAGACGTTCGCTCGAAGAAGTGGCTCGACCAAGTCTTCCACGAGGACGACTCCACGTGGATCTCGGTTACTTCTCACAGCGGCGAGATCGCATCGACTCTGCGTGTTCTCGGGCATCAGGTATTTTCGCTAGCCACCGGTGCGGTGATTCCTGTGCTGGTCAAGGCGAAGTTCCTGCCAGCGAGTGAGAAGCCACCTCCAACACCGATTTCGTGGACGGCCAGCTCGCATTGCACTTCGCCACCCAAGACGAGTATCGAGTCGAAGGATCAGGGATGCAGGTGTACTGGATCAAAAGTGACAACGCCCTTGGTCAAGGTCACGAACACCAATACTGCCGGTCCTACGAGTTATCCTGGACCATACCGTCGGGGAATTTGAGCGGCTGGTCTTGCGAGTGCGTCAGCTTCCAGTGGGAACCATGATCGTTGGAGATAAGATGGTGGTTAGCAGATCCGCATAGCAGCAAGCATGTGCAAAGCTCTGTAAGGTAATCGAACTGTAGATATTTGCAAATGAAATTTATCTCAATGCACTTGCTGAGAAATGGATCGCCGATACCGCAGGCTGTAGGGCGTAGTCTGTCACCGTACGGGCTGGGGTTCTTGGGAAGATACCTTAGATCTGCACAACCCCACTCACTTCCAGAGCAACAGTTTCCTCCCAACTAGGCAGGTGCTCATAGCCACTCGACGGGCGTGCGATTTATATCGTTGCCTCCGACTCAAACTTCACTCTCGATCAAGAAACAATGGCTCCTTCAGAGAAACTAAAAGAAGACAACCCAATCTACTTCGGCGGCAGCTGCGCCTGCGGACGCATTACCTACGAATCTCGCTGCATGCCAACCAGCTCATCGGCCTGCCACTGCGTGACCTGTCGGAAGTTAAGCGGCGCCGCATTTCAATGCTTTCCGGACGTTAGCTCCAAGGAAGTCACTTTCTACGATAACAAGGAGCATCTCCGACACGAAGGTCTACCAAAGGACGACATCGGTGGTCTCGAGTTCCTACGACTCTCGTCAGCCGGCGAGAGAGCTTTCTGTGTCGATTGCCACACGCCGTTGGCGATGCGGTATAAGCACCAGCCAGATGTTACTGGCATAACGTTGGGCTCCGTGGATGAGCAGACGATTCTAGATGAAAGGGTTAAAGAGGCTTTGAGGCCGAAGGCGAGGATCTTCATGGAGCAGAATGCGTGGTGGTTCGAACCGAAGGACGATGGATTAAGGACGCATCAGAGGTTTGGTGGGAGTTTCGAGCAGGACATGAAGGCCTGGGAGCTTAGAGCGAGGAGAACTGCGAAGATGTGATCTAGCACTAGCTTTGCGTACCACATGAACAAGATCTAGCTGTCTGTGCCACAAACAGGCTTTCGCCTCATCCGCTTGGAGATCTTCATGCATGCGCCACGGCCTGTATCGACTGCGCAGATGTCACTCCCAGCCTCGCATATTGTCCTAGAACTTCGTCATCTGGTTGGCTGCAGCTCTGTTGCTTCGAGCTTGATCGATCAGGCCACGGCTTCTCCCTTCGACCTATCCGCAGACCCGATAGTAACCTCCAGCCTTGTCCCGTGGGCTTTATCAATCTTGATGCTGCCGCTCCAGTGGAATGCGGGAGCATCGTGGTTGAATTTGCATGACAGTCAACCTAGACTCATCGAACATGCGCAATCTGTTCGCTCAGGTCTTGTGTCGCTCAGCTGTTAATCGCCTCCGCCAATGCCGACTTCAATTTTTGGGGCTACCCGCCCTGCGCGCAAACTTATGTCGAAAACCTCGCACCGGCTCGCTGCGACTACGGCACAGCCGACCTTCAGGAGACCGCCAGAACATACGATTGTCTTTGTTCAGACGTGGAATTCCTGAAAGACATTGCATCAGCGATATACAACAACTGTGGTTGTAGCGACCTTACCAGCTCCGCGAACTGGGTATGGAATGGATGCGAATCAGCAGCTACACCTTCGGTTCTTAGCACAGAAGAGATTATTGGGGCAGGAGACGGTGGCCAGTCTAGCTGTGGTGACGAGGCGGTAAATGGAGGCGGTACATCTTCTGCTATCGCATCGTCGAAAGCAGGCACTGAAGGCGGCCCTGCTACCTCTCCCACAGCGGCTTCGACTGGCGGGAACAGCGACCCGAACGATTCTCCAACGAGCGATAAGATAGCGCTGGGCGTGGGTATTGGCATAGGGCTGCTGACGGTCGTCATTGCCGCAGTGACACTATGGTTTATGATACGGCGACGTCGGGGGTGACGGGTCTTGGTCGTCTGCGTAGGCTGATGAAAGTTGCCGTCGAGAGACCAGGTAGTTGTAGCAGTGGTAAGGTGATCGCGTTCCCTGGCATCATCCAACCCTAGCGTGAGGTCATACATCGCCGATCTGCGGTTGATGGACAATTATCGGAACAGCCTGCAACGATGTGCCGCTCTCTCCACCTCCAATACTGAATCTCAGGTCTCCTACGCCACTTTCCGGCACATGCTCAGTCGAGTAGGCGAAGTCGTCTAACCGGTATCGAGTCTATACGCCAGATTCCGGGAATCTTCGGCTAAGAAAAATCCGAATGGTTCTCAGTTCGCCACGAACATTAGGTCTCCAGCAGTTGAGTGTGAACTGGACTTTACGTAGATTGTTCCGCTGATCGAAAATGCTGTTGTATTCCCACGCATCGGCGGACGGTATAGGCATGCGGATGCCTTGTTGTGTCCAGCTTAGCCCTCCTTCGGCGCGGCGGCTGCTTTTATCTTTGCCCTTGATAGTCAACGCTCCGCAGTCTCGAAAACATTGCGGCGAAGGTGCCAGAAGACCCCAGTCGCCCCGTTTACATTGGGAGTCGTCCATTGCAATTGGTAGATTGTGTTTGCTAGCTTTCCAGGCAAACAACGATTCATCAGTGGACTGCTCCATCAGCGCCCGTTGGAGTCTTAAGAATGACTTTTCCCGCTCTCCGTAGACTGGCGTCAAGTTGATGTCGAAGAGTCCAAGAAGACTGTAAGCCATATCCTCTATGCGCGTAGTCGTCCTCCCCGCCATCCAACTCATCTTCGTGGCAATGCAAGCATCCCTCATAGTTTTCTTTGCTGTGAGATAAGCGGAGTCGATGCCAGTGATGTGTTCGATCTTGCCAGCTAGGTTGAACTTCGACCCGATACAATACCAGTCCCGATCGAAGAAGGCAAGAACTTTGGGTGCCAGAAGTTCCTGCAGCGTCCAGCCTCGTGAGAACCATTCCGAGTACCGCGGTCGTCTTCCACTGTTCTCAGAGCCAGCCACTCGAAATCCAGACGCTCTCGTCACATCATGTAGGTAGACGTAGCACACTTTGACGCCACGGTAATATCGAAACATGGAATTGATAGCTTCTGAGAGTTCCGAGCTGCTGTCCTTGTTAATACAACAAGTGTCCACCCACAGCCACCTGAGGCCATCTACTCGAGCCTGAGCACACGCGCCTCGGATTTTCCATGCTTGAGGCGTGAAGCGTCCTGTCTTGGAATCCACAGTTCGGAGCTTAGCAGGGTCGTGGTCTTGAAAGGTGGTCTCGTTCCCGGACCAACGATGAGAGAATATTGCATACTGCGGGTTTGCTATGAACTCTGGATTGCTATCATCGGTAAGCGAACATGTCGTGGTGTTCATGAGTCGCATTCTGGTCGACTACTATGAGAATGCTGTGCCTGGCCTTGACGCCATGGAAAGGCTGCCATTGCCTTATCAAGTACGAGACTCCACTGCGGCACCTGATGTGGCTCAGCCCTGCATTGTAGCGCTATGCAGGCTGCAGGCTCAGGCTCAGCTCGTGGCAGTGCCCATTACGGACCCCTACATTATACGTGAAGCTGCATAACAAAGCCTGGTCGCATCAGCGCTGGGCTCAGGTGGAAGACGAGGAAGAAGAGACATAGAAGTAGGAGTAGGTTTGTAGCATGAAGCACGTGAAAAGCCAAGCATGATGTTCGGGAAACCGAATAGCACGTCGCCGGCACGCTCCTCCTTGGGTCTAGTCTGTCAAGCTGCCGTTCTAGGCGATATCGCTGACTCCACCTTTAATGGTTCTCGTAGCGCATGGTACGGTACATGCATGAGAAGGTTGTGTTCTTGTTTTGTCGTTTTGCTGTGCCCGAGCACAATGCTTTCCTTTCTGCCGTGTAGATAATATTGGATTATGGCGACGCCTGGGGGACTACGCGCCGTGCCTCGGGCTCTACAGAGATTGAGTGCGAATGCCGCGAAAACATATGCTACAACTGCGACAGCAGTCGACTACCCAGAACCGGACCAGTTCCTCCCGGAGCATATACCTCCTCCCGTTTCACCACGGACGGAACGAAAGCGAGCCATTGGCGATGCCAAACCTTTTTCCGAGTTCCTGACAGACACCTTCAACCGCCAGCATGACTACCTCCGCATATCAGTCACCGAACGCTGCAACCTACGATGTCTATACTGTATGCCCGAAGAGGGCATCGAGCTGTCGCCAAACAAGCAGCTCCTTACCAGCGCGGAGATCTACTACCTCAGCGCCCTCTTCGTGAACCAGGGCGTGAACAAGATCAGGTTGACCGGTGGCGAGCCTACCGTCAGGAAGGACATTGTGCCGCTGATGCAGCAAATCGGCAGTCTGAGGCGGAATGGCTTGAAAGAGCTCGCGCTGACGACCAACGCCATATCTCTGCACCGCAAGCTGGACGCGATGGTTGAAGCAGGACTGACTGGAGTCAACATCAGCTTGGACACATTGGACCCGTTTCAATTCCAGCTGCTCACACGACGGCAAGGCTTCGATGCAGTGATGAAGAGCATAAACCGCGTGCAGGAGATGAACAAGCTTGGCGCGAAAGTGAAGCTCAAGATCAATGCTGTGGTCATGCGTGGCCTGAACCACCACCAGATCTTGCCTTTCGTGGAGAAAACACGGGAAGAGGACATCGAAGTCCGGTTTATCGAGTATATGCCATTTGGCGGGAACAAGTGGAGCGAGAACAAGATGCTGCCTTATGCCGAGATGGTCGATATGATCCGCAAGCAATACCCAGGCCTCGAGCGGCTACGAGACGCAAAGAACGACACTTCGAAGACGTACCAGGTACCTGGATTCAAAGGTCGGGTGGGATTCATCACAAGCATGACGCACAACTTTTGCGGGACATGCAACCGGCTTCGAATCACTTCCGACGGCAACCTCAAAGTCTGTCTGCACGGAAATGACGAAGTTAGTCTGCGAGACCTGCTTCGCTCGGATCACGGTGGCGACCCGATGGACGAGGCGGCGTTCGATGCCATCCGACAGATCGAGCTCGACCGAAGGAAAGGCAGCGAGCTACGCTACGATGGCGAGGAAGGCTGGATGAGCAAAGAACAGCAGCTTTTGAAAGTAATCGGCGCAGCGGTGAAACGAAAGGAGGAGAAGCATGCCGGCATGGGCGAGCTGGAGAACATGAAGAATCGGCCTATGATCTTGATTGGTGGGTAGGTTTGTTCATTTCTTGCAAGATGCGATGATGTAGACGCACGATACATGAGTCACGAATTCATGAGGTTGTGAAAAAAATCAAGCCTTCTCTTTTAGGGTCTTGCTACCCACTGCTGGTGGGTATGTCTCTTTAGCCCTTTCAACTGACTTTGGTGCAGGTGAGCAAAGCAGATCATCATCCGGCCATCCCATATCGTTGGACGAACGCCGGCTTCGCGCACAACAATTTCAAACAAGAAGCCGGCCTCACGTACCGCTGCATTTGCTGCACACATCACACTCGGGCGCAAACCAGGTCCGATATAACTCATCGAAAAGTACTGGCACCTCGGACGGGCTTGAAATATGGTCTTCACCAGATACAAAATCTTCAGCCGAGGCTAAGGCTGAATCAGGCTCGGGGTCGTTCTTTGGATTCCAGAGTCTGAGTGCACTATTTGCATCCGCAGAACCACGCCGGCGGTATAGTCGACCGGACGACCATAGAGATGCAGCAGCAACACCCGCACCACCCGAGACACCTCCTCCTATGCCGGCACCACAACCGCTCAGTGAGAGTGACGTGAAAGTCGTTCCGGCGCTCTTTACATCGCCGCAAGATATTGGAGAGTCGCGGCCGGATGACACCAGCATTCAGCGGGACACATCTGGCGTGCACGAAGACTTGTTGCCGCGTGCTGCTACTAGCGAGGATGCGCCTGCTCACAGCACGCAAGCAGATCCAGCGAGTGTGCACGACGACCTGTTGCCGAGGGCTTCCATTAACAAGGTTCATGCGACTACACGGAAGAGCCGGGCTTTGGTCCGAAAAGGCCAGCGAGTGCTTCGATTGGGTAATGGCGCTCTCAAGCCGATGGGTCCGCGGGACAAGGCGGCTTTCAAATATTTCGATGCACCAGCAAACCTCGCCGATGGGCGGCCTTCGTTCAGCCCAGACGGCCCTTTCCGAAGTCCACCCGCTCTGGGCCAACCTTCATTCAAACCACTACCTGTCCTGAAACGGCGGGCGAGCCCTGGCACGTCTCAAGTCAAGCACCCAAATCAGGCATGGGGTCTGAATGTCGTGCAGGCATCGCGCGAAGCACCAGCGAGTGAAACCCCTCCTGACGTCGAGCCAGCCCGTAGTGTTGGACCAGTCCATGTTGTACTGAGAAAGGTGTCGAAACCAGTTTTCGAGAAACCGGTGAAGCCGGCACCACGGCTAACCCACGTCAAATCCTCCGGAGAGGCGCACATGGTCGATGTTGGGGGCAAGACTTCTACGACACGGGTTGCGATAGCTATCGCAACTGTAACCTTCAGCAACCTTGAGCCCTTCCGCCTAATTTCAGAGAACAATAATAAGAAGGGGGATGTGCTCGGCGTCTCACGCATCGCAGGTGTGATGGCCGCAAAGCGGACGTCCGACCTTATTCCCCTCTGCCATCCGATCGCTCTAAGTAAGGTGGATGTCGACGTTGAGTTGGTACCTCCAAGTCGTACAGGTGCCTCTGCCAAGCACGGCAAAGTCACAATCAGGGCTCAGGTTGAATGTGTTGGGCCGACTGGTGTGGAAATGGAAGCTTTATCAGCCGTCAGCGGGGCGGCACTGACTGTCTTCGATATGAACAAGGCAGTCGACCGATCAATCACGATCCGCAACGCGTCGGTGGTCTATAAATGTGGTGGCAACAGTGGCCTGCATGTCTCTGCCAATTGGGCAATACACAAGGGAATGGACTTCTTCATGGAGCGCGGGCTTGAGGTTCCAGCCGAAACAGTGCAACACATGGGGCGGAAGGGGAAACAACGCTACCAGGACGGGATATGGGTGGCGACGAAGGAAGACCAAGCGTCCTAGCGAGGAATTCTAACACCACAATGTGCTGTTACCTCCAGCGCTGCCACTCTGAGAATGTTCCGATCCTTCTCACAACGCGTGGATCACTGCAGGTGCGACGAAATGCAATGTATCTTGACCCATGGGGCTACACTCAGTCGCTGCTAAGAGCAACCAGCTAGAGGCTTGAGGCGAACCAGAAGTATAGCGGAGCAAAGAGGTGAGGTGAAGTTTTGATTGCCCAAGCGCGAAGCCAAGCTACAACAGAATGCTTGAATTGCAGTATCATCCCAGTTGAAATCTCTTGACCCGATTCACTTCAGTTTGATTTGGCCTACGAGCGACCAGACCTCAACCACCGTGGTCACAGGCCGCTTTACATGCACATCATCTCTTCTGCAGATGCTGCACATTAGCCTGAATACCCAGTTCGCACGGATCTTGCATGCCGGATCCAATGTTACAGTCTGGCCGCCAGGCACATCGACCGGGGACCCGCATCTTAATGCACGGGGCAAATCTCCCTTGCGGAGAAGGATGTAGTCGCATACGAGGCTCACACACTCTATTCATATGCCAGATCCTGCATCTCCAATCTTGGCTAAATTGCTTGGTAGGATGCCGGCCCAGAAGCGTGTCTGAATCTTCAGTATATGGACGGCGTTGAAGCCATGTCGACGGCCATTTTAGCCAGTGATGCCGGTGAGGATACGCATATAAAAGCAAGACGGCTTTCATCTTGAAACACTCCTTCAAGCGATCCTTGACCGACCAGGAGCAATTTCGCCACGATGAGATTCCTCAGTATAGTGAGCCTTACGGCACTGTTCACCATTGGTCAAGCTGCCACTCTCGCTCCGAAGACGCCATCGTTCGTGAACGCAACCATTTACAACCCTCCGGCTGGATCGCAGACTTCGTACGCACGATCGACTTTCCTGGAGGTTGGCAACACCAAGGTGATTCCTCCGGTCCTAACGACCTACGCTGGCGGCGATCACTTCGTCATCTACCGTTCCAACGATGGCGGTAAATCGTGGAAGTCGATCTCGAAGGCTTACTTCACGAATGGAAACTACACTGGCGGCATCATCCTTCGGCCTTTCCTGTACGAGCTGCCGGAAGACCTCGGTGAAGTCAGCGCCGGCACAGTCTTCTTAAGCGGCAATGCTATTCCCGGGGACTTTTCTTCCACCAATATCGAGCTCTACGCATCGACAGATAAGGGCAGGTCTTGGTCATTCGTGTCTGTCGTGGCAGTCGGCGGTCCGCCAAACACAGACAATGGTGCTCCTTGCGTCTGGGAACCATTCATCCTACTCCACGAGAGTCAGCTCGCTGTCTACTACTCCGATCAGCGTGACCCGAAGCATGATCAGAAGTTATGCCATCAGATCTCGACTGACGCTCTCAGCTGGGGACCGGTTATCAACGATGTCGCTTATGCCAACTACACCCTTCGCCCCGGCAAGATCACAATGGCTCAAATCGGCAACGGCCAATGGATGTGCAGCTTCGAGCTCGCGTTGGCTGTCGATGTACCGTACGCTGTGCACTACAAGCTTGCCGACTCTCCATTCGATTTCCTCAAGGCGAAGCCTATCGAAATGAAAGCGTCCAACACTGGCACGATCCCGGCTGCCGGGCCTTTTATTACTTGGCCAGCTGCTGGTGGCCCTGATGGCACGATCGTGGTCAGCGATTCTAGCTACAACCAGCTTTTCATTAACAAGAAGAACGCCGATCCAGACTCGTGGATTGAGGTCGCTAGCGGTCATGGTGTTGGGTACACGCGCTCGCTATACGTTGTGCCTGGATATGGCGAGAAGCTTGTCCTTTTGTTCAACGGCGGTATGTATGGTGAGATCGATACTTTGGTGTCGGATGGTACCTTCACTATGCCGGTAAGATACTCAAATTGGGTGTCCTTCTATCATTTGACCAAACACTAATCCGTCTCAATGATGTAGGGCCCTCCAGCTTCGTAAGCGCTTTTCATCGATGTGAGATGCGGTTTGGAGTTCATGGTCTCAGCCTGTGCGCTTCTTGTGTTTTGTTATATAGCGTTTATGGGCCAATATACTGAGTGTATGCCTGTATCGTCTCTGAATACTGGAACCTGTTTGGACGTGGCGTAGACTTGAGAAAACCTACGGCAGCCCACAATTTTAACTCTCGCAAAATACACCACAATCCCCTTAAAACTTTCACATACTCAGAGTTGCCGTTGCGATGTCACTATATCATGAAGCTGCGCAGGTGATCGATACTGTGATCAAGAGTCATGGCTCTCTCAAGGCGGCCGTCTTCAACAAAAAAGGGTGGAAGAGCGACCAGAAAACTCGGTACGCCCTAACTACAGAAGCTGTGAAGTGGAGTGAAATCTTGTCCGAAGTTATCGAGAACAGCGGTCTGCTGCAACTTGATAAGAAGGTGAGCGCCCTTGAGGTGTGAAGCAATCTTCGTGAGATCGAAAATGCTGATACAAAGCCATAGCTCACGCCAACAATCGCACTTCTCCTCGCCCATGATCTTCTACTGGCACGGAAGGGTGTCGCATTGCCTGCCACACATGGCTTGCACGCATCTGTCGCTCGACACAAGGCCCGGCTCACTTCCGAGTTGACGAAGTCACGGATCCGGCGCGGTTGCTCCTCACTCGAAGCACTCCGTACTCTTGTCAATAATGCCGGCTCTCAGGCTGCCCACCCGCGCTGGATACGGATCAATACTTTACGCACGACGATCGAGAGTCAGCTGGAAACGACTCTAGATGGCTACAAATGGACGGATAACCTCAGCAACTTGAACTCGCCGGGGCCCAACGACAAGTTTGTCTACCTTGATAAGCACATTCCGGATCTAATAGCGGTATCTGCCAATACCGACCTGGCCAAGACTCAAGGCTACAAGGATGGCATGCTCATTATGCAAGACAAAGCTTCTTGCTTCCCAGCTTACCTTCTCGACCCAGCCCAAGCAGGTGGCGATGTGATCGATGCGTGTGCTGCTCCTGGAAATAAGACGACGCATCTAGCTGCCCTTGTCTCTTCCGCTACAAGTAATTTGCAAGATGGACCTACTTCCAAGATCTTTGCATGCGAAAGAGACACCGCCCGCTCTCAGACTCTGGCCAAGATGGTCAAGTTGGCTGGCGCTGACAAGTTGGTATCGATTAGAGCAAGCCAGGACTTCCTGAGACTCAAGCCCGACTCAAAGGAATTCGCAAACGTGACCAGCCTTCTACTCGATCCAAGTTGTTCCGGGAGTGGCATCGTCGGTCGAGATGAAGCAACCATCTCCGTCCATCTTCCAAGCGCAACCAAAATTGTCGAGACAGCACAGCGAGGCAAGAAGCGAAAGCGCTCAGCCAACCCTCCTGCGAACGTCAAGGTCGATTCGAAGCCAGCGCACAAACCAGAGGATTTGGACGCTGAAGAAGCTTCCCCAGAAGTCCTAGAAGACGACGGCGAAAAACTGCAAGCTCGGCTTACCGCGTTGTCTGGCTTTCAGCTGCTCCTGCTGGAGCGCGCTATGGCTTTCCCAGCAGCCCGTCGCATCACATACTCGACTTGCTCGGTGCATGATGAGGAGAACGAGAATGTGGTGGTTAAGGCATTACTGTCTGATGTTGCGACCGAGCGAGGCTGGAGAGTTTTGAGGCGGGAGGAGCAGGTCGGTGGGCTTCAGAAGTGGGAGAGGAGAGGCAAGGTGGAGGCTGTGGAGATCGCGGTCAATGCGAATGGGGATTCAGGAGCGGGGCTCAAGTCGGAGGAGGTTGCAGAAGCATGTATTCGATGTGTTAAAAGTGGCGAGGAGGGAACAATGGGCTTCTTCGTCGCTGGATTCGTGCGAGACGACGGATCGTTGCACACTGCGGCCATCCCGAAAGGAAGTACTGCGAATGGCAATGGACTAGGGGGTACGATTGTAGATGAGGATGAACAAGAAGAGGAATGGTCCGGCTTCGGTGACGACTGAGGTTGTTGTAGTATTCAGCTTTTACGCTACGTGCTACGCAAAATCAGCAAGCACTTCAAGACAACTCATTGACTTCAGCACTGTCTATGCTCAAGCAATGCTCGCAAGCTCAAGATCGTTCGGCGGCTCTCGTGATTCATGTCGTTGTGGGATGAGGTCGTTGAGCACGTCAGCAGGCTCATGAGCAGCCTTTAGTTGTTGGTCCCACGATCCTGACGAGACTTTCCACCATGCTCTGCCGCCACTCCCGACGCAGTTTCAGGCTCACGCTCCTGCGCAGGTGCACCTCCATCATTTCCACGCCCGATAACCGCATCGTCGTTGTCGATGGCGCGGTGGTTCGCGAACTTCGGGTCGTGCTCGTCAACCGTCTTGAACGCTCTCGCCGACCCGCCTACACCCTCTGGACCACCCTTGCCTGGGTTGTTGCGTCCCCTCTCGCCATCGTGACGGAGCTCGTTCGATGTCTGTCCTTGCACTGGCTTACCGAGTCCCTTGTGCACGTCACCAGAGGTTGCTCCACCGATCGTGTCCGACGCATGAGCCTGCTCGGACTCAGGGTCGGCATTGTCGGACATATTTGCCTGGGGTGGGATGTCGGAAGCGTTGTTGGGCTTGAACGTGCGATCTGCTGGTGCTGAGCCGGGGGCAACGGTGTGGGCTTCGAATTCGGGGACGTTGTCGTTGCCTACGAGCTTGCCGGGTTGATGCTACAAAACGTGTTAGATCAATCGCATGAGTATGATGAGGGGGTGGACCTACGCCCGACTTCATGAGTGGCTCATCACCTGGCACTTTGGCGTGGAACTCTCCTGAAGACATGTTGGTATTGGTAGTGTTGCTTTGGTGAAGTAGTGAAATTGAGACTCTTCGAAATAGTTGAGAGGTCGCAATGAAAAGTGTCTCGTGCTCGATTGAAATTGTTTGTACCTCCAGCAGATCGTTCACGTCACTGCAGCATCATCGAGCTGCTGCTTGGCTGCCACTTTCATCTGGACCATTCTCGAAGATATGAGTTCTGTCCATACCTTACATATCTCATGATACTGCGATGGTACGCTGATCTTGGTTACGAGAAGCGGACGGCAAGAGTCGTTCATGCCTATGTGTTATCAAACACTGTCGCCGCGCTAGTTGAACCTACGAGGTGGTGAAGTCATGATCGGACTTGCCTCCGTATACCACAAATGGTGCCGGACTCAACAACATCCATCTCGCCTCGCACAGCCAAATGAAACCGGCACCACAGTAATGATACGGTAAAATATCAATACTCGCTTCTCGGTCCCAACTTCGGCCTACCGATGCGGCGCCAACGAGGGAACATGAGCTGCTCAAGCAGGGCAGGAAGAAAGTTTGCACCTTCCGGTACTTCCGCAATCATGACATGAACACTTCACATCAGGCGTGCCTTCCCGGTTCGTCGTCTCATCATTTCTACTTTATTTCATTTCTTTCTGTCTTCCTACATGTAGCGAAAAGAGACATTTCATGTCCTCAGCTTAGCCAACCACAACCGCCACCATGGGTTCCCAAATTGTCCACTTCATGGCCAACTCAACGTCCGATCTGGCCACGCAATACCACCCCTACCACCCCCAGGACTCCCATATCCCCAACTACGCCCCCAACTCCTGGTCCGTCCCGGCCCTACTCTCCGTCTTCTTCGGCGTCTGCACCACCCTCTTCTCCAGCACCTACTTCGTAGCTAACGCTCTCAACCCCAAACTCCGCAGAAGCGACCTCATCACGATAATGTGGTTCGTCCTGTCTGGCTCCATCCACCTCTTCTTCGAAGGCTATTACGCTTTGCACTGGTCGACCCTCGGCTCCAAGCAGACGCTCATAGGCCAGATGTGGAAGGAGTACGCGTTCTCAGACTCACGGTATCTGACGCGGAACTCGATGGTGCTGTGTCTGGAGACTATGACGGCGGTATGTTGGGGACCGGGATGTTTGCTCGTGGCCTGGTTGATTGTGAGGGATCGGCCGGAGAGGTTTCCAGTGCAATTAGTTGTGAGTGTTGGGCAGTTGTATGGTGATGCGCTGTACTATGCCACGAGTATTTTCGATGAGGTGGTGACGGGGGTGCGCTATTCGAGACCGGAGGCTGCTTATTACTGGTGCTATTTTGTTTTGATGAATTCTTTCTGGTACGAAAGTGATGGGCAAAACCCTACCTTGTCTAAGACGACCGCTAACCCTTGTGCCTTTTTGTCTGTAGGTTGTTTATTCCAGCAGGTAAGTTGAGAGATGCAGGGTCTATGGTAGGTCGTCACAGATGCTGATGAGATTCGCAGTATTGGTGTACCAGAGTGTAACGCGGACGGCCGAAGCTGTGTCGGTCGCTCGGCGGATGGAAGGTTTGAAAAAGGCAATATGATGCCGCGGAAGTAATCGACGAAGGTGATGGTGGCGAGCGGTGGCCAGCGAGCCATATCGATTGACGACTGTTAGTCATTCAGCGAGATTGCGTTAAGGATTGTACGCACCATAGACCTAGATTGCATGAGCTCTGTGATACACGGGAGCACCAACGCATAGAGAAGCTAGATAGAGAGGCAAGGGCCGCCAGGCTCGGTCATCCATTATTACTACACACAGCTCTATTTCTATCGGCGTGTTCCCGTTCATTGGCCAGTCGTGCAATTCTGCTTCAACTTCGACTTCGACGCCGCCCAATGCTCGCTAAAACCACAGATCACGAGGCAGTCTCATACCTTGCCCTCCTGCATCGCCTCAGCATCCTCCTGGATCTTCTCCTTGACCTTCAAGTTCCGGTTATCAAACACCGCCGCCGCCACAGCAACACATACCGCCACGCCTCCAAGCGCGATAGCAAGGCTGTAACTATCCTTCAGCCCAGACATGTAGGCCCTCAGAATACCTGCCAACTGCTGTCCCGACCAGTGGTTCCGCAGCTCGCTGGCGCCAGTGACGACGACCATGGCTGGGTTCACGCCTGGCACTTTCGATGCGACCTCGGAGAGCAACTTATTCGTGAACAGCACCTGCGCCACCGAGATGAAGATAGCGCCGCTTATGGTCTGGAAGAATAGGATGATGGCGGAGATGCTGGAGACATCACTTGGGTCGGCACAACCCTGCGCGACGATAATAGGTATCTGGAATGAGACGCTTCAAGAATGAATGGATAGATTAGTCTGTGTCTCGGCGGAGAGTATTCTGGCTACTGAACTTACCCAGAGCCGACACCAGCAAGGATCTGGTAACCAATCCACTTTCCGCTTCCGGTGCCGATATCCAGAGTGAAGATGAGGCCAGCACCGATGGTGGAGAGGACAGAGCCGCCGACCATCCAGGAGACGTAGTGGCCGTTGATCGAGATGACGACACCCGATAGAACAGTGCACAGCGCGATAGCGATGATGAAGGGAAGGTTTCGGACGCCGGAGCCCGCGGCGGAGACGTCGTCGATGCTCTGGAAGTAAATTGGGAGATAGTAGATGAGGATGAAGAAGGCGGCGCAGTTGAACTGGTGCAGGCAGTTAGCAGGAGGTCGTCCAATCTCCATAATAAGGGCAGCAGACGTACCATCACATACGCTGACATGAGCGCGAACGTCTTGTTCTTCATCAAGCGAGGAACCAGTAACGCGCGCTCGCCCATCCACGACTCGTTGGCGATGAAGACAGCGAGGATGACGACGAAGCCAACCAGCGTGCCGATAACGTCTGGGTGCGACCATGGCTTGGTGGTGCCGCCCCACTGGAGAGCGAGGATGAGACAGACAATAGAGGACATGAAGATCAAGGCACCGCCGAGGTCAAGCTGGAGGAGCTTCTCCCTTACGGGTGCAGGCTGTGGCTTGGCTCCTTTTGGAGGCACGAAGAGGAAGAGCAGGATGGCGCCTGCGAGTCCGCCGATGGGAAGGTTGACTGTGCACGTTGTTAGTAACCGACACGTTTGGTTCAGATGCAAAGGCTGCTACTCACTATAAAAGCACCAACGCCAGCTCACGTTGTCCGTGAAGGCTCCGCCGATGAGTGGTCCCACCACGGAAGCTATGGCGTAGGTTGCACCGAGAACGCCGGTGTATGCTGGCACTTTGGCTGGTGGCACGGAGAATGCGAGGATGGTGTAGACACCGCTAGCCACTCCAGCACCGCCAGCTCCGGCGATGGCACGGCCGATGATGAGAGCCTTGCTGTTAGGTGCGACTCCGCAGATCAAGCTGCCCACCTCGAAGATGAAGACCGAGAGCATGAAAGTCCATTTCATGTTGAAGTATTTGTAAGCCTTGCCCCAGGAGGACTGGAAGGCGGCGATGGTGAGGAAGAACGCGCTGCCATACCAGCCCACATCGTCCAGAGATCCGAACTCGTCTGTGATCTTGGGAATTGCGGTCGCAACGATCGTCATGTCAAGGGCGACGAGGAACATGGCCATGCAGATGCCGGCCAGGATGGGAATGAGCTTTCTCGGGCCGGGATACATGCTGCTTTCGATGGGTTCAAGTGGGCCGCCATCTTCCTGTTGCTCTGGCTTCTCCATGCTGTGAGTGGAGGTGGCATTTGATCGTTCGGTTTCTTTTGGCTCGTGAAGACCTTCCTTCTCCTCTCTGCTATGAAGTGAGGTGGTTGTGGAGCGGTAGAGGGGTGTTGGCACGACCGTGCTTGTGTCGTCGAGATCCTTCTTGTCGTCGCCCAAGTATGGAGACATCTTGGCGTGGTGATGCGGTCAATCAGTGAAGAGACCAAAGTGAGAAAGGTATCAACAAGAAAGTAGTGAAAGCATGTGAACACAAACCGTAAGTGTAATTGTGGCACGATGACTTCTCCTATATATCTGACATCTCCCTCCAAAGTCCGAAGGCCGTGTTTGACTCTGGTTAGTACATCGATCACACGGCGCAACCTTTGCCATGTGCCGGACATCTATTATGAATCATTCTTCACGTGAAGGTCCATGCCTGGAGACAAACAACAAGCACGGTGGCTCTAGGGAGATACGGCGACATTGGTGCGCTGAAGTCCGAAAAATGCCCAAACGTGCATTAGGGTGGAGGCGGACGCTGCCTTACTGGCGATAAGGTAAATAACACGGTGGCACTCGGATCAAACGAGGCGTCCGCGATGCGAATACTTCGTTGGGATAGGCTATGTCTCCGGCGATGTCCTAATAGGGTTACATGTGTGTCTTGTAAGGCGCAAGGAAGGGGTGGAAAAGAAGAAAACTGATGAGTCTTGTCTCATCATCGGCCGCACGACCCACCTCCGTGGAAGCGATTGGGAGGTTCAATTAGAGTTTCCTGCATAATATATCGTAATCATCATGTTTGAATTCCGATGACATGCTCGCACTTTTCTGCGAGCAAATACTACATTGAGATTCTTTGCTCGTGAGGCTGGTGATGGCAGTTTGGCTGAAAAAGTGATGGGTACCACAGCCCTGGACGAGGCCTACAACCACCACAATCATTTTATAAAGTCTTTTCACTGTTCAAGACAGCTCAACCCATTCGCTCCACAGCCCGGAGTACCCAGTCGTAGTCTCGTCTCAACACCACAAATAGAGAACCCAGCCGCTACCACGAGGCAATCACCAAGCTCACCAGGCGAGAGCGGCGCGAGCGCAGTGAAGCGGGCGGATTCTTTCCCCCGTCCGCCTTCTCTCCTGACTTCACCCTACAAAATTGTTCCGGCCCTCCCCCACGGGCTCTGCCACTACTGGATACCATAGTGGAGCCGGCACATCCCTTTGTCAGCAGTAAAGATTCAAGCGCCTCGTGAACAGATCGAGCACGTTTTGCGCGCGGACGGTGCCCTGTCTACGGATCTCCGCACCAAAAGTCCTTGGGTGGCCTATGCGCGTAGGGAGGCGGCAGTGGCGGTAGCTATATATTAGCGCTCCCGATCTTAATCAATTCGACAGCTGTATGTTAAGGGAGTTGACTAGACAACTATCCTAGCTTTGAACCGGATCAACTATAGCCTTTAATCATGTTT
>JAABUL010002585.1_pt1 | contig 29495 bp, 32 predicted proteins | sample 5559151 | NCBI WGS metagenome assembly JAABUL01 (sample SAMN10711876, study PRJNA513368) | rock metagenome | isolation source: Antarctica rocks | place: Antarctica: Victoria Land, Pudding Butte sud
TTGGGAATTAGACGGACAGACCCAAAACATGGCTTATGACAGGTCTCTCTTCTAGTGCTGGACATTGTTGGACATCGAAAAATCGCCAGAACATGGCACGGACAGCGAGACTCTGCAGAAGCTGAATGAGAAGAGTGGAAAAGCATGTACTTATTGGAATGGCTTGTAGCACTCGTATGTCGAGTCGAATGTAAGTTGGTTTGGAAGCAATATATTTTGTCTAATGGATATAGCAGCTTTGGAGTCTTACACAACGTCCGACGGATCACTCACTGTCTTCAACGTTCCACCAGCCTTCTTTGTCCCACCAGCTAATTGGCCCGGAGCATCCTGTATGACTCAAGAGTCAGCACCTGACTCTGTTAGGTAGGAAGAGTGCTTGTGAGCCTCTTCCAAGGGGTGAAAGCCCTCGAGAGATGTCTCGAAGCTTATCACCAAGTCCTAACAGGAGATGGACAGAAAAGATGACGCACCATCATTCGGCTCTTCACCAGTATCCCGTCTCGTTCACTCTCGGGATTCCCAAACACCATTTCCCCACCTGCGATTCCCTCATCGCTCATCTTCTCCAGTCCCTGCAACACCCCTCTTATGTAGCTCACGATCTGCCCCACGCTCCTAAAATCCACGTTTTCATCGCCCTTGAAGATATTCCTCCATACTGCCGTAGCCAATACAGTGTCGCCCTTCATTAGTCCTTCGTCATATCCGGCCATTAGGCCACGCCATTGTACAAAGAGGTCCTTGAGGTATTTATTGCGGACGGAGCGGGCCGCCATGTTGTGTGTTGTCACCATACGGTCTTCGGCCAGGAAGAAGAAATGATCGAGAAGATGTTGATGCCATGTCGGGGCGTGCTGTGGGGGGAACATGCGGAGGCGGCAGGTTAGAAGATACATATGTAGCATAGTTATTTGGGCCCAGATCATGAACGTTGGGGTCAGGTTGAGTGCTGTCAAGTAAGACAAATTGTCAGTTTACGCCCGTTACTGCCCTCGACAAGATCTAGAGATTGGAGCTTCTGGGAAAGGTTTCACAATCTCACTTTCAAAGCACCATCCAGTCCCTACTCCCAGATCTTCCCCATCCTTCGTTTTCGGAATTTCAACATCCTTTTCATGAGCCTGCGGTATTGTGTAGTCCGCCTGTCTTGCACATTCTTTCACCAAATTCTCACAGACGCCATAGGCAACATATGTCTCTGTGAACGAGCTTGCGCGCTCCCGCAACCCCTTCGCCAGGCCGGCAACCGGATTTAGCGCTGGGGGAGGTGTTGTATTTTCTGGGAGGACGGCTCCTGAAGCTTCTGGAATAGCTGAAGACGTTGGAGGTGGTGGAACCTTCGCTGCGATCGGGCGTGCACTTGCTTGAACGGCTGAGAGCAGATGACTTGTGGAGAGTTGTCTGGGAGAATCATAGATCCTAAAGTTTGCTGTTCTCGATTGATGGAAAACTGCGGTCTGACGGGGCTGCCGTAAATGCTGTCGCATTACTTGACGGCATGTCGTACATACCGATGTGGAGGCCATTGCACAGAGCAATCTACTTCATCTATTTCCCCCGAGGATGAGCGTTGCGGTTTGATAATTTATGACTTTTGCAAGAGCGTCATGACTTCCGCCCAAAAACTTTGGGAAAGATTTGCCGTAGTCCACCAAGCCATGCTTTCCAAATATCAAGATGGCAACATCTTCTACAATGTGGCATAGTATCAGAGCGATGTGCACATTATATATTCCTTACAGACCTGGTAATTCTCCAGGATACCTGGGCATGGGTCACCGTATAATCATGATACGCACCTGTATCCAGAATCATTTCCCCGCCAAATATATATACAATCAAAACAGACAGCGTACCAGATATCGTTGAGGATATCGAAACCCAGACCCCTATAAGCGTCTTCGTAAAGTCAACGCCTCTGAACGCCATCCATGCTTTGACGTCGTCATCATCATCTTCATAGCATGCAATGTGATCAGGAGTCTCCATTCATCTTTCCCTGCTTAACCAACCAGCCAAGCAAATCGACCTTCGTAACAACCGCTACTGGTTTCATCCAGTCCTCCTCCTTCTCGGTAACAACAGCAGCGCTGTTCCACTCGAAGAATCTTGATAACGCTCTCAGTGGTGTATCAAGGGTAATTTCGACGAACTTCCGTTTGTGTGGCGCGCCGTGGCTGTCTACTTCGCCGTTCGTTTTGGTTGCGGAGTGGTCAAGCTTGTGATTTAGATGGAAGTTTTCCTTTGCTGACGGCGGTGGTGAAGCGAGATTGCCGATGTCTTGGGGGTTCGTGACGACTTCGGAGATCTTGCTGAAGCTGAACATTACATCTTCGACTGGACTGTCACCAGTCGCGCGACCCTGGCTAATCCAGCTGAGCATATTCCCTAGCGTGACTAGTCCAACTAAACGCTTTTTGCCAGAGGATGCAAGTACGGGAAGCTGATCAAACCCCTTTTCACGCATTGTCTCAATAGCTTCAGAGCAATGCGTAGACGCTGTGACGGTGGTGATAGGTTTCAGGCGGAGAGTACGGACTGTGGCAGCTTTGAAGGGCGACTTGTCTTCAATGGTCGACATTGACGAACGGTGCTTATGTGTAGGTAAAGTGGGTGAAGGTGGGTTTGTTGGTGGTGGTGTCGGTGGTAGAAGGTCATTGGCTGCTAGCCAGTCGTCGTCAACAAACTGGCAACATGTCAGTATCATAGTCCCGAATACATCGGACAAGATATGATGTGAATCATTACCTTACTGAGATAGCTTCGAATGCTATCCGGCAATATGACAACCACCACATCAGCTGCACCTAACCCTAAGTCCTTGACGCTCTTCACCATAGCAGCAATTGCACTTCCGCTGCTGCCACCTACCAGGAGTCCTTCTTCGGCCATCAATCGGCGTGCATATGCAAAAGCTTCTCGGTCGTCTGTTTTATACCAGGTGTCTACGGATGCTTGATCTAGGACATCCGGGATGAAGTCGTACCCAATTCCCTCAACTTTATAAGATTCATTTGCGTACGTTTCGTTCAACGCACTCGGCACGGCTAGTATTGACCCATGTGGATCAGCAGCAATGACTTTAACGTTTTTGTTATGTTTCCGCAACCCCCTCGCCAGTCCTGTAATTGTACCGCCGGTCCCTGCTCCTGCCACTATCGCTGTTACCTTTCCCTTGGTCTGCTCCCATATTTCTTCTGCGGTTCCATATTCATGGGCTAGAGGATTGTCTGAATTCCCATATTGATCCAGTATGTGGGCGTTCGGTATCTCCTTTTGCAATCTTCGTGCTACTCCAATATGTGACTCTGGTGAGTCAAAGGCAGCTTGTGTGGGTGTACGGATGATGGTCGCATTTAAGGAGCGAAGAACAGCAACTTTCTCGGGTGACATCTTCTCGGGGAGCGTTATGATTGTCTTATATCCTTTCACAGCAGCCACGAGCGCAAGACCAATACCAGTATTCCCACTTGTAGGCTCAATCAACGTATCCCCTGGTCTTATTCGGCCCTTTCGTTCTGCTTCCTCGATCATACGTAAGGCTATTCTATCTTTGACACTTCCTCCTGCGTTGAAATATTCAAGCTTCGCATAAATTGTCGCCTCTATGCCGAGACTCTGAGGTATTTTGTTAAGCTTGACCATGGGAGTGTTCCCAATCTGCTGGGTTATGGTGTCCATTACCACGGGCGGTATCTTGGGTTGTGTGAGAGTCGACATGGCGACGCGAAAAATCAATCGTGAGCATGAGATTGTGTAATTATGACCTCTGCAGAACGGTGTCTGTAAAGTCGGTAAGGTCGACGAGGATATGGCGAATTCATGAACGATGTGAGTACCGACGCTAGCCGCACCGTAAACCTTCGGTGACGGACAAAAGATTATCTGATATTTGAGCCTCGAGTCTCGTTTACTATGTACATGCATGTTTAGTGGCCCGATGGAATACCGATTCAAAAACGCCTCAGACCAAATGACATTAATTGTGCATTACAACTAAGAGCAATACCTCCAACAAATCGCAAATCATCATTTAATACAGGAACCATAATTTGCTTCAATATGCTATCAAAATATTATGCACACTTGCTATGCCCGTAAAGGTATCTCCATAATAGGTATGCTCGCACTCCTTTATGCTCCACCATTACTCTCAGCGACGGTTGTATTTCCCTCGGTAGGGTTAGGATAATACCAGCTGGCAATGGCTGATTATTGCGGTTAGGTCGAGAAACCTCACCAAGGGCAGACAACATACCAATGAGGGTGTATATCAAAACACAAAGTGAACCTTCCAGATAATTCGATTTCTGGTCTCGGAGGAAGTTTCCCACCACAATGATCGCGAGGATGAGGACTATGATATTGAAGATTTCAAAATTCAGGTCCATAGCCTTATCCAAACCCCAGCCGACAATTACCACAAGCGAAGAATTGAAAAAAGCTGTTTGAACCGTAGCCCCGAGAATGTGTGCAAGCGCGAAGTTCATCTGGTTATCCCACGCTTCGTCCACTGCTGTGAGGTGTTCCGCCACCTTTTCGACCAATGGCACTAAGATAAGGCCCATGAATGAATCGCTAACGCCTTTTTCGTGGACAATGTAATCGATTTGTTCGACTAGATTTCAAACGGTCAGTCGAACACCAGGACTACAGCGGAAGAGACCGTGATTTGAGGGGATAATACCCAAGAAAACGGCATGCAATGACACACAGGTCAATGCTAAAACGAGTGCTACGATACATTCAGTGAGGGTGAGCTTATCCTTCTTCAGGTCCAGATGTCTATCGTGGTCACGTTGCTCGTCATGTTCGAGTACTGAGTCGTATATGCCGTGGTGGGTATGCATTTGAAAGTAGACGTAGCTGTGCAGGTCAGCCTGATGTTCAAATGGAAAAGGAAAAGCACTTACATAGAGAAAGCAACCAGAAGTATGACCGCTGTTATTCGGCTAATGTGGAGGACCTTGTCCTTGAGGACAGCCTCAGGGTATGAGCCATTAAGTGAACCGAAGAAAGCAGAAGGGATAAGGAGCGCGAAACCAGCCATTAAGAGCAATCCACTACCGACTTCGCTGATGACCTCGTCGAACTCCTGCTCTGTGCGCCGCAGACCACCTATAAAGAAGCAGAAGCCCAGACATAGCAACAGATTGGCGAGGATCGAGCCAAGTATAGCTGCTCTGATGACAGGGATAAGGTTGTTGTCGACACTGTTGTGGAGTAGTACCATGAAGAGAACGATCTCGACCAGCCCACCTAGAAAAGTTTCGAGCAAGACGCCTAGGATCCTGTCAGTATGGTGCCTTGGATCGATCTTATTTCCGTGCAGTGACTTTTCACGTGGGGAGCGATTTTTTGGACAGGCAGAGAACATGCGTACCAATAACCTTCGGCAGCTTCCTTGCCAACTCTTGTCCGGCAAATCCAATCAAATTTGCAGTAGGGACCATGGCGATGTAGTTCAGGATGAAGATCCACAGATGGAGATCTGGCCGGGCGAAATGGATAGCGATCGCCGCAGGTACGAAAGGCCAGAGTCCGTTGACCGCCATGGATACATGACTTGTGGACCGAACGCAGATCCTCAAGAAGTGCCACGGGTGTATCCACGCTCTTCCACTTTCACCATCTGGCTTAATGCCTCGTGTAACCTTGTGCCCGTTGTGGTTGTAGACTGGCATATGCATATGGTGAGCCGGCTTCTCCTCCTGTCTCTCGGCTGAATTCGTCATTTCGACATCCTGTTCACGTACGCTTCTTGGGCGGTCGAGCCCTGGATTCCGATGTCTCTTGAACATGTCTGCAGCGATTCAGAAGGGCAATGGGGACGGTGATTAAGTGCTCATTTGAAGGACACGGGGTGAATAGCCCAAACCGAAACAATGATAACGGATTGTTTCCACCGCTAGGCAGAGCGCGAAGGGTAGAAAATTGCAGAAACGGGGACAACAGCAGAACTTTCAACGCAGCATGAGGACTGTACGTCCTTGGCCGCCAAGCGGCCAAGGCGCTTGCATTCAGCTCTGGGCGCCTGAAACAAGATTGGGTATGGCCTTTGGTACTATGATATTGGACTATTGGCAACGGCTAGACGCCCCATAATCACAGCTCATCGTTGGACATGGGGTAAGTGGCTAAGTGGAGCCCATCGCGCTTGGCGCTAGTTGTACCTGAAGAGGGCAAAACCCTCTGCCCTCCGGTTGTGGTTAACATTGATATTCTCAAATTCTGTACGGTGTTGCTTCTACATTCCACTTCTGCCCTCAGGAGAGAAATGATGGCACACATTCCCTTTGTTCAAGATGGCCTAAACGGAAGCCTTAGACTGCAAGCTGTTGTTCATTGAACTTGGTGCGGTAGGCTCACGGTCTCATCTTGGGCTTCAATATGAGATTCCACGCCAAAACAAGAACAACGAAAGAGGAGCAAAGGTCCTCCACGACATTCTAAGGTCAAGCCGATGGCTTGCAATGTAGAAGTCTGGAGGGGATTGACAAATCTGCTATTGCAGAGGGTCTGGAAAGACTTCAACCAATTGCTCCAGGTACGTTTATGGGATCCTGATGAGGAGCCCAGAACCAAGAAGTTGGACGGAACACCTGAAACCAACCCCGTAGCTTGAATCTGCAGCAAGTCGTTCCGCATCAGACCCGTGTTAAGAAACTCTTCGTGGATTCTCTGAAGGGGAATTCAAGTATTGACATTGAGAGGGTGTTCTACTCGAAGAGCTTGATATAGACCGTTTTCAATGTTGGAGAATACACTGCGTATCTTATTCGAGTCACGATCCGGCACCTTCACGACGACGAATTGGGTCCCGTGCAATATGGAATAAACGCTCTAGATGGGTTCTTTCGGAGTATTCTGGCAAGGATCGTACAGTTGACCAGATTCGCAAAAGCCGCGGAAAAGAAGGCAGGCTCAGTGGAATTATCTGAGCAAAATATATGATTGGTTAAGGTCGAGCTCACATTTAGGCCCAAGGGCAGCTTGGCCTTACATTGGAAGGCGAGAAGTTTGACTTTATCTGGATTGTACTTGACATCATGCCAATCGCTGACTTTCCAGACGTCGTCGTCCGATATGCAATACATAGTGCATAGGGAATGTCATGATTATCCCATGAGGATACAAGCAATTCGCAATCTATGGCTAGCTCAAAAACGTCAACCACGCTGAACAGCAAGTCGATCTCCCAACGAATACTTCAAAAAGAATTCTCAAAGCCGCACAGAAGATCATAAGCCCCTATCAGCTCATTTACGACTAGCGTGACCGATAAACAGTTTGTCAGATCAATCAAAGAGTGGGAAGCTCACTCAGCTGCGATGACCGCGCAATTCTTGTTGGTGATGTCCAAGATTTCAAAATGTCAATGTAGGATGCAAGTAACCTGGGCTGGAGAATTGGTTAGATTGTCAACCGTATCGTTAAACCCTCTATTGGGAGGACTTATCAACCGGAGCAAAGACGGATTGCTCTAGATCCTACACCGATTCTTCCATCTTTTCTTGAGCAGGCCAGTGCAAGGCGCAGCAGCTGAAGCTATTACATTGATCTCCGATAAGAGACGCTTTCGAGTAAAGGTCAACTGTTCGGCTCTGTGCTGACCGTCGACGATAGAGTAAGTGTGCTGGTAGCTAAGTATGGAGAACCTCCGCAGACCGGGACGAGGAAGCTGAAGTTAATCTTGAGGTGAAATGTTTTGGAAGGGTAGTCGGTAAGCAAGACCTTGCTGAGATCCTCAAGCTAGGCATGCGGAACCCCCAGCTTCCAAAGGCTGATTCAAAGCGATGCTCGGCCCTGGCAACTCGCCCAACTTTACAAGACGGATGGCAGTTTCCGGGGTCGCCGTCTTCGCCAGCGATCTCGCAGACAAGCCCCAATGGCTGCGGACCATGAGAAAGAGCGCGCAAAGCCATGTTCTTTCATCCGTTGATACACTACTTCTACGAAGCCTATAGATTCAATAATCGAGATCTTTATCAGACACTCGACTCTCGACAAATGTTGAGTTACGAGATTTATTTGAGATATCCTATCCCTTTGTAGGAGAGGAGAGATGGAGACTATGACAGGGTCTTGTCGGTGGTGTCCCCTGCCATGCAGTGCAACGGATTCGGCCAAACCACGCCATAATATTATCCTCTCCTGGCCTAATCATTTCAGATCGATAAGCTTGCTGGGTGGGGAATTCGCATGCTCTATCTATGGCATGTTAATACATATTCTATGGGAATTTTGATACTTCAGGCTTGATACGTGGATGGGCATTATTAGATTACATCCAATGAGTTTTGATTTCCCCACCATCAAAAACAAGTATATAGATGAGAGGCAGTACAATTGACGCACCGGCTCTTAGCAGAATACTTCTTCTGCGTGTTCCGCTAGAGTCTATACTCAACCAACTTGCAATTTACAGCCCATATCTTCATCATGAGCAATGCGATACCAGCGTCATTCCCTCTTACCACCCCTGAATGCCTAATCCGTCCTTTCCCCGGCTCCTGGTACCAATCTCTCCCATGGATGGTAAGATGCCTTGATGCTCTCCTTAATCATACAACTCCATCCTCTTCACCTCTCCCTCTCCAACATAAACATCTCAAATTCCACCTCTCCCTCCTTCCTCAATCCCCCAACACCCTCCTCACCAACCCATTCTTCCATCTCTTCCACGCTCCTCCTGACCCATTGCCCATCCCCACCAGCATCTCCAGCTCCACCCACCCGAAGTACACCCTCAGGGAAAAAAGTATCACACTCCCACTCCCCCCCCAACCTCGTCCACAGTATCCTCTCACAATTCACCATCCGTAGAGCATGATCGTAGATCTCAGCCCCTCCAATCACAAAAACCCTCCCCAGCTCAGTCGCCTCTTGTCCATCCCGCTGCTGTCGCCCACCCCGTGCATCCGATGGTGCGGGAAATCCACCTTGCAGCCTCCGTAACCCCTCCTGAATACTCCCCACCCCCAGCACCGACTCCCCAGATCGAAGATCCAGCTCGTGCGGTTTCCGGCTCACAACAACATTGATTCGCCCCTTCAACGGGCGGAACTTCAACGGTATGCTCTCCCACGTCTTGCGGCCCATGAGGACTGCATTTTTGACCGTTCGCGCTGGGCTTTGGTCGTTGGGGAGAGGAGGGGCACGTTTTGTCACGCGAGCGAAGAACGCGAGGTCGGCTTTTAGAGGGGGCCAGGGGAGGGTGCCGCGGAGGCCGATGCCGAGGGAGGGTGTTGTTGCTACTATGAGGGTGAGAGGGGGGAGGGAAGGTGGCATTGAGGACGGCGGGGTGGACATGTTTGATGGATCTACGGAGTAGGGAAATGGGACTTCAAGTTTTGGCAGTTGATCTTGATCATATTGATTAACTACGGAATTCCACCATCTCCATTCTCCCCTTCGCTGACGCCATTGGTGGCTTTTGCCTGTTCTCTCGAATACTGCGTTCCTGTTCCGTCCTTCCTGCTTTGCAATCTACTTAATCCTTCCGCTACCTTCTTCGCAGCTTCCTCTGCTCGGGTCTCGGCGTCGCTGATGCCTACGGTATCGAGTTTTCCAAATAGCCATGATTCTTTAAGTATGCGTGTGAGAGACAGTATGTCTTCTGCTGCTCGGACCTAAAGAATTGAGCTTGGTCAGGTTGTGTCTGAGGGGATGAAGCATTTAATAGAATACCAAAAGATGTTTTTGGGAATATGGGGAATGAACCGGTTGAATGAACAGGAAAGAAAACATCTCGACTCCAAAATATCATATAGAAATAAAGAAGTCAATGCAAACATACCAAAGCAGCAGTCTCAACCTCCATCTGATACGCCCCAACAGCCGTAGCATTTCGATTCTCATTCTATACACACATTGTCAGCATCTAGTCGCCCTTCTCATCTTCTATCCTTGCCGAAATTTCCCCCAAAAACCCCTGGAGTAGAAATATCACCTCTACACGTGAAGATTGACTTCATATTCCCAGGATGGCACACAGTACCACACTACCCAGACATGCCCAGCCCAGCCCGGACCAAAACTCCACACGCATTAACTCAAAGATGATCATCATGAATGCAAAAATCAAGGCAATCCTTACGGGCGTGAATGCGATGATGTTTTCGAAGCGACGGAGCAACTGCGCTATGTCGGCGTTGGCGCGCTCTAAATGGATATCAGTATCGCTTTTGCGTGGAAGCTTGAAACGTCGAGAGATGCACAAATTGTATTAGAGAAAGACGGGTAGAGCAAACGGTGTCATTACCTACGAGAGCACCTGAAGTGCGTTGATTGGGATCCATGGTCTTCTGTGGTACGGCGAAGTTTGTTGGACGTGGTTGAGTCGAATACCAGTGGATGAAAAGATTGGAATCCTCATCAGGTAAATGATTAATGCACTCTCATGCTATTGATTCCTTGCATGATTGCTGAAGATTGTTGAAAGCTAAAGTGATTTCGAAGAATAACTTGCCTGAGAGTTGGCGAGATTCGGCGAGATTTCAAACATTGTCTTCTTGCTAAAAACAGATGTGAATTTGGTTGATAGATCTTCTAGGAAATTAAGTAGGCTCGGTAGGTAGGCACGTAGGCTATTTTACATTATGCCAAGCCACTAGTATATGGCTGTTACCTTACCCTTACTCCGTATAGAGTACAGATACCTTAAGGTCGTCTACATTATTATCTGTCTTATGGGATGTGCGCGTCTTCAATCACAATTGTGGGAAGTCGTAGGCACTTCCAGCATCTCATCAATCTTGGTATCGCTAAGCTTGATCGGGATTTTACTGATCCACTTTATGAGTTGAACACTTGAGCATACAATGGTCCTTCATCCCCCCTCTCAAGCTAGCATCGAACCCTTGGACGAAGGTGAACGGCGGAGTGTCATGCAACACCTAGTAGTTTCCACTATCTCCTCGTCCTCCACTTCCACTATCGCCACCGTAGCTCCCACTGTCTCCGCCCGAGTGGTTGCCTTTCTTTCCCATGAGGCCCTCTACCTTGCCCATCAATTTGTCCTTCGTAGAGCCGCCTGTGACAAAATTGTAAGCACATGATCACTGAAGATCGATGAGGCATCAAACCAGAACCACTATCGCCTCCATAGTTCCCAGAATCATGTCCGGACCGCTGGTCCCCGCGATAGGAGCCCGAGCCTGAATCACCGCCAAGCCCGCCTGAAGAACCTCCGCCATAGGAACCAGATCCGGAATCCCCACGGAGCCCGCCTGAAGAACCTCCGCCGTAGGAGCCCGATCCCGAGTCACCGCCGAGCCCGCCTGAAGAACCTCCGCCATAGGAGCCCGATCCCGAGTCACCGCCGAGCCCGCCTGAAGAACCTCCTCCATAGGAACCAGATCCGGAATCACCACCGAGCCCGCCTGAAGAACCTCCGCCGTGGGTGCCTGAGCCCGAGTGGCCGCCTAGTCCACCTGTAGAGCCGCCGCCGTAGGAGCCTGAGCCGGAATCACCGCCGCGGCCCCCACCTGAAGAGTCAAAGTCGAGTCCGTTGCCAGAGCCAGACTGGCCACCTCCATAGCCCGAAGAGTCACCCCCGCTAAGACCTCCAGAGCCTTGCCCACGACCGCTGAGTCCTGAGCTTTGTTGGTCCTGTTTGTAGGTTTCAGCACAATGTCCCTAAATGCGAGAGACATTTCGTTTGACTCACATCACCGTAACCTCCACCACGGCCTCCCAAGCCACTACCCTGCTGATCCTGTGTGAAGACGTTAGCATCGTGTGCAGAAGTGACATATGCAGCCCGATTGCATTACGTTGTAGCCTCCAGAGCCCGAGCCGGAATTGTCATAGCCGCCGCTCTGTTACGAATGTCAGTCAATCTGGTAAATAGGCAAAAAGGACGGGCTGCCTGCGTACGCCAGAATGCCCACCATAACCCCCGCTCTATCGTGAGGGTCAGTTGTGCTGGTCAATGGATGATCGGTGTGGGTACTTTGCGTACGCCTTGGTTATCACCGTAGCCTGACATTATTGTTGACGAAGGTGTTACTGGTAATGTAGTAGTTCAATTGAAGAGTCTTGTTTGATTGAAGGGTGTATAGTGTCTTAGGAGTTCGAAAGGTGAGATGTGGAAAGATGGTGGGAGAGAGATGTTTATAAGTCGGCTTGGCGGGGTCAATGGAATGCAGGGGCGAAGGCGCAATCCTGGCAATAAATGGAATAGCAAGAGCATGAATTGGAAAGAAGATAATGAGCCCGCTCGCTCCTTGCTTCTGTTTGGCTGTAATGTGTGCTGCAAGCCTGTTTCTCAACATTTGCCCCTCCATCGAGACCCCGCACCCCCGCTGGGATCGATAAGAAGCTTGTCTTGAAGCAGCCTGGGTGAAGAGTTTCAGGGTTCCTGACCCTGAAGTCATGCAGCCTCCCGCCTCGTTCTGCTAACTATCTCATGCAGAAAATAGCATCGGCCATTCGATGGTTGCATGGAGTAGAAAAAGGGAAAGTTTTCACGACAGTTGGCAGCAGCCGCCACGCCTATCCGCGAGCTCGCGGCTTTCGCTTCGCGATGATGTGATATGTCGCCAGGCAGACTCGCAGACACAGTGGGAGGCAGGAACCAATCAGCTGGATGAGCATCTCACGTTCCGATATTCACGCTTTAAAGGGCATCCAGGCGGAGATATCGTACTAGCGGTGACTTGCATGTTTGTGGGGACGGGTTGGTCTTCGTCTTTCTTGCTTGGAGGCAGATATGGCCGTATCATCTTAGCGGCTGAAACTCGCAATGGTGTAACCTCCATTCCAAATTGTAAATGACACCAAGTGGTATCTCCAACGGCTTGTGACATCAACATCACGGCTCCGTCTTGCAGTCGTGAGTTCCAGGTCAACGTGCCGGCCGTGTCCATTTAAAGAGGGCAAAGACGTGTTGCCATGCTGCATGCCTTGAATAGGGCTAAGGTGTAATCCTTTCTTCGCTCCACAGAGCTGGCGGTACCTCCAGAAGGGTTCTCGTATGCACTTCCTTGCTATTCGTGGCAAACATAGTGAGTAGATACGATCACAGGGGCTAAATGAGCTACACCGAGTGCTCATCGAACGTATTTGCTCTTCATTATCTGTCAGCGTTGTGGTCTCTGGGTTACCCTTCCAATGCAGTACTCACCATGAATCGCTTATGAAAGTCTGAGCGAAGGAGATCCTAAGGCAATGTTAGTCAAATTCAGGTTCAAGAAACTTGGAAAGAAAAGATGCTTACGTTGACAAATTCCTTCTTCCCTTTGTTTTCGGTTCCCCGAGCCTGATTTCTGAATACCACATCGTCATCCCACCTAGAGATCCAGTCAGCGATGTCGTCCTTGAGTAGCATCACAAACATAATGCGAACCTTCGCTTGGTCTCTGTATCTTCCTCAGGTATGAGGAGGGGATTGCCGAGGGCGATATCCTTTTCCCGTTGTGCTTGCTCCTCTGTGGCCTTCTCACGCTCCTGGGGATACAGGGTTATGAAGCGCTCACTTTCAAAGGTGCTCATATCCTAGGCTTACCTCCTTCTCTTTCTGCTCAGCCCGCTCTCGCTTAATCTTCTCAAGTTCTCGAAGTAACTCCGCGGTCTCATCTTCTTCGACGTCGCTAAGCAAACCGTGTTAGCACGTAGCTAGTGGGCAGCGCGGGTAGCATACCTATCCTCTTCACTGCTATCGCTTCCGGACCCATCCGAATCGGCATCTACGTCTCTAGTTTCTTCGAGGATTCGCCGACGTTTTGTCTCGAGATCTTCTTCCCCATCATCTTGACCGGAGCCATCTTCCAATTGACGCTTGGATGTCGTGGTCTTTTCTGGACTGTTGGCGGCCAAAGAAGTGGTCTTATGGAAGTGTGCGGCTTCTGCTTCGAGGAGCTGAGCTCTCAGGTCTCGAACTTGTGGATCAGCATCTCCTCCTTGGCCGGGTTGCCTTGGGTTTTGTTAATTGTGAATGATTGAAAGGGATCGTAGAGTGTACCTCGTCTTGAGTTGCGTATGAGCTGGTAGTAGTCGTTGATGGTATGCAACCCCTCTCTGGGCTTCCTTTCCACGAGCCTGAATCACAGCAATCAGCTCAGCTCGAAGCCTAGAGCAATCCTTAGAGAGCTTACCGGGTCGAATGTAGGCCTGTGGGCTTTTGATAATTAGTATTATGTTTGTGATCTAAGCTCAATTCACTCACCGGTAGTCATATTGGCGTCGGGTTTAGACTGGTCAGAGTAGTGGAAATCAAACTTTCGTGAAAATCGAGAAAGGAATGTCGCCGCAAAACTTCAGCCCTAGAACTAGAAGGGTTCACCCCCAAATGGTCCATACCCCCAAATGGTCCGCGTTATTTCTTCCAGAACTATAGACTTTTAAAGTATACTTTCGCTTATAAACTTATAGTACTCGTTAAACTAAACAATTACTATCGCAAAAATTTTCTGAGAATCCGTCTGGTTGTTAAGTTATGGGAACTTAGTATATAGGCCCCAGAGTACCCTAGAGGTTGACCCCGGAGCACGGCAAGCACAAGCTCCGGGTGATTAGCCGGATGAGGCTGGAGCATATGGGGGTATGGACCATTTGGGGGTGAACCCTTCTAGGCCTTATGAGGCTTACCACCCGTGCCACCCAACCGTGGGCTATAGAGAGTAAACCCTTCTTTCTTCTCACTAAACACCGCTGCAATATGTCTTGGGTTATTTCGCAAAGTTGGCTGTCAGCTTTGATGGGGCCAAGCCCCGCAGCCATTCTGATTGGCGCTGTACTTGTACTTTCTATTCCGTTATTCCTCCATCTGGTCATCTACAGCTCGACAACCTCTACTACACTCCCCTCATTTCTCCTTGTTGGGCCCAGTGGCTCTGGGAAGACCGCTCTATTGACATTGGTATGAGCTCCACCCTCTGGCCAACATTTCGGCTGACGTCTAAATACAGTTCGAACGAGGTAATCATGCAGAAACCCGCACATCACAAGCTCCTCTGACCGTCGAGGTCTCACTCCCCGTCACAACTGCCATTGCGTCTTCCAACTATAGATCTGTCCACGATCCTTCGAACCAGGTTCACAAGAAGTTCCTGCTCGCAGATACACCGGGACACGGGAAGTTAAGGCACCATGCATTCGACAGCGTGGTCAAGCCACAGAATTTGAAAGGCATCATCTTCGTAGTTGATGCTGCAGACCTATCATCAGGCAATAGCGGAGCCGTCAATGAGTCTCTACGACAAACGGCGGAGTATCTACATGATCTGCTACTCGTGCTACAAAAGCGAGCTACGAACACCAAATCCTCGAGGGGACCCGCGGAGCTACCAGTCCTCATTGCAGTAAATAAGCTCGATCTGTTTACCGCCCTACCGGCGCATTTGGTTAAGACAGCTCTAGAGTCGGAGATCTCCAATGTCCGCAGTTCGAGGAATAAGGGGCTTTTGGACTCTGGGATCGGCATGAATGATCTAAACATAGGCGAAGAGAAGGAGTGGCTCGGAGACGGTGGTGAAGGCAAATTTGATTTCTCTCAGATGGAAGAATTCAACGTATCCGTGAGCGTTACTGGCGGCAATGTGCTTGGGGTAGATGGACCAGACGTCAAACAATGGTGGGACTGGATTGGAAGCAACCTCTGATTATTATGAGCTTCCTCTATTCGAGTCTCTGTCATTAAGTAACATCCTCGACCACAAACCTCGGTGGATAGTTGTGTGCCTTGCGATGGGTGCTACGAAGAGCTGCCTCCAAAGCTACAGTACGAGCCACGCACCGAGGGATATCACCCTCTTGTCTACTTCTCTACCGCTTCAAGCTCTTTGGGGGTATCGCAAGTCACAAATGAGCGGAGACATCCATTTCCCGTGCATTGGATCAAATTTGCCAGCAAGAAGGGTCGCAGACAATCCTGCAGCTGCCGAGATTCGATTTCCGCCAAAGGATTGAACATTGTATAGACGAGTCGATGGCCGAGTCACAGCAAAGCATTTTCGGGTCGGCGATCAATGAAGGAGAGCTGCTATATTCACCATGCCTGGCAAGTATCACCATTTTTAGCCGTACTTCTCTCAGGAACATAGCTGGAAACGTGACATTCCTACTGCGTTGGAGCAGAGGGCACACCACATTATTGCCTGATGCCGAGTCGTTTCTTATTGGGGGGCCTTGCTATCCCCATAATTGCGACTCCTCTAACAGCGTGCCTGAGCCTAGTCCGTTTTCTAACATCGGTACCACCGAATGCTATGAGATTCATCGATCTCGCCAAGCTTGTCCACTTTTATTCAAGATTTTTCTTGAAGACCAAATATATATACTTCAGATGACCAACCACTTCACACCGTATTTTCCTCCCATTCTTCTCCGCAACCCACTCTTCGGATCTCCAAAAGTAATCTTCTCAAGTCTTTGCAAAAGAGAAGCGAACGTCGAATATTTCAGAACTCCGTCTGCTGTCTGCAATCGACTACCAACAACGATAGCAATTCACCTCAATCGCCATGTCACCTTATCTCCAAATCCTCGCACTATTTCTTCCTCTCATAGCTATTGGCAGTCCTATAAATCCACCGGAGCTCGTATCCAAGTCAACTAATTACAACGATTCGGCCACATTATGGACCTCGAATCCCGCATGGAACTTTAGCAGCTCATCCCTTCGAGTACTCGCGGATCAAGTTCGAGAGAAACCCACTGGCGATACTCTAGGAATCACTCGCTGCTATTGTGCCTCTCCCACTTGGGGTCAGGACAATATATTCGGGTATTACTATCTCTGGGACTACTACAATTTCCACACCAACCACCGCTTCCTCCTAGAACGAATCTGCCATTCAGGAGCGATGACCAGGACAGGAATCTATGGATCAGAAGCATATCAGTTGATGTGTTTGAGACCCCGGGAAGACGATCACGAATGTATGAAGGACCAATTCGGTAACAAGTTCTGCTACATCCTCAATGGCAAGGAGAGAAAGGACCGATTCAAGTACAACCATCAGATGAGAGGACTTCCGATAGACTCCCCTGGCGAAAAGCACGCATCGGAGGCACAAGTGGAGGAGACTTGTGGGAAAATATGCCATAGCGATAAGGTTGGGGGTTTGGATATGTTGAAGGGAATCGCCCTTGTTCATGCAAATCATGTGACACCGACTCAGGACAGGTTCAATGCCGCCGATAATGAGTGGAGTCATATCTCCTACTACCCCAAGATCGATGATATGTGCGATGGCTGCAAGGTTTGATCTAGGGGGATGGACATTTTGGGAAATGATATTGGCATATGAGGTTGATGGCAGCCAACTGGCACAGACGAGGTAGCTTTCACATGAGTGATTATAAACGCACATGTAATCAATTGGCCTTCTCTACTTCAACTCTGTGTCCTTCTGGGCTCTCATACCGTAAACTTCCTACGTTGATGCTGAGTCCATTCGTAATCTTCATCATCGAAAGTTGGAGCGGCGGCCTGGGTTAATGTTACTTACGCTGTGGCACTGTCTAACTGCTTGCTCACCAAGCCTTTGAACCCTACTAACCAAACCTCATCAGTGGCAAGTCATTCAACCTAGGCATAGTCATTAGTCCGCTGTAAGGACTGATAGATGAATTTTTAGTTTGTAAACTTCAATCGAAGGATTCAATCCAAATCATGCACAACTCCGTTACCCTCTGGCCTAAAAATTACCTTAGGTATGCGTTTTACTCCTTGAATAGTCTATCAACCCGAGTGTATTAAGCTGAAATGACCGCCATCTCCCCGTCACAAGCTTGAATGCCCCCACATATCGCTTTATACTGCATTTGCATAACACCTTGCGACAACAACATCCACCAAACTGGCCCCAAGCCTATTTGCAAGTCTCACACATATCATCCGTATCGCCCCAACTCAGTATCCTGCTCCACTCATCCGGCCCCACTCCCTTCGGATCATTGACAATAGCATCCAAGGCCTCTCCATCCAAAACATGCAGCCCACCCACCTTATGCATGCATCGATCCTCACAGATCTCAAGCGTCCGGTTCGCACTCTCCCTCCACACCCCACCGATAGGGATACCACGCTTCTGCTTGTTGAAGTAGTAGTAATCGCTCGGGCTGCCGCCGTTGAACTCGTAGCAGAAGGTGTCCTTGGTGCTACCTTTGTCGTCTATATGACGGCATACCCGGTGGTGCCTGCGCACGCGCAGGCATTCGGGTTGAAGGCGGTTGTCGTGGTAAGGGAGAGAGACTTTGGTGATCTTGTCGGAGGAACAGGTCATGGTGAAATTGTAGATGCTGTCGTGGTGGAAATTGTAGTAGCTTATTAGGTAGTAGTAGCCGTAGGTGTGGTCGTCCTTCCACGATGGCGAAGCGCAGTAGCAGCGTGTGGTATTCAAGACGTCGCCGGTTGCGGTGGCGGGGAAAAGCCCACCATATTTGTGGGGAGGGATTGGATCAATGGGTTCGAGGTCCCCAGGCTTTTTGCTAAGAGATAGAAGGGTGGTGTTGCTGATAGGTGGGCAAGAGGAGGAATTGAGTAAGCAGTCGATGCCGGACGTTGAGTATATAGAAATGGCAAGGGTGGAAAAGGGTATTAATAGCGTGAGTAGGGCGTAATAGGTTGACATTTTGCTATACGATACAGAAGCGTGCAGGATTGTATATGGTATATTAGAAGAAATGTACGACAACGGAACGACAGTGGTTTGCGGGGCCCGACAGTGGCCTTTGCGTGTATAGCACTGTCAAGCTGTGAGAGGTCTTTGCAGTGAATGTGGGCTCCTTGGCGAGGACGATGAAATCTTGGCGTGACTGGAGCTCCCCTATTGATGGCAACGCAACGTGAAAGCTTGCAGAGCAATGGCAATTTTGACTTCCGGTGCGCCACCGACTGTAGGTCGAAGCCAGATGTTACGGAAAGCGACAACTATTCTTACCATTCTGAACAGCCAACGCCTCGTGGGCTCACCGACGGACTTTCGTCTCTCGTTTAGTCATTAGTAGTATGCTTTTCGGCTGAGAGCAATGGAGCTCTCAGCTATTCATGATTTCCTTCATCTCGTCGATATCCTTTGGAGCCGTCGTTAAGTTCTTGTAGCCGTCTTTGGTAATAAGGATGTCATCTGTGTCCTAGATTAGCCAAGCAGTCATCATAACGTGAGCTAATGCTACCTTCAATCCTCACACCACCAACGTCCCAATACCTGTCCAAGACTCCCTTGTCGAGGAATTGCTTTTGTCTCTCGTCCTCTAGGTAGGGATCAATGATGAATTTGCAGAAATATATCCCAGGCTCCACGGTGATAACACTTCCTTCAGGCAACTTCCCTCGGACTCGAAGGTATTGGAACATCTTGTCTTTGTCATCGTAATCCGGACACCCACCAGTGTCATGCGTATCCATCCCCAGGTAATGCCCCAAGCCGTGCGGAAAGAAGGCCACACTTGTCCTCGCCTCGAAGAGCTCCTTTTTGTTACCTTTGAGAATACCCAGAGCCAAGAGACCCTCAATAGCTATCTCATGAGCAAGTACATGCACATCTTCCCATTGCACTCCAGCTCTCAACATGGCTAGACAACCGTCCTGCATGCTTTTCACAATCGTGTAAATCTCCTCGCTTTCTTTGTTGAAGGTACCACTAAGCGGCAAAGTCCTCGTAACATCAGCACAATAGCACTCCCATTCCGCCGCTGCATCGACTAGTAAGTTCCATCTTCCGCTCAATGGCTGATTGTTAGATTCATAGTGCAGCGTAGCTGCGTTACCACCGCTTCCAAAAATACCAGGATAGGCTTGCTTTTTGCAGCCCAACGCTATCGAACGTTCTATGAATACGGCTTCCACTTCCTGCTCGTTTCGTGCAGATTTGAGGCTTTTCATTACGGCTATGTGGGCAGCGGCAGTGACTTCGTTCGCATGCCGTATACTGGCAATCTCGTACGCGTCTTTCGTCACTCGGCATTCGTCAATAGCTCTATGCAGAGTGTCCAGATTCCATGGAAGGAAAACACTTTGCTCATACTGGTCAGTAGGAAGATGGTCCTTTTCAACGATTGTCAAAGGTTGGGACGCGTTGGAGCGTTCCTCGAATGACAAGTCACCAGGCGCTTTGTTTCCAAGGAAGTCCTGAAGTTCTGAGACTGGGCGGCAGTCATCTATATCATACTTTTTGAGGGCTTCTTTGGGCAACAGGGGCAGGCCAGACCATATGACGCTGGAAGGTTCGAGGGGTGGTATGAAAAGTGTTAGGTGGGAGCTTGGAATGTGGTAGACGAGGTGGCAGTCGGGCAAGTCGCAGCCAGTGAGGTAGTAGAAATGCCGACGTTGCCTAAAGAGGGTACGGTCAGTACATTTGAGCAATACAACTCGAGCAAGGACTGGCCTGGTGCACGAACCTGAAGGGTTGGGGCTCATCATTGTCTTCGATCATGCGGGTCTTTTGTCCTTGTAGGTAGATTCTTGTAGGGCCATCGTGTTTTATTTTGTATTCAAGATGAGTTGCAATCTTTGCACAGTGGGCTTTGGCGGGGTATTTGCCATTCAATATCGCGTCGTCGTTAACCATGGTTGGTGAAGGAGCGTGGTTGTAGGTGGGGTTCTATACTGTTTGGCGGGGACGGAGTCCCTCAAATATTGCAGCTACTGCTAAGATGGACTGTGCTACAGCTCAGGAATTGCAGAAAGGCTTCTCATGCTTGTGGGGAAATCGTTCCAGCATTGTCTTCATCTGTGTACAGTAACTATCGACGACGAAGGCTATAGGCCAGCGCTAAACGCCATACCATGCACCCCAAGTTGAAAGCCCAAATTGGTTCCTGTCCGGAGATCTATTGATATGATCTATTCGCTCAAACGCAGCAATAGCAACGAAGAAAAGCACTTCAGAATACTTTCAATCCCTCCATCTAGCTAGATATTTCTGCATATCGTTCTGGGGTGCGGGAGCCGGTGAAGCCTACACGTTTGCGTCAGTCACAGCCCTTGAGCAAAAGCTTTCTTCTTTGCCCGCAGACACGTACTGTATTCTCCCTACTCGAAACACTGTATGTAGCACTGACGGTCATTGTGGTGACCTGACTGGGGGTTGGTAGAAAGGTCTTGGCGATCTTCACAGAGCTTGTTGGATATTGAGGGGTTGGTTTATTCGCGGTGATTTTCGTCCCGGGTTTGCCTTGCATTGGAGCGTACTTCGTCAGGCCCGTTTGTGCTGTGTAGGTCACGGCGTAAGGCCCACCCGCCTTCCCAGCAGCAGGAACAGCAGCGGCGTTTGGGTTGATATTGTTCTGTGTTGCTGGTCCACCAGTCCCAGTGACACCTTTGATGCCAGTCTTTATATTTGGAGGGAACGAGCCAGTCATTCCACTTAACGAGAATCGGTCCGAGTAATTAATCACTTGGCCCCCTGTGGCAGACGATATCATCTTAAGGAAGCTGAAAGCACATCAGTCAGCGTTCCAATTATCGTGTACTTGGCGTTCATACTATGCATTGGTATCGGTGCCTCCCACGCTCACTGATACTGTTCCAGAAGCTGCATTGCCGGTACTGAATTGCCCATTGGCTACGAGAGGCGCTAGTTGTTGCTGTCATCCAGCATCAATTAGCTGCTAATTTGAAGAGCGTGAAGGAGGCAACTCCGCTTTGCCAAACACGTACAAAGCTTGTATCCTCGTTACCGCCGGCGCAGAGAAACAATTGGTATCCCTGGAGGTCACTTATTGGCGGCGAGGTCCCGGAGTCTTTCCATTGAACTTTTATGACCGAGCCACCCTGCAGTGTTGCCCCTGCAGAAGGGGACGTGAATTCAATGTCGGCCAAGGCATAGGGGGCGACTGCTGCCAGGAGAGTGAGAAGCCGGATAAGCATGGTCGGCGGCGACGTGCTGGTAGGAGGGACTACGGGTCAAAGGGATGTTAGTCTACTTCACCAATAATCAGCAGCCAAATGTTAAACGGTCAGGAACACGGCGAGGGATTGGTGATGTTGAAAGTAACTACACCTGGAGCCAAGATAATGACTAAGCATGACCTAGAAATAGCGGCCAATTGAAGTCAAGCATTTCCGAAAGGAGTTGTCGCTTGAGTTCTCGCCCATGTATTCTGTTCATTGGACTAACAATACCCTTATGTATGCCTATCATGCTCTCTAATTCGATTTTCTCCTTCATCTCGCCCTTAGTCATTTCAACCCACGGCTCCGCTACACGTTGTGCGCAAAGAGCCATTCCTGTCCCTTAAAAGCACGCGCCTGGCCTTTCCACGAAATGTTCCCGATCGATGTGCTTCTTTATATTGAGTAGCTCACATACACGGCGTCGTTTGATTTGACCGACTGGCCCCAAATGCCTTGTTTTGATCTCGGGGATTTGTTAGACAGGTGACCTGATGAATACAGTTAGTCAGCCTCCTGGCAGTAGGAATTTGTTCTTGTTCTGCTGAGCGGACACCGAGTCTCACCGTCCCTCAGGGAAGCTGATTCTGGAGGACGGAAGACCCCGTTGCGCGGGCGTTGTGGGAGGTCGGTCCAACCACATGCTACGGTCATTCACGCAGCCGCAGGTGCTTCTTGTCTCATCATCGCTGGTGGCATACTTTGTCCGAGGACTCGATTACCCCTGTCCTTCAATGGAGTTCACTGTGGCTGGAATCCAATTGAGGAGTTGTATAGTATTGTCCCATCTTCCATTGCCTTGGCGTGCTCCAGAAGCATCTCTTTATCGACCTTCAACTCAAAATTCGTAATGAAGCAAAAGCTGACTTCCAATCTTCCTAGTTCTGTCTCACTTACTCCTCCGACTTTTGCAAACCGTCGATGGGGATAGCTCTGATCTTCTAGAGCTTTCATGGCGACCCGCAGTCCGGCTAGTAGTAAACGGTGGACATTGCGAGCCGTCACAGGTATGATACGTTCGATCACTGCCAGTCGATAAATATATAAGCTGGTAGCAAGGTAGACTGCCGTGGACATTGGACAGTACTCATGAAGGCGCAGGAGGTATTTATCAAGACTGATCGATGGAGGCTTTTTGGAATAGAACTTCCTAGCGATGGCTCCGTGCTGGATGCTCAGTGGCTCCGTATCTGCACCAATGACTTGTAGCGGCTCCGTAGGGTGAGCCTCCGGACTACCGATTGGTGTCTTCGCCTTGGCTGGTACGCCATCAACATCCCCTGCACTCCCCAACCACTTCGGGTGAGCACCTTCCCTCGCATGACGGGCAGCGTTCTCTTTCTCTGCGCCGATAACCCCCAAGTTGGGGGTAGTTGGTTGGCTGATTGGCGGCGTTGGTGGCACATCACCAGTGATCCGGACAAACGTCTCGATCGATCCACAAAGCATCTTCAGCGCCGCTATAGGTGTCAAGGTAAAGACATCAAGGTTGTTGGGGTCCGGAATGACTCCGGGGCCTGCGTATGACTCTCCGCTACCAGCGGATACGCCTAAGTCTGCTGACGGACTAGGAGGAGGTGGAATTTGAGGTGTGGATGACGCTAGGACCTGGATACCACTCCCTTGGCCAGAATTTTGCATCTCAATGCAATGTTTCTCTTTCTAGTCCGTATCGCAAAAGGACCATACTCGGTCCAGATCCTCGTTTTCGCAATTCTAAGTGAAAGGGCGGTGGATATATGATACTGTGATATCGCTGAGCAGCATCAATTTGCCATGTTCGATGCGTTCCTGAGTGCTCAGGCTGTCAACTAGAGGAAGTGATGTCAGCCTTGAGTCTTTCAGGTAAATACGGCCTGGTGACTGACTAGACATCCGGTACATGCCTCAATGTAAGCTAGATTTGCATTGGCTACCCAAAGTCAGCCAGTGACCACTTTGCAGCGAGGCTCTCGTATGTAAGGGTAGAGCAGGGCCAATGGGCCCCAGCGGTAATTCGTGCATGGTCTGCTGAGCTTCCAGGAAAAACTGCGGGGCAAATCATAGCGATGCGTCTGGACCCCGAGGACTAGATTGTCTGACATGGCCAAAAGGACGATATAGAATTCCGCGCATAGGGCAGTCCTCACGTAACTGTAACATCGACAACGAGTTCCGAGTACACTAGTCCTACTGGAACACTTTTACTCGATGGAGGAAGAGCCTAAGAGGGTAAGGTACCTTTTGATTGATCCGCCAAGACGAAACTTAGCGTCTCTCATATTTAATCTGTAACGTTGTTTCAGATTTATCTCTAACCATTTTCCACCTTCCTACGGTTGGACACTTGATCAAAATTTCCTTCCTCTTAGACAGTCGTGACATATCACGCTCAACGACTGACAGTGAAGACACTACTTTGGCCCTTCTAGTTCTCTATCCCACTTTCGACGCAGCGACCGTACAGGCACACAACGTTCGAGACGTCCAAGACCATTGCTGATGCAATCAACATTCAAAGCATAGCTCCACCCGTCCCATTGACCTATTCCACTCCAAGCCTGCCCGACATCCTCTCAAAGGCGCGCAGCTAGCCTCCAACACCTGACCTCTGTGTGTTTCGTCGGTTATCCAACCCTTGGGTTCTCGTATCTGTCTGTGTTGGCAAAGGCGCCGAGAATCCTGGACCTCACACCTCTTACTACTATTTGGTACAAACATCGAGTTGGAGGCATACTCGACCAGAATCTCTGGACATATTGAGGAACTGGGCGGTGGTCGGCACTTCGCCGCTAGGCCAAAAGGGTGGGGGTGGAGACTGAAGAGTAAGGTAGGGTCACAGCACTATTACCCTCGACATCGCTCCCTCAGAAGTCACACCGAATCACCATCGTCTACGCACCTACGGGTTTGCTTTGGCATAGATGACAGAGACAAGGGCGCTCAACACCGCAAGGGTTGCCCGAGCGTTTCCGTTCGAATCACTTGGGAATGGATCCGCAGTACGGACTAGCTTCTAAAGACGATCTTTGGCGCTTGCAAAACGAGATGAAGAATGTTTACGCAACACAAGCAGAACATGCTGACCGTCTGATGCGTCTCGAGCAACGTCAGGAAAGTGACACCCGTTTGAAGTCAGCGTGGGGCGGACAATCGCCTTTTCCAAGCGTTATGAACGGGACACCCCAGCAAGGTAGGCCAACGCACAGCTATGAGTGGGATACCACTGACGTCTTTTCTGTACAGACCAAGGTTACAATCCTGCCGCAGAAGCTTTCAAGAATTTCGATGCTGACCAGTCAAACCTGATGGGAAGCCTACACTTAGACACGGACGATGAGCCAAGACGAGGTGCTTCCAGAGCAAACAGCGTCCGCTTCGATGAGAGCGCGCTACATGGCCATTTCGGTGCTGGCTCGCGATCATCTACCGAGTTTCTTCCGATGAGGACCGGCAGTGCATTTGGTAGTCACGCGATGACTGAACGTTCTTCCTCACACAAATCAGAAGGCAGGCAAAGTTCTACCCACTCCGCTCGAGCAAGCAGTTTTGGGTTCGAACCTCGTCCCCTATCAGCTACTGTCCCGGCCTTCGTTCCACTAGGTCCTCCTCCTGGTCTTTTCATCCTGGGACCGGTCCCATCGATCATTCGATGCTGGTTGGCTACCCACTTCTCCAATGAATCCCTGCTGTACGCTGCAGTTTGTACTGCCTCGTACAAATCGACTTTGGATTTTGGTTTGATATCTCGCTTGGGGTACGAAGATCAGATCACAACGGACCGTGATGGACAGCGTATCATCAAGCTCCCAGTCTACCTGCCTGAGGCCACCATTCAGACCGCATCGTCTCGTTCCAGTAGTCCTGCTCCATCATTGCCCACACTTACGACTTCGTTCGTCGTCAAACAATTGCAAAACAAGGTAGAAGCTATCCAAATAGTCCTTGGTTGTGATGTACTTCGTTCGCGTAATGCGGATATTCACTTCTCCCTTGACCGCTTGACGCTATTCGACGACGATCGCAATAAGCTGTCGGTACCCTTGGTTCGTCCGGAGAACGCAGCTCTCTACCAAAACCTGCAAACGACCAATGCCAATGACAGTTCTTTAGAGTCCTCTACTGCGGATGTACCTGGCCAGGTGAGCGAAGTTTTAAAGACGAATGCGAAGGCTAAAGAGTCAGAAGTGGAGGAGCCGTTCGAGAAGCCTGATCCACATATTGAAGAATCAGAGAGTCAGGCAGCAAGCAGCACCATGCCACCACCAGACACTTCTTCGCCTTCGGTAATAGGAGAAGGAAGGAGGACTGCCGCTAATCGTACGACTAACGAGCCGTCGTTATCAATCAGAGCAAGTGACGAACTCAAAGATTCGGAAAGCCTGACCAATGGGACAACACCGGATACACCAACGAGATCGGATAGTAGCAACATCTGGGGCTCCTGGAGACGAGATTCTACAATGGGCAGCCGAGCTGATGCTTCAGGGTCAAGTGCAAACTCCAGTACTGTATACCAACGGGCTGGTCGTGGTAGGGCCATGAAAGTGCTCAGGCCCACGCGAGTAAGCACCTCTCGTGCAGCTTCTTCCCAACAGCCGGTCGGATTTGATGCTGCTCCTTCACGCTCTGGTAGATCTGATGAGAATCGAAGTCCGGCAAGTGCTACCGATCGAAAATCATTCTCTGGGGATCTGAACAAGCCAGTGCCTCAAGCTATAACAAACAAGTCTCGGTCTTCAAATCCGGTTGGAGGCGCGTCAGCCTTTGGCTGGTTGAACTCAGGTCAGAAGCAATCTTCTACGCCAACGGAATGATGGCATTTGCTTGTGCGTCTCCCGTATCCGAAGAACTTCGACCTCTGTGGCATCAGAGGTAAGCTGTAGCTTTGCTGAAACGCTGTGCATAGATATGTACAATAGAAAGGTATCCAGATGTGCCACACGCACCCGGAATGAAAAACCAGATACAGACTCATGAACAAATGGCGAGTCTTTTACTCAAGCATCTACCGCAGCCTAGTTGCTTCACCCTTGTCATCTTCTGTTTGCAGTTTCTCTTTTCATTGCGATCACATTTTGCACAGTGTATGCACAGCGTCCCTCGTCCCATCCTTCGTCTCTTTCACCAATCCAGCAATAGCCTTGAACCTGCGGATACATCATCAGCCCGCTGACTTCACCTGCCAATTCCGAAGTGAGCACTTACTCTGGTATACTAGCATCTCCCATGCACTCATACAAGAAGCTCTCACTACTCGTCACAATTGCCCCCTCGTGTCTCAACCTGTCCAAGGCAACCCCCCTCTCCCCCTCATGGCAAGAGCTCACTCCGTCCGTGATGATATAAACCCTATGTCCCTCACTCAGCAGGTCCAGCGCCGTCTGCGTGACGCAGATATGAGTCTCAATGCCAACAATAGCGATCTGATACGGTTCGGGCGAGCGTTGCGCGAGAACGAAGCGGAGCTCTGGTACCATCATGGAGAAGGCGGTTTTGTCGATTGCGTAGATGGGAGTGCCATTTGGATTGGTGAGTTCAGAGCAGAGAGGACCAAGGCGAGCGGAAGATTGGGTGGTTGCAAAGATGGGTATGGAAAGGGTAGTGCAAGCTCGGATCAGTTTTTGGGCGGTTGATATGCTGGGCAGGACGCATTAGACGGAATCAGTCTGCAGGAGCTGAAGGGCAAGGGCAATGGCGCAGACGGACACTTTGTCGTATTGAAAGATTGCGGGACGAAACTTCTCTTGGATATCGCAGATGCTGTCGAGGAAGTGAGTCTATGCAGTTGTAGTTGGAGCTCGAGGACGCACAAGAGTGCTGGATTCGCTGAGTGCGAAGCCAGTCAGCAAGAGCATTAGTAGTCTAGTCAAGGGAGGTCCCTCACGGAATCTATGAGATCGAGCCATATTGTCGTCAGGGTTGTTAATTGAAGAAGGTCAGGAAGCTGTCGGAATCGGGATGTTTTTCCCTACCCCCCACCCCCCACCCCCCATTGGCCCGCTCCCCGCAGATGACAGGGGCCGGAACGTCCGCCTAGTGGTCCAGCCTTATGAGGCTCACCAACTTGGAGCCTCTTCGTACCATACTCCGGGGACAACATTTTCGCGGTAAGAACTGCTTAATCTTAGAAGCGCTACAGACTAATACGCGAGAGCAAATCACCAAAATATAGTTATAAGGATAATCGAGCGTGGACGAATACTATATGAGAACCACTAGGTGAAACCCTTCAACCGCGCTGCACTGGACTCAGCGCACAAAATGTACGAAAGCATTTGCGTGACAAGTCTGCTTGATCAAGGTCACATCCAGCAGGCTTGGACTTCGACGTAGCCTACGAATGAAGTTCCAAAGTCCAAAAGTATCATCTCAAGTCGTGGGATACGGAGGCACAAGTTCCGGGCAGCACGGAGAGCGGAGAAAGAGATGAATCGTGGCGTTGTGTCTATCATCATCATGCGTGTGCGGTCTTAGAGCACTATAACGAAACAAACAATCCCTCACTGGAGGATCAGCGGGTATTTGGGAATTACGGGATGGAGCCACCGTTTTGTTTGCCTTGGATAGATCCTGTGCTTAGTAGGTGCGACAGCGTGCTTGCTAATATCCTTATGGTTGCTACAGGAATGATAGCAAATGTCGAGCAAAGGTGGCCTTCTTCGTAGCATGTGGATTATAATTCAGCTCCTGCGCTGTGTTTGGTGACATTACTGGATGGTATACCGTGCGTAGCAATAAGATACGCTGATAGAGTATCTTATTGTTAGCTTCTGAACCGGGAGATCACTTCGGTATTATACAGTAGGGGCCACTAGCGCTGGATCCAGGTACCGAGCTGTGGGAGCCACTTCCAGCCATCTCTATTCTCTACGACCTCAGCCTTGACCTCGACCTTGATCTCCAACCTTTCTTTTTCAACTGTCGCTTGCTCCAGCCATCTTTGAAGTTCATGTTTGTTGCATGCTATAGAGTAATCTTCAATTGTGTGGTATGAGTGGCATTGACACACTCTTTAAGTGAATTGCGCAGTGAGGAAGGGAGACTTTTCTTCTCTTCTAGATTAATCAGTTGATATAAAATTGAGTGGAATCAATCATTCGTTCAATTATGGCAGAGCCAGAAGTTCGAATCTCTACAGGCGGGGCAGAAGAAGGCAGTGATGTTGAAATGCAACGCGGAGAGGATGAAGTTGAGGTTGGAGAGACCGGCGCAGCCGATGCGCCAGGAGACGATGTGGAGGAAGAGACCGCAATGGAGACCGAGAAGCCCGATGCTCGTGTGACGTTTGTCGAGTAAGTACTCGAACCCCTCAACAGCCTTGGTGCGCCCATTCCAACATTGCGCAAAGCTATCTCAAATCCCCCATCGTGACCCTCAACATCGGCACCGGCGACGCAGCAACGACGCTCAGCGCCCATCAAGCCCTCCTCGTCAAATCGCCCTTCTTCCTCGACGCTATCGCCCCCAACAGCGACTCCCCCAAAAGAAGCCTCGACCTCTTCGACGACGATCTAGAAGCCACCTCCTGCTTCCTCGAACACCTCTACACAGGCGAATACTTCCCGCACAAACTCCCCTCCGGCACCCTCCAACCCGACCCCTCAGCCCCCGCCGTCGACGACACGGGCGCGCAGCTGCTCAAGCACGCAAAAGTCTACACCCTCGC
>JAABUL010002586.1_pt1 | contig 29492 bp, 44 predicted proteins | sample 5559151 | NCBI WGS metagenome assembly JAABUL01 (sample SAMN10711876, study PRJNA513368) | rock metagenome | isolation source: Antarctica rocks | place: Antarctica: Victoria Land, Pudding Butte sud
GCTGCACGCTGCTGGTGCCGGGCGGCGGCGGAGGCGGCGGTGTAGGCCTGCTTATCGGCAGGCTCGTGGGCGGCTACAGCCGGGTGCGCTGGCGCAGTGGTCCCCTGCTGCTGCTGCGCGCTGTCGGCGGGCGCGTCCGGGATTGTGTCCCCGGCGGCAGAGTTTTCACTGCCGGCTATGTCTTCAGCGGCCTTGTGGGCGGCTGTGGCCGGTTGCGCTGCCGCATCAGCCTTGTCTCGTGGACTCGTGGAAGTGCAGAGGTCGCAATGCTCATGAATCAAAGACACCACGCGAAACTCACGTGAAGCAGTCATTCAGCCTTTGTTGCATCAGCTCTATCCGTAAACACCGTGAGAGTGCAAAACGAGACCACCTTTTTATGTGCAGTTCTACTCACTCTCGGCAACAGAAGCGATCGAGATGCGTTGAAGCCTGCATGAGCGCCGTTTAATATCATGGCATGACTCTGTTCATGATGAGCAATGGTGTCTCACCTCAAAAGCGGCTGCAGTGCCACACTCGTGTCAGCAGCAAAGCGGAAAGCTTTGATCAGCATGTCTTGCCGACGGTTCTGGATGTCGAAGACACGTCGTTGCACAGGTGGCTTCGACCAAGCCGCCATTTAATCAGAAATGCGACACATGCAGTGAGCAGAAGGAGTGTCCCGACTGAGAACTCATACAGGTCGATTAGCGCTTCCTCTTGTGTGCAGATGTCAATTGTGCACGCTTACATTACTTAAAAATGCCAGAGAGAAACTTGAAGTTGCAGCGGCGCAGCTGAGAAACAAGAAGTCACGATCCGGAATTACCGCAACATGTCCTATCTGGCTGCCCGATTTCTGTACTCTGATCCGCACACACTGTCATACTGCGCATTACACAGCGGTTGTTGTACACCTGCAGAACCTACGTTGCAGCGTCTGCCACCACGCTGAGCTGCACACTCACTGCGGCTCCGTCGCTGCCGAGCTGCAGGCTCAGGCGCACAAGCCTCGCGCCCAGCTCGTCAGCTGCCTCTGTGGTCCGCGGCTCCGGAGCTGCGGCTGGCTTCTCTGCCGCCGCCCCTGGAAGAGTCTCTTCCGCCGCAATCGGCATCTGCAGTGCAGCCCTGTCCGCTGCTGCCGCAGCATCGGATGCGGTCTGTTCTTCTGCCGCCTGGGCGTCTGCTGCATCTGACGCATCTGCACCCGCTGGTGCAGGCGCCACCGCACTGTCTGCGCCAGCAGGCTCGGCGGCCTCTGTGGCCGCTGACACATCAGCGGCTGCTGGGGCAGCCTCCGTGCTGCCGGCCTCTGGGCCGTCTATGGAGGCCGAAGCGTCCGATGCTGCCTGCTCCCCGCCAGCGCCCGTCTTCAGTAGGCTCTGCGGGCACGGACAGGCATTTGATTGACGTGTGCCAGCTGTTCCACTTCCTTACATGCGCATGGCAGCACGCAGCCTGGAACAGACTGAAAGCTATAGGCTTCGAGCTGGACATGTTGAGCATGCAGCAGGACTGGTTCTCAGGTCCGTGGCCTGGAATGCCACAGCGCACAAACAGTTGTGCAGAAAGAACGAGAGCCATATTGCGTGCTGTGCACATCTCAGAGCCATGTATTGGAACTTTGAGAGTGGACCATTGCTGACCGGGCGGAAGAGGCTGCGCTTCTGGCCCATGAACGCCGCTAGGCGCGCGATTATCCCCTCGCGTCCGCCCTCCGCATCCTCGCGCTCCATGCCGGAAGGCGCCTCCGCCGCCGCCGCCGCTGTTGCTGTCGGCGCTGCTGCCTTTGGCGCAGCCGCCGCGGCCGCCTCTGGCGCCGCACCCGCCACGGCCTGTCCGTCAGGCACCGCAGCGTCGCCGCCGGCCGCGCCGCCCGCCGCTGCCGCCTCTCGCTGCTTTGCCTTTGCTCTTTTCCGCTGCTCCCGCTTCCTTTCGGTCTCATTCCGCCACTTGCTTTGCTGCCCCGACGGCGATCCCGGCTGCGACGCCGCAGAGCCCCCCGCCCCGCTGCCCTGCCTCGCCGGCGGCAGCTGGGTGGAGCCTCCTGCTGGCGGCGCCGCAGCTGGCTGGGCAGGCGGCTGCGACACTTCGCCAGGTGGCGCGGTGCTGGGCGGCGAGATCCCCGGCGGCGCATCGTTGTGGCCGCCACTGTCGCCCGCGGCGGCGGTTCTTTCCGCCTCCCGCTCGCGCCCCCTGCGCCCGCTGCGCCTGTGCCTCCTGCCTCTGCGGTGGCGCGGCGATTGCTGGTCCCCGTCCTCGGCGTCGCTAGAGCCCGGTTCCGTATCCGCCGCCGGCTCCGCCTCCGCTGTCCGCTCTGCCGCCAACTTTGCTGCTGCCTTGACAGACCCGAGCTGTGCCACCCGTTTTGCCGCTGCGGGCGCGGCTGTCAGCGCTGGTGGCGCAGACGGCTGCAGGCCCGGCGGCGTGACAGGCCGGCTGGCATCCTTCAGGGCTCGCCCCAGGAGCCCGCCGCTGACTGATCGCTCTGCCGCGCCGGCTGATGCTCCGCCGCTGTCTCTGGCAATGCAGGGCCTGCTGCTGGCAGACGTGCCAACGGCGCTGCCACTGGCGCTGGCTTTGTCGCCGCCACCGCCGCTGGCTTTGTCGCCGCCGCCGCCGCTGGACGTTCTTGTTGCGGCGGAGGGCAGACCCGGCGGCGGCGCTGAAGCGCCGCCTAGGCCGGGCGGCTGCTGCACCGCTGTTGACCCCAGCCGCGGGACCTCCAGCACCCTGGATGGCTGCCGCTGCGTGCCGGCGCTGCCGGGCTTGGCGGCCCTGTCGGCCTGCACGGCGGCGGCTGCCGCCGTCGGCTTGGCGCCGACGGCGGCAGGTGCGGGGCCCTTGGATGCGCCCGCACCCGCGTCTGCAGCTGCGGGCTTTGCCGCCTGCGGAGGCACTGCCTTTGCGACAATGCGCAGTGCGGCTGCTGCGGCGCCGCCACCGCCGGCGGAAGCAGCAGCATAGTCCTCCTTTGTTGCCTTGGGCCTAGGCGGCAGCTCCCGGCGCGGCGGCAGCTCCCGGCGCGGCGGCGCCTGCGCTGCAGCTGCAGCCCGCTTGGCCTCGGAGGCACTTCTCTGCTGCTGCTGCTGGACGAGAAGCTGCCCTTGCCGCGACCTGCCGTCGCGGCCGCGGCGCTCTCTGGGCGACAGCTCCTCATGCTGCCAGCGTTGTGCTTCCAGCTGCCGGTCTGTCGACTTTCGGCCGCCACCGCGGCCGCCAACGCCGATGCTCTGCGTACCCGCGCCGCCGCCGCCGCTTACCGACGTCCCGCCGCCATTGATGGGCGCTTGTCCGGGCGTCTGCGATCGCTGGTCGCTGCCGGCGCCGGGCGCGTCGGCGTCCACAGAGCGATTCTGCTCCCTGGCGCCCCGGCCTCCACCGCCGGAAGCCGGCTGCGGAGCATCGGTGGCGCCTGCACTCGCACCATAGTCGCCCCAGAAGCCGTTGCCGCCGCTGGCGGCGGCGATTGTGGCCGGCACACGGGCGGGCGCAGCAATGGTTGCAGGTGTAAGAGGCTGGCCGCTGGCCTCTACTGCAAAGCCACGGCGGCCGCTGCCCCGCATGCCTGTTACTGCATATCCGTCTGGCGGCCCTGCAAGCGCGCGAGGGGGCCTCAGCGACCCGGTATGTGAGAACACAGGTGAGCATGTCACAGCAGGGTGTGTACCCTGTAGCAGTGGTCAAATGCACAGTGGCAGGGACCGACGCCGGCCGCTAGAGTTTAGCAGTCAGCCACGAGAAAATGCATCAAATAAAGCAAGCTTGGTGTTTTGACCCTGGAGGAAGTTAGGTGCAGCATGCATGTCAGAACAGGGAAGTTGATTTTGCGCACCGCTTGCGGGCGCTGGCGCTGCTGCAGGCACTGGTGCAACATCGCCGCCGCCCCCAGAAGCCCCGCCCTCCTCACCGGCCGAGCGGCGGCGCCTGCCGATGCGGCCGCCCCGCGACCGGCCGACCGCCGCTGCATTGGCGCCGGACCCAGCGCCGGCGCTGGCCGCCGGCTGAGCGGCTGCCGCGGGCTCATCGGGCTGCAGCGGCACACTGACGGGCGGCACGTAGGCTCCAAAGCCGGGGCGTAACTGCACGCGCGTCACGGATCGGGTGACAGCGGAGTGCTTTCATCAAATGGCGTGGGAGCGTTTCGGCATCGAGTGATGTGGCTAATGATGATCATGTCTGCCACACTATGGGAGGACATGAGCATAATCCGCTACTGCCGGAGCAGGCAATTCGCGGCCAGCTCGTATAGCTTGACCCCTCTGAACTCGTGCTGGACAAGCGGGACCCGCTGCATCGAAGGATCAGAACAGGCATGTGATGATAAACAACGACGAGATTACATGGTGATAGTGTATGACTAACTCGCAGCACACCTTGGCCGAGCCCTGCGCCTGTGTGCTCGCTGCCTCACCACTGCGGCCGCCTTGCTGCCGCCCCTGCGGCGGCTGCTGCATGGCTGGTTGCTGCGGCTGCGCGGACCGCACCGGCTGCTGCTGCTGCTGCGGCTGCAGGCCTGACTGCTGCAGGTCTGCGGGCAGATACTGCTGCTGCTGCTGCTGCTGCTGCTGCTGCTGCTGTGGCTGGTGCAGCTGCTGGTGCTGGGCCAGCGCCTGCTGCTGCTGCCGCTGCTGCTGTGGCGCCGATGCGGCAGGGCGAATGCCCATATAGGCCTGGTAATGCGCCAGGAACGCTGCCGCCTGCTGCTGGTGCTGCTCCACCGAGATGCCTACGCGTGAGAAGACTTCTCGATTGTGGACAGCTGGACAGGCGGTGTGGCATGTAAAGGACTGGTTGCACAATCCCCCTGGCTGGGCGATGGCATGAGACGCGGGCCGGGACCGCACACGCTTGACCAAAAGCGCCTAAATCCAGCTCTGCAGGTTTGTCTTTGCGAGCACAGACAGAATCTAGCAAACACTCAAGCCTGCGCAATTTGTGGCATCATGAGTGCACACCTGCTGTGGTGTCGGCAGGGGCCTGCGGCGCCTGCAGGTATCTGTACTGTGCCGGCAGCGGCTCGCTGGCTGCTCCAGCGTGGCCATGCTGCTGAAACGCGTGCTGCGCCGCAAGCAGCCCGCCGCCGGCTGGAGGAAAGCCGCCGCTGTCCACCGGGAAGCCGCCGCTTGCGGCTCCAGGGGCGTACGCCTGCGGTGGCGGCCCTGTAGCAGCCGACGCCACTGGCACGCCCACCACTACGCCCGGCTGCAGCTGCGGGCGGTGCTGCTGCCTGCCACACTGCTGCTGCTGCTGCTGCTGCGGCGGCTGTGGCGGCTCATGTGCCTGCTGGTGATGATGGTGTTGCTGCTGCCGTTGCAGCTGATGTGCCTGATGCATCTGCTGCGGCTGCTGATGCGGTTGCTGCTGCGGCTGCCGCTGCCCCAGCTGCTCAGTTTGCAGGTACTGTACCTGCGCCGTCGCGGCTGCGTGCTGCTGCTGCAGCTGCTGCTGCGCGTATTGCTCTAGGTCTGGGGGCAGGTACTGCTGCTGCTGCTGCGGCTGCGGCGGCTGCTGCGGCTGGTAGTGCTGCGACTGCGGCTGCGCAAGGTGCTGGCTTTGTTGCTGCGGCTGATGCTGCTGCTGCGCCTGATTCTGCTGCTGGTAGTCCTGCAGCTGCTGTGCCGTTGAGGCAGGCTGGCCATACTGCCCTGAATGCCCTTGGCTGCCCATGGCCGCCGCCGCAGCCGCCGCTGCCACAGACAACGCGTGTCCTGAGGACTCGTACTGTGACGGAGGGGGCTCCTGCAAAGGTGCCTGCTGCGGCGGCTGCACGGTCTGTTCCAGCTGCGGCGGCCGCGGCACGGGGCTGCGCTGGGTGCTCGCCGCAGCGGGCGCCGCCGACTGCTGCTGCTGCGCCTGCTGCTGCGGCGGCTGCTGCGGCGACGGAGGCGCGTCCCCGCCGGGGCGCAAGGGGCTCAGCGCCCCAGGTGGAGCATCCCCATGCCGCCTGCCGGGCCGCAGCGATGGCCCCGCCACCGCCGGCGGCCCGGCCGCAAGCTTGCCAGGCGGCGCGGGAACGCCACCGGGCGACGGCGGCTTGCGGCCAAAGTTGCCAGCGGGCGCCAACGGGCTGAGCGGCTGCTCGCCCGGCGCCGTGCGGTGCGACAGAATGCGGATCTGTGGAGAAAGCAACCGAGAGTCGCTCACTGTGCAAAGAAAGGGCTCACCTCCACCTTGGTCACCTGACAACTCGAAATGCAGCCACAGACAGCACATGTCTGCGGCAAAGTGACTTGGAACAGCACAACGAAGAGCTTCCTGGCAGCGGTCAGCTGCCGGCTTCATAGAAAGCTTGTGGTTGATGTACATTTTGAATCGAGCTCAAGCGCACCAGCTCGCTGGAGGACAGGTCAGTGAGCATTGCTGAGTGGCGCCACCAGTTGCCTTCATAACCGCTTTCGTAGAGAGATGACTGAATGGAAGAAGTAAAGGCAGCCGCACCAGCTCGCTGGGCGAGATATGACAGTTCGGTCGGCACCGCGGAGCGGCGACACCGGCAGCTTTTCGACTTGATTTCAAGGGGAAAGTTCAAATGGAGGACTGAATGGGAAGCCGCACCGGCTCGCTGGGGGAGACGGACAGGTCGGTCGGCACCGCGGGGCGGCGCCACCAGTTGCGCTCGTCCGACGGTGGCGCGGGGCGCTCGCCCAGAGGCGCCTCCAGCGGCGGCGGCCGCCGCCAGCTGTCGGGCGAGCGCTCGCGCTGCCGCCCGGGCGGCGTGCCAAGTGACGGGTGCGCCACTGGCAGCGTGCCTGGCGGCCCGCGCCTGGCCGACAGAGAGACAGCGAGTTGAGGTGCCGCTGATCACGAGGTTGGGCAAGTGGGAAAGTTGACGCATCCAGCCATGGACCTCACGTGCTTGAACGAATGGTGCTTGCTGCAAAACATGTTGTTTGGCGACGACTGCCGGTTGTGTCTGTGTGATGGAAGAGGCGAGGGCTGCTGCATCTGCCACCTGTTTCCTTGCATGTATGAAAGGCAGCATAACACGCACCCAGAGTGGTCGTCGGGGAGCTTGACGCCCTTGCCCCATTTGCGCTGGAACTCGTCTCCAGACTCATACGCCGCCTGCCACTTTTGCTCGTAGTCGTCCCGCTGCCGCTGGTTTTTCTCCTGCGCACGGCATTCAGGAAATCTGTGGGTAGGGCGCTCTGGGACGCTCTGGGGCGCGGAGTGCCGCATCACAATGGGAAACTGATGAGCTCACTGTTCGGAGGCTCTTACGAGCTTGCCACAGCTACCTAGGACCCATCCCTGACGCCATTAATATTGGTGCAGCGCTGACGCCATTATCTATGGTGCAGCTCTTCATCGGCACAGATATGGCAGGGACTGGAGACACTCACGATGTGGCGCAGGAACCCGTGGCCCATGTCGAGACGCTGCCGCGAGTCGCCGCGCGCGACGTCCATGCCCTCGTGCCAGTCGTCGCGCTGCGCATACGACCCATCCTCCAGCTGCACCGCGTGGGCATCGCTCCCTTCGCCGCCGCCGCCGCCGGGAGCGGCGGACTGCCGCCACTCGGGCGGCGCGTGGAACGTCTCGGGCGGCGCGACGCCGCGGGCCTCGTCCTCGGCTTCCACCTCGTCCGCCCACAGGTGGCCTCCGGCCTCCGGTGGCGCCATGAAGTGAAGTTACGCGGATATGGAGGCGATTTCGCTGGGAGCCACCGACGCACGGTTTGTCAGGTTCGGACGCAGGCCTGCAACGTATCACAAGTAGCGTTGCTGGGTGATCCTGTCGCACGTAAGGAAGCAGAGATCGATAGCTGCATGTGCAGAGCCTGCTGGCGCAGCAGCAGCTGCCGAGACGCAAGCGCGGGGTGTTCATGCAGATCATGCAAGGAAGGGTCCGTACAGCTGTACATTGTGAACAAGCGGTGTGGAGTACAAGCTATGCGATACCTGCTCGATCCGTGTAAAAGGGTGTCGGAAGGACGTGCTCGACCACGTCTGCGCTCCTGACGCGAGATGTGGCTTGGCCTGTGTGCTACGTACTGATCGCGCGGGCAAGTTGCACGCTGCGCGCGGAGCTCTCGTGCTGCCGGGCTTCCTTGCCAGAGCAGAGAACTGATCCGGGCGGAAGTGGGTGCCAGCCGGGCAGCCGACACGCAGATAGAGTGAGCTGACGGAACGAACTTCAGCTTGGGGTACTGCGCAAGCTTGACAGGATTGCAAACTTGAAATCTGCTTGAAATCTTGCAAGTGGGGCAAAAGTTTTACGCAGGTCAGGTTTTACGCTCGGCAACCAGGTTCCAGCCGAGTCGCTCGCTCCACAGAGTGCAAATCTCTGCTAAGCAACATACCTGGTTTCGAGCGAAGTGTCGTGCAGAGGCTGGTTGTGCATATGTCAGACGATCCATCTGCCACAACGTTCAGCCGTCGCTGTTTGGTTGCAAAAACGTGACTGATGTCGCGCTGACAAACCATAGTGCTCACATTCGGTGATCTGCCAGCGCTTCGGCAGCCGCACATCGCCATGATGCACGTGCATGCAGGCAGTATGATGCCCATCAGCCAGTTATTGCAACATCCTTCGCGGCCTTGTCGTTCCCAGCTACCAGCCCACATGGTCCTTTGTGCAGTCTCGCCCGTGGCGCCAGCGCAGCACAGCCTTGCCGGAAGGTGTCGGGAGACGCCGGCTGGCCAGCAGATCAGCCCGGCACGGCGACGCGGCTCTCAAGTCAGTCTTTCCAGCACGCTAGACATGGCAGCCACCAGCAGCCAACAGGCGCCCACACAGCGGCTGACAAAGCAGGACCTCGTCGACTATCTTGGATCGGGGTGCTCACCACCTGATGAGTGGAGGTGGGTTTCTTCTCACCCGCTTGACCGGGTGTATTAACACAAATTTTCACATCTCGTAACATGTTGGCTTGTGACTTATGCCGGTCGCCATTTGGCTTCGACAAGCGTGATGCAGCTGTCGGATCGATACTCATTCTAGGATGTCAGCTGCACATGCAGCTTTTTCCTGCAGTTTGACCTGTGCAAGCTCAGCCTGGGGCTGCCATTGGCAGAATGGCGACTTGTAACGAAGCCAGCAGCCTGCAAGGCATGATGGTGCAGCAAATGCATTCCCGAACGGACAGTGCATATGATGATGCATGGTGGCTGTTTTGGTAACGGCACCGATGACGTTGAGGTGGCGATCAAGGCGTGCGGGTGCGGAGGAGACGCCATGGAGTGCAAATCAAACTAAAGCTGGAAGTCTGCATTGCAGGATTGGCGCGGGGCACGAGAAGCTGCCGTTCGAGGCGAACACGATGATGCTGGCCACGTGTGTCAAGTCTTCCGCATTTCTCGACGTGCTGATGTGAGGTGACTGACACGCTTGTTCGTTGCCACTGCAGGATCGGCACGGAGCACGAGAAGCTGGCGATGAAGGCGGGCACCATGGAACGCGCGGGGTACGCCGAGATCCAGCATATTCTGCAGGGCCTCGTGGACCGCTTCGGCTGGCATCCCATCACCGAGGCTGGTGCGTGGGGTTGGTTCAGAGCTATCGGTATTGAATTGCAGCAGGGATTCGTTACTAGAGGCAACGTACGCATGCTGCTCCAAGGAGAGATCGGTGGTGCATCAATTCGGGAGGATTCTGCGACGACTTGGGGCTGCAGCAGGAGCACCACCCACAGACACTGTGCTGTGCGGGGTTCTCTGGCAGCCATCTCAAACATTCCCGCAGCCCTGGGCAATCGGCATGAGCTCACGGGCTGCCAGCCCATAGCTGGACGCCCTCAGATTCGGACTGTTCACCTGTCACACGCCGTGCTGCAAGTCTCCGTGCAAGACCTCAAAACCGTTTGTGCTCCAAATCTGCGCTTGCACCTGCCACAGGCCAGACTATTGGCTGCGAGCTGGACTGGCAGAGCACGATGCTGGAGCCGGGCGGCCAATTGGAACTCTGACACTTGTGATCGTCCAGGACCCTGCTCCGAATTTTGTGTGTCTGCTTGCGGGCGAGATCACTGTCTGCGAGCTGGGTGGGCAGAGCGTGACGCTAGAGCCGGGCGGCAAGTTCGAGCTGTGAGCTTTGGACTTGACAAGCCATGCAATGCCTGCCACCATTCCTGCTTTCGACGCCGCACTTGTGGCTCTGCTGCAGGCAAGATCATCGGGTGCGAGCTGGATGGACAGAGCGTGACGCTGGAGCCGGGAGGCCAGTTCGAGCTGAGCGGCGCGCCGGTGTCGACGCTGCACCAGACCTGCGCCGAGGTCAATCAGCACCTGTACCAGGTGTGGCGGCTGCTGGAACGCGCCCTTTGCAGCGGCGCCCCAGGCGGATTCAGGGCAGTCTAGGCTTCACCTGCGGAGGGTTACGCGGGGCCAGAGCCACACAGCTCTTGGCGGATTTGCAGGACGCAGCATCACATGTTCACCGTCTGCCCCATGTGCTGCCGGCCAGCAGTTGGCAACGCGGAGGGCTGAAGCATTGGAGCGCATTTGCTGAGACAGGCGCCACCTGTGCTAATCACCCAAGGGCTGCCACTTTGCCTTGAAGCCTTCTGGCAACCATCTCCAGCTGCCAATTCTCCTCCAGGTCAAGACGCTGGCGGACGAGATCGGGGTGCGCTTCCTGAGCATCGGCTTCGACCCGCGGTCCGCCACGGAGGAGGTGCCCATCATGCCCAAGGCGCGCTATGACATCATGCGCGCCTACATGCCCACGGTCGGCACGCTGGGCCTGGACATGATGCTGCGCTCCACCACCATCCAGGCAGGCCTTTTGTTCTGGACGTTCTGGAAAAACTAACCACACATACCATCAAGACTGCTGCCGACAGACATCATGCGCGTCTGCATGCCGACGGTCAGCTCGATGGGCCTGGATGTGCTGCTGCGCCCAATCACCATCCAGGCAAGTTTGTTCTTTTAATTGCGTTTGTTTTGAATGCCGCTGTAACTGCCGTGAAGAGAGAAACATTAACGAAAGTTGCATAGCGACAGATACAAGGAACCAATGACGAGACACCGCGCATCCATTTGGGGACTCTTGTAAACCCTGTGTCTGTGGATGCCTGTCGTAACTACACTAACTGTAGTCAGGGTGGATCTGGGTCTTCAAGGTGCACGCTTTCCTCAATCTACGATGGCGAGCACACGAGTCCAGAACATTGCAGGAACATTGCAGGAACATTGCAGGAACATTGCAGGAACATTGCAGGAAGATCTCCTGTGCTCGTCAGTTGAACCTGGTGGGTCGAGCTGCCCCTGGCCGCGCCGCAGCATCCTGATCCCCACGATTCAATGTCCAGCACGTGAGAATTCCCGCAGCGCGCCCGTCATGGTCGCCTTCAACGGGCAATTCATGCAAGCCAACCGCGGACATGCAAAGACTGTGAGAAGGACGGACGGCGCCACTGTGCATCGCGCTGCCACCTCGCTGACGTGCTTTAATATCCTAGACACCGTTTATCCACAGGTGAATGTGGGCTCGAGAGGATGAAAATACATGGTGCAACTGGCGCGGCTGGGCATCACGCTGCAGTCTTGCCAAACCTTTACAAACTGTAGCCGCCATTTCCCGCGCAGGTCAACGTGGACTTTGAGGACGAAAAGGACATGGTGCAGATGGCGCGGCTGGGCATCGCGCTGCAGCCCATCGCGACGGCGCTGTTCGCCAACTCGCCCTTCCGCAACGGCGAGCCCACCGGCTACCTCAGCTGGCGCAGCCACGTGTGGACGGACACGGTGGGTGGCTGCATCTCAGAACCAGCAGGAGGGTGGCTACACACTGAAGGACCGCTGGCTTCATTTGAAGGAATCCAGCAGCGTGACTGCGCTCGTACGAATGCCGCATGCAGCTGCAAGCTGGCCCCGCGCCGGCTGTCCTGTGCAGGCGTCGATGCTGGCTGGCGACAGTGTGGTCGACGACACACTGTACTCACCGCACAGGCCTTGGTGCAGGACAGCGCGAGCAAAGGAATTTGTTCAGGGCCGCATGACCAAGCTCCCGCCCAAGCAGTGTCATGCACCACACAGCGATGCACGGCACCAAACCCGCCGCCGGAAGTGCAGCAGAACAGAGCACATTCATGCCGCAGGACCCCGACCGGTGCGGCATTCTGCCATTCATCTTCGACGAGGACTTTGGCTTCGAGCGGTATGCGGAATATGCGCTGGACGTCCCCATGTACTTCGTCAACAGGTGCGACTAGCAGCTTTTACGGGCCTCAGGCAGTCTCTGATGCTTCAAGCGGTTGCCGACAGCCGTGGCAGCTGCCAAGCCTCTCATGCGCCCGAGCGTTGCACTGGGCCATCAGGTCGTGGCATATTGCCGTAGGTGCGGCAGGAACCGAAATTGAACCAAAATGCCAATCGAGCGACACCGTCTGACACGCCAACGATTCTGCCTGCAGGGAGGGGAATTATATCTCGGCAGCGGGGGAGTCGTTCCGGGACTTCATGGAGGGCAAGCTCCCCGCGCTGCCAGGTGCACCGCCATATTGGCATTATCCAACTGTTGAGCAGCACCGTGCGGGCATGCTGTGCCATCATCCGCATGCTGCGCTGGCGATGCAGCGACACAATGTGCTCTCAAACTTGAAACGACGGCACGCTCAGCTGCCGGTCGCCAATTGTCCGTCGAACAAAAAGAAACAGCAGCCGCTGCAGCGCTGCTGCAGAAGCACATCGCGCAGCCCAGATGGGCTGGGTAGCGCATGTCGTCCAGGGTGCAATTGATGACCCTGAAATCTACTTCATAAACACTGGCCCTGCGCAGGAGACTACCCGACGCTGAAGGATTGGGAGACGCACCTGACGACCATCTTCCCGGAGATCCGGCTCAAGCGGTACCTGGAGATGCGCGGCGCCGACGGCGGCCCCTGGGCCAACATCTGCGCCCTGCCCGCGCTTTGGGTGCGCATTCCTTGGTGTTTATTCGCCTTCTTTCTCTACTAGCTTTGCCACTGAGTTGCAGCTCAGCTTCCCTACCATGTTCCCATGCGCATGCCCACTTCATGATGGTGCCACTCTGCCGGTGCCAGCCGCATCCAGCCACGCAGCCAGGGGCATGGCTTGCTTCCAGACCTCGTTCACCATCATGGACTCTGCTTGGTCAGCGGTGCACCATTCGAGCGGCCCAACTCTGCTGTGCAGCACAGCATGTGTCCAGACTGCACACGCACAGAGCATTGGCGCGCATGTGTGTCGATCTCGTAGTGGTTTTCTGATCTTCAGCCCACCCTCACATCCTGTTGCGCCTCGCGCAGGTGGGCATCTTTTACGACAAGGCGGCGCAGGCGGCAGCAGCGGAGCTGGTGTCCGACTGGACGCTGCAGGACATGGAGGACATGCGGGAGCAGGTGCGATATCGTGCTCGGGAACGGGTCCGAAAACAGGAAGCTTGCACAGAGCCTTGTGTATCAAAAAGCTGTTGCTCCTGCCGGCCGAGGCACGTGACTGCAGCTTCGCGCATGAACTGTGCGATGACAGAACTTTGTAGGCTGGATCCCCTTGCCGCTCTGCTGCCTCAGCAGCCGCGTCATGTGCACAAGCTGCTCTCTGACAAACGGCCTGCCTGACCCTTCGTTGTACATTATGCAGGTGCCGCGGCTGGCGCTGAAGACACCCTTCCGGCAGGGAACCATCCAGGACGTTGCCAAGCAGGTGCGTCTCTAGGGTGTAGGACTGGACAGCCGCATTCCGAAGGCTTGCGCAGTGTGTGACGCACAGTGCCGGAATCCGGCGTTCCCTGGCGACCATGGGAGTTGATGGATTTACGGGGGGCACTTCTCGAGAGCTCAGTGTGTGAGCCGCTTCAGACATGTGTCAAAGCCGCTACTGCCGCGGCTTTAACACGCATGAAAAGCAGATCACAACCATTGCAATCAATCTCGCACGGGTGCTGGCCATTGCGCGCATGGGGCTGCTGGCGCACAGCAACGCGGAGGACAAGTTCCTAGCGACAGCTCAACACATATATCCAACCTTCATCTTCTCTGTCGTTACATTTTATCAACTGTGTGCAGGTGCTGGCCATCGCACGCAAGGGCTTGCAGGCACGCGGCAATGCGGAGGAGAAGTTTCTGGCACCGTTGGAGGAAATCGCGGAGTCAGGCGTCACCCTTGCCGAGCGCATGCTGGAGCTCTACCACGGCGGCTGGGGCGGCGACATCTCGCACGCCTACGAGGAGTCCGACTTCCAGTACTGAAGATGCGGCCCCTCCGGCTTGCAATGGGCTGGAGTCTGGGCGCCGGGATGGCCCGCCGCTGCTGGTCCAGCCTGGAGCGGCTGCTGGCGCCTGGCAAAAGGCGCCGGACAAAAAAGCATAACACGTGCTAGAGCACATTCCTTGGGAGCTTTTCCAGCGGCGCACCGGTCTATGTGTGTGGGTGTGTGTCAGACCGACCGGTTGACACTTGTGTAGGTGCCGCAACGCTCTTGCGGTGTGACGGCTGAGCACTGGCATGGGGCAGTTGTTGCTCGTGCTCGATTCGTATATTGAAGTGACATTCGGCTGGCGGGGGTCCAATTTCGTGTGTTGCACGGCCCCCTGGTTTAGTGACGGGCGTTTCCAGATTCTTTGAAACTTCTGAAACCTCTGGGAAATCAACAGCGAGGTCCATGCGCTGCCAGTAATGGTCAAAGTTGTCTGACTGCTTCGAAGTGCCGTTGGCAGTGGACAATCAGCGCCGGCCCTCATTTCCACACGTTTGAACACCTACATCGCCTAGAAGAAGTCGCAGAAAAGGACCCGTTCCCGCGCGATGCCCTCCATCACCAGCCGCCTGCTCAGCGCTGCCACCACCTCGCCTGTTTGTGCAGGAGCAGGCGGCATTGGACACCGAGCAGTTGAAAGTTTCCAGCATTCACTCCGGCATGATGTGGCTGCTTGGCACCGGGACGTTGAGCGAACGCCACCAGGATATTGCACGGGGTTGCAGCAGCAACGAAGGAGCACTGTTGGCGGGTTGCCGCTCACCTGGCAGGCCGCCGATAAGGACGGACGCCTCGAAGGGGGCTGTGCCGCGCAGCGCGGTCGCCAGGCTGCCGCCCTGGCAGACGCTGTCCACGATGGCGTCCTGCAGGCAGTCGGGGGGATCGCGGTCAGGAAACCCGAGAAGCGGGGTTTCGATGGCACTGGTCGAGACACCCAGCAAGACATTCAGCGGCACTCTGATACGGATGACGCGCGCCGTGACATCATGCCTTGAAAAAACCTTCAAACACAACTCCTGCATATGCCCGCGCAGACCAGCGTTGCTTCACGCAGCTCAATGTACAATACGCAAAGGCGCTCACCGCAAGGGCGAGGTTGCACTCGCCCGGCTGCGCCAGCTCCTCCAGGAAGATCGGCTCCATCGCCACCTGCAGGTTTTGTGTATCCACGTTTCAATCCAGAACAAACATTGCAACGGCTCACCCACTGCATCATGTGAGGTCTTGAGGTTGCTCGTATGCAGCGACCGGGTCAATTGCCAGCCGCGCATGCGTTGTGATGTTCATGACACACGTGGTCTAGCGATGAATAATCGACTGTATTGCAGGGCGTACGGCAGCCAAGCCCTATGGTCGCTTGAGGCGGCAGTCACTTCAGCCGTCATGCTGCGTTGCTGGCGTGCAAGCACCAGTGGGAGTACATGCAGAATAACAAGACGCTGCAGCGTTTGCTGCCCGATGCTGCGCCTGCAGCGGCAGAAGAACTGCTGACAGACATCTCAGGCAGCATCAGCAGCATCAGCGACTTGACTTACGTACTTGACTTACGTGATCTGTTTCAGTTTCGTGCAAGATCAGATCTGAATCGCACCCCATTGGCTCTCCAGGTGTCCCAGTCGGACACGTAGGCGGCTGCCTGCATCGACGGCGCCGCATAGAACAGCGCGACCGACTGCTGCGTCGCGGCTGCCTGTGTGCAGACAGGGGAACAAGAACTCGACCCCTGGAGTCGTCCGAACACCCTTCCCAGCAGAAGACTTGGGATGTCGAGCTTGGGCGCAGATGCCAATGCAGCAGCCAGTTGGAAAGGAGTCTGCAGATCACAGACAGCGCCCATGGCCTGCTGGTGCGCGCGCCACAGCAGTGTTGCCGAGAAGTGCCAAACTCCATTCCAAAACCCTACACAGGCGGCCACTGCATGGCGGCGCTACAGTCAGCACTGCTTCGACACCTGCTTTGGAAGCCTGGGTAGATGGTCACCTGCACAGGCGGCCACTCCATGGCGGCGCGCAGCGGCGCGATGCCGCGAGCACCGGCGCCAATCAGCAGCAGTGCCCGCGCATCCTCCAGCGCGCTTGTGAGGCTCACCACCGAATTGAGCAGCGACGAGTATCTGGGGTATGACATGTGATGTCATTAAATTACGTATCATATGATATTATATATGATGTTATATGACATGTCATATGACATGGGATATCATTGTCGAATGGAACACCGTGAACTGTCGAATGCAGAACATGCCCGGTCACTTCAGCGGCCCAGTTGCAGCAGCGGCTGCACAGCGGCAGCAGCAGGAAGCCGCCTGTTGGAGTTTCCAGTTTGGGATCGCCTAGCGCTCCGAAGGGAGGAGCAGCGCACCCGCGTCCCAGTACCTCGCTGACTTGCAGCTGCGAGCCGGGACCCAAGCCCATCAGGGCGGCGCCGCCGTCCCCACCGCCGCCCCCGCCGCTCGGCTGCCGCTCCACGAGCACCTGGCGCAGGATAGGGAAAACAGCTTTGCAAGTCAGCAGCCTCGGAATCCGGCGGGGCGCGCCAGGCAAGGCGGTGCTGCCGCAGCCGCCGCTGGACCATTGTGAGGATGAACGAGATCTACTGGATTGCGCATGGCAAAGCGCCGCCACCGCCGCTCAACCGCTGCGGCTCCACAGGCACCACGAGACTACAACGCAGGACGTCGCGGCTGAGGGCGCCTCAGAGACATGGCGTGCTGCTGTCGCAGCATTTATAATTGCAGCCTGCTGCTCCCTGAGCTGCCCTGAATTGCTGTGTTGCTGCTCGCAACAGCGGGGCGGGCACGTGGCCGCTGCAGAGAGCATGAACCTCAGAGATCTGCTCGACGAGTGCCTGCACACTCTGTAGCTATCACAAGAGGACGGGCACCTCGATGATCGAAGCGTCCAGCAGCGACGAGTCCGCGCGCGCGTCAATCGGCGAGCTCGCGATTGGCAGCAGCGCCGTCGCCGCGTTGCCGCCAGCGTCCGGCGCCGTGCTGTTGCCTGCTGCCGCCGCATCCGACGGCGCCGCCGCGCCGTGACCACCGCCGTCGGAGATGCCGCTGGTGCTACCGTTGCGGCCCCCTTCCGCGTCTGCCGGGCCGGCCTTGTCGTCGCCACTGCCCAGCCGCACGCCCACAAATTGGCCCGGCACCTGCAATGTTGGGTACGCAGCTCTGGGCCCGGCGTCCTCTGAAGAGGGAGTGGCGCGCCTCAGCGATGCACATGGCCTGCAGACTGGCACTGCCATTGCAGACCCCGAAGAGGCTGTGTAAAGCTTCTGGATGCGAAATCCAATCGTATAAGGGATTGCAGCGGCGGCGCACCTGGTAGGCGTCAATCCAGCGGGGCTCCGCTTGGTGGCGCGGCAGCCGCCGGCCCTCCATGAACTGTACCGCGTCTGCGACGCTGAGCACCAGCGTGCGCACGCTACCGTCTGCGCTCGCCGCCCTGCACTCAACAGATGGCTGATCAGATGAGGGGAACGAGGTGCTCGTTCTTGAAGAGGTGGATGGGACGCTTGCGGCGCAGTGAATGCATGCTGCAGCCTGACGCGCCCCCGCCGACAACAACCCACAGAAGCTCTGCCTGAGATTGAATGGAACACAGACGCATGTATGATCCATGCTTCAGCCCCGAAGCACGAACAGGAGAGCGGCCAAGGCAGCTGCGCTCACTTGTTCTCGACGACGGTCGCCTCGCGCCACTTCATGCTGGCCCGGGCGTCGGCGCGACCCGCTAGCAGCTCCGTGCCGATCTGAATGTCGTCGTCTCCCGCCTTTGCAGAGACGATCAGGCTGCCGGAGCGGGAAGCTGCGGCGCCTGCAGCGGTGTGCAGGCTGCTGGCCTTCCGGAGTGCACATCTGAGGATGCCAGCAGGGCGGCCGATACTTGCAGCGTGATTCACATCATGCCTGCATCGCATCAATGGTCCATAGGAGGCGTGCAACGCCATCTGCATGGTGTCAGAATATAAGGAGCTGCGAAGTGATGACCCGATCTGGGCTGCGATGAGATGATCGCCAAGCTAAGAGCTTTGCGATCATTACTACACTTCTTGCAAATTGCAAAGTACAAGCGCGAAGCGCAGACTGGTTCGCAATGCTGCATTGGCTTGAGCTGGCAGGGGTGCCAGTGCTTTCCCGCCAAATCTGGTGCTGGGACGCTAGCGTTCCGAGAAAATGCTCCGACACACACGGCGCAGGGCGATGCATCTAGACGCCCAGCAGGCTCAGCAAAGTGCTGACACACCCTCAGACCCCAGCTTTGAAGCGATGATGCTCGCCAGCAGCGGTTTCCCGCAAGCAGCGTCCTGCAGCGGCGCCAACAGAGCGCTGAGATGCACCGTGTGCATGGCGCCCCGCCAGGTCTGCTTTCACCGCATTTCATCCATCAGAATCTAAAGGGAAGCGAAAAATTCCACTCAATTGGGGCTCCCTATCACACCGCAAGGAGAGTCTGAGACGATCAGGAAATCGCTTGCATCCGAGCAGCAGCAGCAGCAGGCAGACCGTGACTCTGCCAGCTTCTACATAGATCTTCATCTTAAATTGCTGTGAGGATCTGTTCCACATGCTGAGGCCCTTCTCGCTGCATTTGCAACCAGGTGGGCGGACACACCGCAGGTGCGCTGCCCAGGAAGCACAACGGCGGCAACATGTTTGCATCGGGCCGCGCGACGTTCCCCGGAGCTGAGGCACTCGTGCCCTCCATCATCTTCCCAGAGGTGAACTCTCGTCTGCTGCGGCTGAAAATCTGCACCAGGTGGATTGGCGAACGGCAGGAGGTGTGGACTGCAGAGAGGCCACGCGGCCGCTTCCAGACAGGCACCAGCACATCAACAGCATCGGAACTCTGATATTAAGGCAAGGGGCAGTCCAGACGCTAAGGGCGTCTACAGCAGGTTTCATTCATGTGCACGCACATTTGGCAGCGTGGCTGGCGGCGTAGGCGCCGCTGCGCTCCACGCGCGGCCGGCTGGCGGTGCTGCAGATACATACCAGCACAGACGGATGTTCACGCATGAACAATACATGCCTTGAATTTAAACTTGACGCCGGTGTCGTTACGCTGCAGCTGGCGGAGCGGCTGGCGGCGCAGGCGCTACTGCGGGCCGCGCACGGCCCGCTGGCGGAGCAGCAAGCATATACATGACTTCACTCATGCGCTGTATATCACACGGAACTGGGCTGCCACCATCGTTTGCAGCTGGCGGAGCGGCTGGCGGCGCAGGCGCCGCTGCGGGCCGCGCGCGGCCGCCTGGCGGAGCAGCAGGCGCGCCTGGACGGCCTCAAGGCGAAGGCGGCGGTGCTGCAGCGCGCGCTCGCGTCCGTGGCGGCCGAGATTAACGACGTGCAGCGCGTCATCAGTGCGCATAACCCCTGTAGATGCTGAAATCATCAGACAGTCAGAGATCCATGCCGCGGCGCTGCAGCGCGCGCTCATGTCGTTATCGGCGAGTATCAACGATGTGCAGCGCGTCATCGGTGCGCCCATTTCTTGACTTCAACAGACTTGCATGGTGTCCGCAGGTGTCAATGACAGGAAAGTTGAGCAGCTGTGACGCATGGCAACAGCTATCGTTCCCTGCACGACAGGATCCTGGATGCCACACCGACAAATGTCTCGCGATGGGAAACACAGGCTCAAGTTGCTGAAATCTCCCATGCATGCATTGCAGTCGACGCCGGAGGTGGACGCGCGGCAGGGCGAGCTGATGCGTAGCGGCGGGCAGCTAACACGCGGTGGGAAGCAGAGCGTGGAATGAGATTTCAACAAATTTTCTTTCTGTGTCGCAGACCAGTCGAGTGCGGAGGTGGACGCGCTGAACGGCGAGCTGATGCGCAGCGGCGGGCGGCCCGGCGGGCGGCTGCCCTACCCCGGCGGCAGCCGCAACCGCGCCGTGGCCGCGGAAATGGCCAAGCGCATGCGCTGGGTGTCCAAGCTGCAGGCGCGCATCATCGGCCAGAAGCTAGTTGATGAGCTATACAATCGATGAGCTATACAATCGAGTTCAAAAGGTATACATCATCACGCGACTAGTCATCGAGATTTTGTTCGTCGCTACTTCCTCTACCGCCTCCTCCTCATCTGTGCTGTGGCGGCAGGGCTCGCCGGCGCGGGGGCCGGCATCGGTGTGCACAACATAGGAAGACAACCTGCACGGAGTATCAGGAGGACAATTTTGTGGTCCAGAAATGACGTTGCACAGCCATTCACGCCTGCATGCTCCTGTGCAGGAGCGCGCTGAACTCACAATGGACGACCTCTTCTGAGGCTCCTTCTGTCGGGGATGGCGGCGGATATTGGGTGCGCGCTAACTCTTGCTTGTTGCTGCGCATTGGTGGTCGTCACTGAACGTCGTCACTGAACTTGCGTCGAGCACTAGTGACTTTTTCAAGATGAATTGACTGGTGTAGTTCAGGCCACGTTGCAATTCATCGTCGTTTACGCGGCCAGATGTCGCTCGGGACATTTAGGTCCGTGTGGGCAAAATTAGGTCTAGCATTCTAGCGGGCGCAGGACCGACCGCCGCCAATGTATCTGGAGAAATCTCAAATTTCTCAACTACCTGATCACCGTTTACATGGTGGCTGCAGCGTCGGGTGATGGGGCCAGCAGCAGGAGAAGAGGAGTCAGCAGCTTTGTGTCCAGAGGTCATCAGCAAGCTCGTGTACAGGAGATCAGCAATCCGTTGGAGCGACAGCACATCTTTGTACAGTAATTGAGTTGGGTTGCTGGCCAGCGACGCATGACACGCGGACAACTGAAGATTATCGTCCCACGTACATGTTGGTGCGAGAGGATCCAGCTGTGCAAATCTGCCAGTCTGGTCGTCCACAAGCCTGGCCACGGCGCAGCAGGCGTCGTGTGATAGCACGATCCCAGGATCGGATCTCCATGATGTACGATTTGGCGCGAAATCGCAAGTTTCAACCATCAAACTCTGCAGACTTTCGCGCATTGCGCCTGCAAATCAGAGTCAGACAATTTTCAAGGCTATCTGGTCGCACTTCTACTTCCGAAAGGCACCATACCGACAAGTCGCACCAGCGTCTGAGTTTTCCAAGTCGCCATGCAGTGTCAGCATTTCCGCATGCGCTGCTGCGTAATGTCCGTCGCAGCGCCAGCTCATTCAGTGAAACCGAGCTGCACTCCAGTGTTCAGACTCAACAAGGTGAACATTGCTCGCATCCACCACAGCCTGCTCCCAATTCGCTGCACCTCACATGAACCGGATGCCCAGCAGCAAGAGCAACGCATTACTGGGCTTGATGAGAAAAGACAAATAGGCATTAGAACAGCTCCGAGCCAGTGTAACCATGGACTGCAGGCAGCGGGCAGCGGGGCCAGTGCCGCCCGCGGCAGGCGGCTGGTGCCATCACAAGACCTGCAGGCCCGAGTGGCGCAGCTCAAGCACAGCATGTGCGAGGTGGAGGCCCAGATCATCGCCTTCCGGGAGGCCGTGGGTGAGTGAAGGCAGTGCACTTGCCCATTTCTGTGATTTCAGGCATTGACGTTCCTCACGCGCCGCAATGTGACAGTTCGGCAGGCGACAGGCGCACACCCGGTCGCGCACGTGAGCTGATGGCCCCATGTAAGGTGATAAGGGTGCATTACGTCAAAGAAACAGCCTTCTTATCCTCCGGAGGACCTGTCACTCCGGTCTTCCCACACCATGTTTCCGACCGCAGACGGTGCCAGCGCCGTGGCGGACGGAGTGCGCGCGCTGCTGCAGGCTGAAGCCGCGCTGTAGGCGGACACCCTGAAATGTACCACACTGTCGTTTCATACGATACCGCTGCATGAATTTGGAGGTCATGCTCCCTGCTCCTGATCGCAGCCGGCGCCAATGCAACGGCGGACGGCGTTCGCGACCTGCTGCCGCCGGACACCCTGGACTGACACGCCTGCAGAACGTCTCAGGAGCTACTTTCTGTAGCCCTCCTGCGCCAGGCATCAGTCTTGTTCCTCAAAGCACAATCTCTGTGACCGCAGCCGGCGCCAACCTTGCGGCGGACGGCGTGCGCGACCTGCTGCCGGCCGGCGCCGCACTGCAGGCGGACACCCTGGAGCGGCGGAAGGAGGCGTCCGTGTCGCTGCACAACTGGCAGCACGTCCTCGCGGAGCTGGGGCAGCGCGCCGCGGAGATGAACGCCTACACGCTTGTCATCCTGGCCCACCACATCCCGCACCTGTGCGTCTTCATTGACGACTGCGAGGTTGTTCAGATTTTGTTCTCAAGATCAGCAGCACACCGCGGAGATGAACACCTGCACGCACGTCATTGTGGCGCACACCACCCCGCACATGTGCGCCTTTCGTAGTTCTTCCAACTCGATTTCGAGTTTGATTCCACAAGCTTATGAGAGGTTGATTAAGCAGCGTGCCGCCGAGATGAAGCCAACTCGCACGTCACCCTGGCACACAGATCCCCCAACTGTAGGTCTGTCGCTGCAACAGAACTGAAGGGGTGATCGTGGCATGCCCAAATCGAGCTGAAATCCAGATTTATCGAGCACGAACTCGGAAATGGTTCGGCCTGTGTGCGACGCACTTGTCGCTCGCCGGCGGCGGCGGCGGCGCTGCAGCACCAGGTGATATGAGCTCTGGCATCAGTCTCTCCACGCGTGACATCTCTCAGCACCGATGCTCTACACTTGCTGCAGGGTGGACGACGACCTCGTGTGCGGCTCGTCTCGCAGCAGTGCCAGCGGCTTGGTGGAAGGCTTCGGGGCAGAGGAGGACCACACCCACACATCCGGCGCCACAGACCCAGCCGCCATGGACTTCACGATGTGAGCGAAGCGGTCACACACGGTGAAGGCCCGGGCCCGGGCCCGGGCCCGCGGAAGCTGAACACTGGAGCGCCCAACAACAGAAAAAGCAGCTTCTACTGCTGCAAGAGGAAGCAGGCTGCGGTCGAGGAATGGCGAGCAGTCGGAATGTGCGAGATCTGCTGCAACATGCGCCGAAACAATCAGAGCTGTGCATAGGGTAGATTGCCGATCTCAGCAAACATCTGCATCGAGCGCCAGACAACGTGTGCTAGAATCTCAGCGAGCACAACCAGTTTTCGTTTGATGACAACATGTGCGAGTTTTGGGTGGCTGGACTGGATTGTCATGGTGAGGCAGCACACAGGCTTTTAGCCACCAGACCCCGGAAAAATCTGCAAGCGTTCCTGTTGCCGCGGCGTGCGTGCAAACCACCTCCAGTATGTGCACTTGGCTGCGCCCTCGCTCTGGCATGTCCGTGGGCATACGCTGAGAGCCTCCCATGCCCGTCGCCGCTGTGCCACCTCCAGATCCATGACATGCTGCACGTCCACCCGCTGAGCACCAACCTGATAACACCTGATAACCCAGCCGCTGGCAAGCCTGCCGAAGGCCCCACACCCAATTTCTGGTGCCAGCCAGCAACGCCTCGGTCTGGGCATCCAGGAGCAGCTGGTGGTGCAGGCTGTTCGGCGGCTGGGCACACAAGCTGTTCCAGAAGCGCAGGGTGTGCGCCAGCCACCGTGTCTCGATGTCCATCCTGCCCAGCTCCGCCATCAGCGCCTCCGTAGGCACGCTGTCCGGCAACCGGCAAATGCGGCGAGTGTAGCGGCGGTGTAAGGCCGCCAGCCGTCGCCGCTGCTGCTGCGCCGCTGGGTGGACGCCCCAGACCTCACAGGATGAGAGGGCTGTGGAGGTGACGATGGCGTCGTAGAGATGCAGCTGGAGATGGATGTTGCTGGTGCAGCCGAGCCGGTCGAACTTGAAGCGCACGTTGTTGAAGGCCTGCCGACGTGAACGTGCTACCCATGTATTTGTAGCTGTCGGTGTGGGGGAGGGTGCGGCCGGCGTAGGTGAAGGTGGGGGGCGGCGCGGCCACCGTCAGGCCAAAGCACATGACCTGCGTCTTGGCCAGGCTGACGTCCAAGCCCAGAGCAGCGCAGAAGCCCGACAAGGTGTCCAGCAGCTGCTGCAGATCAGCCGGCGAGTCGCCAAGCAGCACGATGTCGTCGGCGTACATGAGGTGAGAGACCAGCAGTTCGCCGTCATCCCCCACCTGAAACAGGATGCCGGCGTCAGGGGCATGCGCGTCCAGATACGCCGGCAGCCCATCGACAGTGCAGCCAAAAAGCGTCGGGCTGCCAGGGCAGCCTTGGCGGGTGCCGACGAGGGAAGGGAGGCTGATGCCGACGCGGCCGGCAACCTTCATGGCGATGTGGGCGTCGGCGTATAGAGACTGGAAAGCTGCCAGCATGCGGCCGTGGACAACGTATCGGCGCAGCGCCTCCCACATAAGGGGACGCTGGACGCAGTCGTAGGCGGCGGTGAGGTCCACAAAGCAGCAGTACAGGGGCTTCTGCTGGCTGCGGGCTGGGCGGTGGATGCGTCGGTCGATGCTGTGCTGCAGCGCGAAGAGGTGGTGGTTGATGGACAGGTGCGGGCGGAAGCCCGCCTTCTAGAAATCCATCAGCCGCGCATTGAGGACGGCGGCATACAGCCGAACCCCAGGCGCTCCGACGGCAACGGGCCTGTAGTTGGCAGTGTCGGAGGGACCGCCCTTCTCCAGCAGCGGGGTGACGAGGGAGGTGGTCCAGGCCTCTGGGACGCAGCCGGTGGTGAAGGCAGCATTCAGCAGCTGCGCCAAGGGGCCAGCAAGCTGGTGCGGCGGCGGGCTACCATCGTCTGTTGCCTCCTCACGCGGCGCGACAGCGTATCGCAAAAACTCCGCAGGGAACTCTGAATTGCCGCTCGCCCGCCCGTTCTGCATCTTGTGCAGCGCGGCTAGCACCTCCTGGCTGTCGATGTCGGCGTTGAGGCACTCGGCGGCGGCTGTCATGTCGACTGTGGGCTCCGAAGCAGCCTGGGCGGATGGGGCGAGCTGACTGTAGGCGCAGGTAGGCCTCCCAAGCCGCTGGATCTTGCAGCTGCCGCGGCATTCTGGTGAGCTGGCGGTTGACGCGCTGCCTGAAGTAACGCGGCTCTCTGTACAGCTGGTCCAGCAACTCGTGGAGCTGCTGCCGCTGCCACGCGCGCTTCTTCCTACGCACGAGGCTGTGATATTGATTCTCAGCCCGCGAGCAGCGGGCATCGCGGTGGAGGCGGCTGCGAAGCATGCTGCGCAGCTGTCCCTTCGCCGCATGGCACTCCGCGTCATAGAATGGTGCGTCATGTTCGCCGCGGCCCGCCCTGACCCCGCGGCCCAGCAGCTTCCGCCTAGCGGCGGCGGCGGCGTCAGCTGCGTGAACAGCGCCAGTTGCATTTGTAGCGGACAGTGGTCCGAGTCATCCCTGAGGGCGCCAACAGTGCAGGACGAGATTGCGGAGTAGATGGCAGGCGACACTAGAATGTGGTCCAGCCGCGTGGCGCTCCTCCCGCGATGCCAAGTGGGCAGGGCTGCCTCATCGCCAGGCGCATGACCAGTGCAAAGCACCAGGCCAGTGTCGGCGGAAAGCTGCGCCAGGAGCCGGCCGTGGGCGGTGACGGTGGTGTCAGTGCAGCCGCGGGTGCGGCCGGAAGGTGCGGCGGGCGGGGAGGGGGCCGGCTCTACACCGATGCGGGCATTGAAATCCCCTGCCAAGATGACAGGCCCAATGGCCGCCGCCAGCCCAACTTGTCGGCGCAGCTCCCCGAACCGCCGCTCCGCTGAGAGGGGGAGCCCGTCGGCGGTGAGGCGGCGCAGCTGGTGGGAAGCGGACGGCGGTAGCACGAGCCCAGCATGTAGCGCTCCCCGGATCCAGGGTGCCGGACTTGACTCAGAGCGTGCCCGATTTGGGGTCAGCTGGCCAGGGGATGGTGACGAGGCAGCTGGCCAGGGCCGATTTGGGGTCAGCTGGCCAGGGGATGGTGACGAGGGCTGTGCTGCTTTACTACGGCCTAGTCAACTGCGATGAGTATGACCGAGGTTTTATATACGTGCAAGGGAGATCAACAGGTGCAGCAATAAACATTACCTTCACTCTTCGACATTACCACTTTGTCCGCTATGGGATAGAAGACCTCACGCGGCCACACTGCCAGGAGCGCTGAAGCCAGCTGGAGCAGCATCCAATCACGGCACCTCGTCTTCTGCAGCTAGTAGCAGCTTTGCAGCGCTCACGCAAGCTACATATAGACCGCGGTTTGACTCGCGCCCGGAGTGACAGTGATATCCCAGGATAGTTTCGTCACGAAAAGGCGTATGGCGCTGCGAGCTGATCGCATGCGCTGCGTCTGTTGTCCACCATTCCCCCTGCTATTTGCAGGGCTAGCAGGCCACTGGTGATCGCTTCCTCGAGGAAACACCGACCAAAGCATGTTGGCGTCCCGGCTTACTACCCAATCTGGCTATGCCAGATGTGCATTGCTGCACCAGCGAAGGCATGCGTCGCCACGGCTTGCGCCGGCGGCGGCGCACCTGTCAAGCTGCAGCCAGCGCATAGCAGATCGTCATGGAGGGCGTCTCTGGCCGACACGTGAGCTCGTAGCTGCCGAGACTCGCACTGGCTGGGGGCTGCTGCCATGCTGTGCGGCTGCCGCGCCTCGCGAGGGCACCTCAGAGGATGTTCTCCAGCACCATTACCTCGAGGTGAGAGGTTGTTCAACTTGCCGCAGGCGGCCCGACAATGCCAGTGCGCAGCTGCTCCAGAGCCGGCCACTGGCCAAGATGCTGACGATCAACGCGGCCTTGACCTGCAGTCCCCTTGAAACGATGCAAGCTCATCGGCCCCAAACTGGCAGCTGTGCTGAATTGCAGCGTCCTCAGTGCTTGTTTCGCTGGGAATATGCTGATGCTCTCCAAGGCAATTGTGCAGGGTCGACCGGCGGCGCAAAGTCACGGCTCAGTGCCCAAAGACGGGGCCGCGGCAGGCGGCACCGCAGGGTTGGCACCCCAGCACAGCGGCAGCAGCTCTGCCGACCGCGGCAGTAAGTGCTGCACGCACTGTGGGTGCAAGTACCCCATGCGGCTGTTTCCCACAGCAATGCAGTCGCCAGACGGCCGCCACAGCCTCTGCTACGCCTGCAGAGCCAAGCGCTACTCCGAGCGCCGCCCCAAAAAACCGCGGTGAGCTAGAGCACGGATCTGGCAGAAAAGATGGTGGCCGACGAGTGTGCGAGGTGTGCAGTATTATTGGGCGCTCTGCCCAAGCGGCAGTGCGTCGACGCACTGCCGCTTGGGCAGAGCGCCCAATAATACGCAGACGTCTGCGCCACACAAAGCGAGATGCTGGTTCGTACGGCGTTAGGGAGCTGCTTCCTTTCGGAGCTGCCTCCGTCCAACGAGGGACTGCTGACCAAGTGTCGATACTGCGCCCGACTTCAGACATGTGTCTGACGCCCCTTGGCGCCCTGGCAATGTGTACTTATCTTTCTGTGCAGGATGCAGGACAAAGGCAGGGAGCGCCTCCGGTACCCGAGGTCGCCCGAGCCGCAGGCATGCGCGCGATGCAGCCTGATGCTGCCTTCGGATATGTTTGCCGCAGATGCCGAGAGGCGGACCGGTCTCAGGACTTGGTGCAGGCAAGGGTTTAGGGTTTAGGGCACCCGTTACTTGTCCACAGCTTGCATCGCCGTCCTAACGTGAGACGAGCCATCTTCCCTGCAGGCGCAGACTGCCTTTCTGGCACACCTGCAGGGCTTGCGCATCCGAGGCGGAGGCGAAACGAGCGGCGGCGGCCCGCCGCAAGCACGAAGCCGCAGCGGCCGCCGGGGTCAGGCAGCCTGACCCCAAGAGGACCTGCAACATCTGCTACGAGGTGCGGAAGCCTGTCGAAAAGCCCTTCCGATAGGGATGCTAACCGATGCTGCATTCCTCGGTGTGCCGGTCCAATGCTGACGAGATCTTGAGCAACCCGCGCATCTATCTGCAGAGACAGTGCCGACTTCCAGCAGTATCAGCAGCGCTCTCTGCATCCTCGCAGCTCGTTTTTTTTTTGGGTTTGCTCCAGGAGAAGTCAATCACAGAGTTCACCAGCAAAACAACAACCTCGGACGGCCTCAAGAAACTGTGCAAGCAGTGCGCATCGCAAACCTCACGGCAGTGGAGGGCAGAGCTGCTGGATGGCGAACCCCTCCTGCAAACAGCGCGCAAGCGGTGCTCCGTCTGCTGGGAGGTGAGTGGGACAATTCGGGCCTGCACTCGCAATGCCCTTTGGGCCAAAGGCACTGCCGTGTTGTGATTGCGAAGGTGCACACTCGGGTTCCCGCCATACAGCTGCAGAGGCCAGGCCGCTGCATGCACGAGGTTGCATCTGGCTCCCACAACGAAGCCTGAGCTATGCTGCCGGCCCCTGTCTCACATGGCCATCATCAATAGCAATCCCTGATCGCAGATCAAACCGCGAAACGAATTCTGGGCAACTCGGCTCGCCTGTGACGGTCTGCAGCACGCATGCAAAGTCTGCCTCGCCAGGCAGTACCGCGAGCGCCGCCAAGCGGTCAGCACAAAGGCGAAGGCGGACCCAGCCAGCAACTCATGATGCTTGTTTTGTTCACGCGCCGTGTGTAGGGGTACAGGATGAACGGGGCAGTGCTGCAGCAGCCGGTGTTGTGCTTGTGGCAGTGTCGGTGTAGCTGACACACAATTATGGTGGGTGGCAGCAGGCCCTTGGCCTGCAGCTGCAGGCAATGTTACAGGATGGCAGGAGATGTGAGGCAACGCATTGTGAGGCAACGCATTGTGTGGAAATGAAAGACGATCGCGACAAGGGCACGTTGCTAAGGGAAGGCACGGCCTTCCTCTTCAGGTTGCACATCGGACAAGAAACATCCAGCATCACAGGAAATCACAACACAACAATCCCACACGAACACCACGAATGTTGATCACGCATGGCCAAACGCAGAAGTTGCAAGGTTCTCAACTTCGTCGCAAGTTGCACTGCTGACACGCTGTATGTCCGCCCTACACCATCTTTCACCCGCCTTGCCAGGATTCAGGCTGTTGCCGCTACAGCGGCGTGGCCAGCTTCCAGCGCGGAGCTACGTGCGCTACAGGAATGGCGGCACTGCTTTATTTCGGCATTTTTCAGCACCTGTACACCGGAGCCACCATGTATGGTCTCATTTCGTCAAGCCGCTGTTGTGGGTCGACGAGCTGACGCCGCTTGCCGCCACCAACCTTGAGGCAAATCGATCTGTGCGCCAGTGACGCTGGCTTTCAGAGAGGGCCCCCATTGGCGTGCAGGCCAGCAAGGCTGCCAGAAGTTTGCACATGTGTCAACACCACTATCGCCGATGCCGCTGTTTGCCGCCGACCTTGAGACAAAATCGATCTGGGTTCCAGTGAACGCTGGTTCTCAGAGAGGGTCCATGTCGGCGGGTACTGCAGCAGTGCTTCCAGGCGATGACACCTCGTCTCAGGCCGTTTGTGTGT
>JAABUL010002587.1_pt1 | contig 29486 bp, 32 predicted proteins | sample 5559151 | NCBI WGS metagenome assembly JAABUL01 (sample SAMN10711876, study PRJNA513368) | rock metagenome | isolation source: Antarctica rocks | place: Antarctica: Victoria Land, Pudding Butte sud
GGGTTTGGGGGGGGCGGTGGAGGCATGTCGGAGGAGGGGAATGGGTGAGATGAGGCGGTGGCGCAGTTGTTTGGAGTGGAGGGTGAGACTAGCTCGAGGTACTGCTAGTTTTAGAGATGACATTGTCGAGGTCATGAATGGGGTTAAACCATTGATCGAATAAAGGTCAGATGAAGTTGATGGTATCCAACTCGGTCCAGAGTCCCAGGACTTGTTTCTGCCACGTGACCCGGACCCGCGAGGCCGGCAACGACGGACGATGCAGATGCAGGGCAAGGCAAGCACATGCAGCCCTCCGTCGATTCGGCAGCAGCATCCTGCGTGCATGGATCTTCACCGCACCACCTGCGACTGCGCCGCGTTGTTGAGAAGCTGACTGCATATACCCACTACCTCACATTGCAGCGATATGTATCGTAGGGCTGAAGCTACGCCACCACATCAGGTCAGTCTCCCCACACACTATCGCCTACCAGATGGACGATCTCACGCAAGCCTCTCCTTCGTGCTGCGGCCCGTCAGGCGGCCGTCGCTAGTCGCTGGTGTGCAGATGTGAGATGTGATATCAAACGCTCATGGCCAGCCTGACTGATCGACATGCGCTGGCCTCGGTGGTTGATTGCACAAAAGACTCAGACAAATCGCTGACAATGACGATAGAGGAGACCGAAACCATGAATCTACCGCCTCTGGAGACGCCGGTGCTCAAGGTGAGCCGGCCAGTTGCTGTAAGTCTGAAGTATATCATCTCGTCTTTACACCTAGCATCACTGACAAGCAAACAACAGGCCTGCAGTCGCTGTCGAAACGCAAAGATCAAGTGCGATGGCAAGCTCCCAGCATGCTCTTCTTGCGAGAAGAACGGTCGAGCCGCCGAGTGTACGAGCACGAATGACCAGTTTGCGAGAGGTAAGGAGCGCAGCTATGTTTCGACTCTGGAGACTCGGCTCGACAAGATCCAGGCCAGACTGGATGAGGCACGCGCGAGGAAGCCGTCGGTGATCGATGTGCCTGAGGAGGAGTCCGCGACTGCGGCGCCCTCACGAAGGCCCTCCCGCCACATCAACCCAAATGAGCCTCCCACGCCGACAACGAGCCGGCTCATGCAACGAAAGGAGGTTACGGCCATGGATGATCTGGTCTCGGACTTTGGGTTTCTGTCGGTCAACGCGACCGCTCGCGACTTTTATGGCTTTACTACTGCCATGTCTTACGCGCGACTCATACTGTCCGCCTGCTCGAAGGACGAACTGCCGCAAGGGCTCGTGAAGGCGCTGCCACCCCGGCAGACCGCAACGATGCTCATCCAACACTACATGGACAACATCTTCGTGCTGTTGCCGGTACTCGACGAAGCAATGTTCTATGCATCAGTCGATAACGTCTACTTGAAGGGCTTCCGGCAAGCTGATGCTCTGGATCACTGGATGGTGCGCATGGTCCTGGCAGTCGCAACCAGTTCGAGGTCTCAGCAAAGAGGTGACCCGCAGTATATGGACGGCATCGGCCATGTTTGCGCAGCTCTGGATCACGCGGAAGCTGTTCTGCATCCGGGCAACATTTCTGGGGTACAGGCACTGTTTCTGCTGACGCAGTATGCCATGCTAGACCCACATCACTTCGACTCATGGGGTCTGATCGGAGCTGCCTCACGCGCTATGACCGATCTTGGTTTACATCAGGATCCGCCAAAAGGGACGCCCATGCCGAGAGGAAAGCTGGAGCTGCGAAGACGGGTATTCCACTGCATCTACACGCTTGACAGGTCTACCTCGCTTGTACAGACTCGAGCCTTCTCATTCTCGGACAACAGTGCGAAAGTCAAGATACCATTTCACAAGCAGCCGAACTCAGCACCAACGAGTCCTGCTGCGAACGGGTCTCAGCCACACCGATGGCTCCACTCGTATGAGCATGCCTTGGATCTCATCAACCTCCGCAAGTTCCAATCAGTCTGGTACGCGGAGCTGTTTCAGTCTGGTCGCACTCCATGGGAAGAATCATATCCATTTCTCTGGGACACCTGCGATGAAATGCGAAAGTGGTTCGAAGAGCTCTCGCCTACCATGCCTGCTCACTTGCACCGTTTCTTCGAGCTGGACTTGTTCTATTCGTACGTCTATGTGCTATCGCCATCGCCTCGGGTGCCGACTATCCATCCGTTCGCGCAAAGACTCATCTTCGAGTACTGCATGCGGTACGCCGAGATGATGACGGACTTGATCAGCGATCCTGCGTACACGGCGCCCTTAACCTTCTACGATGCTATGAGAGTGTACATGACAGGACGGCAGTTTCTAGATGTCCTGCTGCACAACACTGATATGCTACTGAGTGGCACGATTCCACCTCACCCAGAGGTAAAGCCTACTACAGCACCGCCGCCGCCTGTGCCTGTGCCTCGTCTGCCACCAGGACAGACTGTCCAGCATTTCAACATCATTCGAAGCATCAATTGTATCACTCAGATCACGACATGTCTTGAGCGGCTTGGTGTTCGCTTTGGCTACATGAGGTAAGTGATAGCATGAGACGTACATTCAGAAACTGACATGTATACAGCTGGAACCAGCGATATCGCAACGAGACAACGGCCACTCTCGACATATTACGGCAACGTCTGCGCGAGTATGACGAAGTCGGCGGTCCAAGGAGACCGAGCATGTGGCATGGCGGATCCATTGGCTCCAATCCTAGTAGTAACGGGAGCTTTGCGTACCATTCGCCCCAGCAACATACCTCGCAGACGACAATTGGGTACGCGCCGCACCACCAGCAGAGCTCACCACCATCGGTGCGGCCAGCGTCTGGATACGTCGAGCCGCAGATTAGCCAGGGGCAGTACGGCCAACAGCCGGCGATGCAGCAGTACAACATGCCACCGCAGTACAACCAGACTCAACAGTCATACAACCGTGCCCAACAACCGCAGTTCGCCTTCAACGAGCCCGTCTATCGAGCGCCAGCATATTCTGCTGCGCCCAACCAGCAATTCGCCGCATGGGGTGGTTATGGTGGAACATCCATGCCAGTGGAAGAAGAGAATCCTGTACCGCCCAAAGCAGTCTCCTGGGAAACCAATAATAGATGAAATGATTGCTGAACTCGCTCTAGGCAATGCAAATGATGAACGTGCCACAGCCGAAGGCAGCAGGTTCCACGATGCCACCTCCAAGCGTCGATATGGGTCAGCGGGCTCCCTCTCCGCGAGCGCCAATTTACCATTCCGGACCGAATCGGCAGGCTTCACTCGTCTCGCCCACTGGGCAAGGAGATGCTCGCATGGCTTCGTTGGTTCCCCTGGACTCGCATGGAAACAGCATATATTCTGGTAACATGCCGAGAACCTCTGAGCAGACATCATTCTCCGACATGGCCCAATGGTATGAGCACAAACTTGCGCTGCAGGACCCGGCAAGACGCACCTCAATGCACGATGCCGCGCTCGACGTCTTGCAGGCAACCTACCCTCCTTCGTATACCTCTCATTACCACACGAATGTTGTCAATCCGTGGCAGCAGCCACCGCCGGCACAAACGTATGTGGGTAAAGGCAAAGGCAGGGCACAAGACGCACCTGCACAGCCGCCTCCGCCACCTCCACCACCACCTCAACCACAACCTTGCACCACCTGTCCCGGCGGCTTCGATTTCCACGACGGGATCGGCTTCGTCTGCATTGTTTGCAGCCGGATTTGCCCTCACCCGGCGCAGCATCGCACATTGCCAAACGGTGGCGGGTGCGTAGATATGGGTGGGGCTGCTATGCCGTGTGTGCATCAGCCGCAAGTGCAGCAGCAAGTACAGCAGCAGCCACAAATGGCACAGATGGCACAGATGGGACAGATGGGGGCGCAAAATGTGGTGCCTCAACCCGCCATGCCTGGAGTGCAGAACCAGGTGCCGCAGATGCAGATACCGGTCCAGCGAGACATGGCGACGGGAGTGCTGCAGACACCAGGGGGCCTGTTCATGATGCCGGGGAATGTGCAGCCACAGGTGCAGCAGCAGGCCGGGGTGCCGGCAGGAGACGTGATGATGTACGGGCAACAGGGGCTGGAGGAGAGGAGGGTGAGTGAGGGAGCGGGACTGTTCTTTTGATCCCGATCCTCGAAACAGCACGTTCACGGAGGAGGACGAATAACGAAGGTGGACACATCATTGATTGACGAGCAATCGAGTATGCACAAATCGCGCTTTGCAGCGGCCATTTTCCTAGTCGAGCCCATAGCTACATCATGAAGACCATGCAATGAACCTTCCGAACGCTTCAACAGTCGTCGCAATCCCTTTGGACACTTTCCCAGGTTTCGCCAAAGGGCAGCCCATATCTATTCCATCACAGGGTATAAAACGCAACGCCGATGTCCCAAGCAAAGAACACCACCCGCTCCATATCAGAACTCCATGACAGTGCAATGTCGTGAACAGCCGTGTCTTGTGCGTGGCCCATATCGATAACCAGTCGTCGTCGTGAACCATCATCTCACCCTCCCTTCCAGCGCTATCGCATGCGAGAAGCAGTGGTGCTGTGCCATCGCACTACGAACTCCGCACCCCAACCATACTGCTACTGCTACTCGGGTTTGGGAATGTCGGTGATGTGTTGGTCGGAAAGTCCTGTGATTCAGAAGAGGGTGTATGTAAGCGAATGTTCTGTGGTGATATAATGCACGTGATAACGTGTGAAAACTCGCCACTGGCTTCGCCGTCTCCAGCTCTGCTTGGTCCGAGAAGAGCTAGATTTGTTCTCAAACGGGCGAGCTGATCAGAAGGGGACGAGCGCGCAGGCGAAGATCTGGCTGCTGGAGAAGGAGGCGTGGAGACGTCTGAGATCTCGCCACTGGCTTCGCTGCCTGTCTCTGGAGCCGCTTCGCTTGCCTCGACGGGTCGAGCCAATGGAAAACCCGCAAGGTTTTCTCTTATTCGGACGAGCTGAGGGGAAGGGGGCAAGCGTTTGACCGCCGGCGCGCGCTACGCGTACTGTGTGCTCGCACGTTCAGTCAAGCTTGTTATGCAGGTGTCCCATAGCTCAGAGGCTGGAGGGATGTGGTATGCATGTGCAGAGCTTACTGACCGTGGAGGGCCACGTCTTCTTTCGGGGGTGTTTGTCGACTCATTGAAGTCTACTCACCTTCCGTTTCTGCCGCTTCCCGCCACCGCCGCTTGCTCTCCTGCCACCTGTGTCGTCCACACCTCCAGTACTGTAGCCGTCTTCCTGGTCGTATCCTTCGTAGCTGCTCTCGTCGTACCTTCGCTTTTTGCCTGATCGCTCCGGCCGCGCACCCAGTCGACTCGGAGATGAAGGTGCAGAATTCCTGCTTGGTGCTGTCTTGGCCAGGAAAGCAGACGTTCCAGTAGGTGCCCTCCCTATCGCAGGCGCTGGAGGTTGCTTCGCCGCACCAAGCGCATTCGCTGTCGCCGTCGGCGCGGGTAGGTCGTCCAGCCCAAGTTCACTTCTCCAGTGTTCGTGCTCCTTCTTCGGCATCTGACCCTCCCTGATCCCACCAAATGCCAAGTCGAGCTTCGCCATCGCCATCTCACCGTCATCCTCCGTCTCAAGCAGAGCGTCGCCTCTCTGGTCCTGCCATAAAGTGCGACCGTCCGGCAGCTCAATGTCCCACGCCGGATCTAACAGTCCCTGCAGCTCCAACTCCTTCTTCAGAGGTTTGTTCTTCCCATCAAGGCCGAGCGACTTCACCTTTCCAGCGTAGTGCTTGCGAAGCTTATTGATCTTCTCGCCAGTCACGGGATCTACACGTGCAACGCTGGCTTGGACGTTGGTCAGGTCGTAGAGGGAGAGAAGGTTTGCGGAGCCTGGCACTATCGAAGGTGGGATGGCTGTGTATTGGTCACGAAGTTTAGCAAGCCATGCACATGATCAGTGTGCAGGATATATACTTACGTTCAGTGTGAAGTTTGTATAGCACTTTCGCGGGAGGTGGTGCTACGGGCGCAGTGATCGGCTGCTGCTCCTCTTCTTTCCGCTCATGGTCTGTCCTTCTGTGCTCTGACTCTGTCGGCGTCGGCTGCTCACTTTCCACATCTCCGCCTTCACTACCCGCCCCACTCGCCATCGTGTGACCGTGCAGCCCCGCCGTGCTAGGAGGGGTCGGGAACGTCACGCTACCACCTCCACTGTTGCTCCCCTGTTGCATGCCCAGACCTGGTAGTTGCGGTGCGCTGCGTGGTGGAGTCGCAGGGCGGTGCTTTGTGTCTGCGGTGGTGGTGGTCGCTGGAGGGGAAGCTGAGGGAGTGGGTGCTGATGTCCTGGCCTTCTTCGCCGCTCCGCGCTCGTCCACCAGATCTTCTCCAGGACGCTTCAGTGGCGTCGGTGTCGACATGGTGGGCGTCTCTTCACTTGCGGTCGTGGAAGTTTGGTGACGGGTGCGGAGGTAAATGAGGCTGGTGGGTCCACGCCCGGCCGCCGGCGGCTGCTTCACTCTCCAAACCCTCCTGCGCTCGACATGCGGCGGATACAACGCTTCTCCGTCGTCGTCGAGTGTCGTCCGTGAGTCGCCACGGTGCTGCGGCGGGATGTCGTGAGTGAAGAGTGGTGGTGATGAAAGAGAGCGCTTGTCTTGAGAACAAGGAAGGTTCACGCGGGCGGATCCTAAGCGGGATGATGCGCATGAGCTAGGCCGGTTTAGGAACGCGTGCCTCACTCACGAGACATCTTCGATATTGCTCTTTCATGTGGACGACACCAAAATAATGGAACTACGATAACATCACGGCCATCATGGACAACGATCCCATCCAGGAGCTTCCGACTCGCGGCCAGCCCTCTGCCGGGCCCAGGACGACAATCAACCCAGACCGCACCTCCGCCACCACGACATCCTCCAAGCCAGGCGTAGTCCAACCCAAACCGCAGTCCCTCCCCAAACGCTCCGGCCCCGCCAGCATCATCGTCTCCCCCCGCCAAAAAGGCAACCGCATCCTCGAGCTCATTCGCAGCGTGCCCTGGGAATACGGCGACATCGTAGCCGACTACGTCCTCGGCGTCACCACATGCGCTCTCTTCCTGTCCCTGAAGTACCATCGTCTCCATCCCGAGTATGTCTACACCCGGATCCGCAACCTGCAAGGCAAATACGCCCTCCGCGTTGTTCTAGTCCTGGTCGACATCCCGAACCATGAGGACCCGCTGAAAGAACTCTCTAAAACGAGTTTGATCAACAACGTCACGCTCGTCCTCTGCTGGAGCGCCGCGGAAGGCGCGCGGTATTTGGAACTGTTCAAATCTTATGAAAATGCGGCACCGACGGCTATCAAACAGCATCAGAGTACGAAGTACGCAGATCGGATGGTCGACTTTATCACTACGCCACGCAGTATCAATAAGACGGATGCTGTGGCGTTGGTCTCGCAGTTCGGGAGCGTGAGGACGGCTGTCAATGCGCGGCATGAGGATGTATCAGGGATTGCGGGGTGGGGTGAGAAGAAGGTTCAGAGGTGGTGTGCGGCGGTGAGAGAGCCGTTTCGGATTCAGAGGGCGGCGAAGAGGGGTCTGGGGAGGGAGCAGTCGTCCGTGCAGAGTCGGCCAATTTCGATGAGTAGGGGTGGGACGAGGGGGGAGGGTGGGTCGCCAGCACCGTTAGGGATCGAAGGGCTCGGCATTGGCGACAGCGACGCAGATCGACGACCTAGTACGCGAATTGCGGAGGAGGTCGATCTCGTCGAGGATGACGGAGGTGGGGAGGCTGCAGCTGAGCAGGTGGAGACAGAAGCTGTCGCTGCGGCGCCAGTCGTGCGGCCAAAGGATGTTACCGATAATCAGGAAGAACCGCCTGCCAAGATGCGGAAACCTAACGACGATGCAGTTAGCGATGGTGTCATGGCTGCTCTGAGCAAGCTGAGGAAGTAGGTTGAACGCGAGTGTGTCTCGAAGTTTTACGAATGCTCCACTTGGCCAAGTCGGAGACACAACCATAAGAAAACAGTCTTCACCTCGTAGGCCAGCTATGAGCGCAATCTCTTTGCCCCAGTACCTCCAAGCCTGGTTTTCTGGAGTTTCCTGCGGCTTCCCATCACTCGAAGCCTGTCTGAGCAGAAGCTCCGAGTTGAAAGGGTTAGGGTTGGGGTAGTGAACGACTGAACGTTCTGGCGTCGGTCGATACCTGTGGCCAACCAATGAAACAGGCTGAGTATCTGGCTCGTAGACTCTTCTGTGGATGAGTAAATGTGTGTCGTGCTCGGGAGTCCGATCATGTGGTGGAGCCGGAAGCTTAGAAGGAGAAGGTTGATTTGTATGATCTGACGATTAATGGTCTTGAGTTGGGAATACAGATTGATACACCTGTTTCACTCACTCGAGTATGGTACGAGTTATTATCATTGCGTATCTGGTGCACCAACTATCCTACACAAAGGCTATAGAAGAATGGGTCATGTTCTGGAAGCACGTGCGTAACTGCCTATTCGGGACGATAGAAACCGCTGAGATATATACATTACATACCATGCTAGCAGGCTGCCTGTTGTGGGACGGGTATCGGAGAAGTAGCCAGACCATATAACGGCCTCGCTACGGGCCATGAACTTCCCTCACTTCGATTTCTTGCCAGCTTTGGGAAGCATGCCTTCCTCGCCCTCGAACACCATAGCATTCAGAACATGCCCCTGCACCCACCCACTCTCTTCGAGCGTCGTCCGCTCATCAAGCGTCTTGCCCAAATACATCAGCCTCACCCTCTTCTCCCCAATCCGCTGCCGTATACTCCTCACAACCTCCGCGACCTTCTGCTTCGTGCCCACCGACACGATGATATCTGACCCTCGATCACTAAGCCTCGCCCGCAACCGCACCATCTCGCCCGGATCTTCCGCCCTCCCTTTGCCTTTCTCATCCCTCCTCACGCCATCTCCGCCATCTCCCTCGTTTACACCAGCTTCACTCCCCTCCTCCCCTTCCTTCTCCCCATCCTCAACCACATCCTCCGGATCCGTAACAACCCAAGTCGGAACCTCATACATCTCCCCTCTCTCATCATAAACACCCCCCTTCTCCCTCCCCCGCCCCCTCCCCTTCGCGATCCGCCCGTTCGGACACGTCATCCCAAGCGCATCCATAATCGCCTGCGCCTCTTCTACATTTCCCTTCCGCACCTCGTCGCAGACGACTCGGAGGGCTTTCCACACCTCCCCGTTGCCACTCACTCGTGTGTCGAAGAAAGCGTCCCGCTCGCGCTCAAGTTGCGAACGGGTCCAGGGTGGAGGGTGGTTGGGGAGATGTGCTGGGCTCGAAGGGAGAGGTGTTGGCGGACGGATGGGCTGGTTGGGGCGGAGGGGTTTGGGAGGGATTATGGTTGAGCCGTGTTCTGAGTTGGCGGTTGAGAGGGAGCGGGAGGGCTGGTTGATGGCGGCGCGGGAGGAGTTATGAGGGACGGCATCGTTATCGTTGGTGCCGCCGAGGGTGGTTGGAGGTGGTGGGGAGGAGGAGCGGCTTGTGGATTGGCAGCAACCCTGTATAGACTCGTTAGTTTGACTCGCTTGCGGTCTTTGGTGTAGAGGGTGTACCATAGCTACTCATGCTGCTACCAGATTCGGCCCCTTGCAGGTTGTTTCTTCAGATCGTTCTCTCGCTCGCACGACCACGAACTGGTATGACAGTAAAAAGAATACAAATCGCCACAACTAGAGCATATCATTCACCCACGCGCGTAGTGAATGTGCAACTGCTCTGTGACAGACAAGGAATACAGCCTTGTCCTTCCCACACTAGTTAGGAACTTAAGTCAGAGTATGAGTAGTGAGTGAGTAAGAGAAGAAGGAAATGGCTCGCACCCACGGTTACTCAAATCAGAGCATGCGACTCGAGAGGAGAGCTCATGCACCTGCGGCAACTCTACTGGTCATCAATGTACCTAGGAGGTAGGACCGAGATGCAGTCGACAGTGTGAAAGCGAGCTCGAGCTCGGCGGCCACGCCTCCTCCGCCTTGTCCCACCAATCACGACCCCATCTCGTTTAACGAATGGGTCTCGTCTCCGCGGTATACAGTTGAAAGTGGACAAAAGTGGAATGCAGACGACATAGTATTACCGCACACCTATCTACCCATGTGCCTGCCCGTCCCAGTACAAAACATATCAAAAGAAACAGGGTATCTTCTCGATTGCTCTGGGGTATTCGCGACCGCACCCTCCCCACCAGACAGCCAGCCTGCACGAGCAAGTCGCACAAGTCACGGTCAAGCGAGGTCAGGATGCAGTAAAAGCATTCTCAAACAATCCGTCCATGCCTTAAACAAATGCAGTGGTATCTCAGTCTTTCAACAAACAATAACGCAAGCAAAGAACGCCAGCAAAAATCAAAGCGACCGGTCCAGCGCAGCGGGTGCGTGGTGAATGAGTGGCAAGAGTTGGTGTATTAGTTATTCGCTGCGGCGGCGTCGCGAGCCGGTGCCGTGTTTGAGGTCGACAACGTGTTTTTCTGGGAAGAGGGAGTTTTCGCTGTCGGTGACTTCGACGCGGTTGAGGTCCTCGGGATCACGTGTGGCAATGCGCGAGAGGGACGGTTCCGGTGGAGCACGGAATCGACGGGGCAGCGCGGCGAGCACGTCGATGAACTCCACCGGGCCATCCAATCCCATATACTCATAGACGTAGACGCTTCTATTGACTAGAAAGCTCTCCGTTAGCCATGAGTGATATGAGTATGTTTTTATGCGGATGCCGCAACGGGCGAAGGCCCAGTCGGCCCATTCTTGTTGGGCTCGCCGAGAGTGATGGCTTCTGGGACAACGTCGCCGATTTGGTGCTGCTGCTCAGGCTCAAGTGTCTTACTCTCTTCGGTGGTCGTTGGCTCCTCGGTGGACTTAACAGCCTCGGTGGTCTCCTCCGGCTTGGTCACGGCGGTGGTCGGGGCGGTGTTCTCCTTTCTCGGAGAGTTCATGCCCTTGAACGCCTTCGATGCACGGCGGCCTAGGTTGCTGAACACTGACTGGCGCCTGGTGTCCTTCTCGGCGCTGGTTTGCTGCTCAGTCTTGGTTGGCTCATCCGTCTTGGCTACTGCTCCCTCTGGCTTGAGCGGCGAGAGAGGGTCGACTGTGTTCGTGCCCCCAATAAGCTTATCACTCTTAACTTCTTCGACTGGCTCGGCCTCCTTTGGAGCCTCAACTGGAGCAACGATTGGAGCAGTCTGCTCAGTCGTGGCCGGTGCCTCCTTCATATTGGCAGACGGGCTGACACTGCGGTTACGCTTGTTCGAGAAGGACAAGCTGGAAAGGAAACCTGGCTTCGTATTGGCCGCGGTTGAGGTCTCGGTCGCGGTCGTCTCTGGCTTGACGTCGCCGTTCGTCGTGACGACCTCAGCTGGCTCGGTAGCGGTCGTCTCTGGGAGCTGTGGTGCAGTCTCGGCTACGGTGTTATCCTTCGGTGGGACCTCTGGCTTGAGCTCGGCGTCCTTCTGCTCCTTCTCCTTCGACGGGCTCTTGATTCCGCCCCAGCCTTGCATCTTGCCAAAGATACTACCTCGCTTCGCAGGCTTGGACTTCTCTTCCGTCGTGGTCGTGGTAGGCGACTCGATGGTCTCCTCCTTCTTGTCTTCGGCTGTGCAGAGTTAGTGTTAATCCCGACTTTGATTGCGCGAGTCCACTTACTGCTTGAGGTGCCAGCAATAGCGGCGCCAGCAGCGGTACCGCCAACGACACCTGCGGCGATCGGTGCTGCCTCAGTATAGTGCTCTTCCGGCTTGGTCTCGTGCTCGACCTTGTTCTCCTCCTTGACCTGCTTCTTGGTCTCGGTCTCGTCCTTCTTGCCCGTCAGACGGTCAAGCACGCCGCGAGAAGCGGAGCGAGACTTCTTGTCCTTGTTCGCCTCATCCTCGAAGTCGGAGTTCTTGCGCTGGGCACCGGCAGCACCGGCAGCATCGGTCTTCTCGACCTCGGTGCTCTTCTTCGGCTGGGACTGGCTACGCTTGGCGGCAGCGACAGCAGGTGTGACTGAGTGGGCAGGCTTATCTATTGACTTGGTCAGTACACTTATTAACACGATTTAATTGCGTGTCCATACTGAGCTTTTCCATCTCCGACTTGTACGCCTCACTCTCACGAACCTCCTCCTTCTGCGACTTGCCAAGCTCGATGGCCTTTTCGAGCGACATGTACCAGCCATCACGCTCGTTGTCGCTGGTGGCCTTGAGCACATGCTCCTGACCGTTGAGCCTGAAGGAGATCTCATGGGGAGACTCCTTCTTGAGGTCGCTTGCATCGTAAAGAGCAAGAACATGGCCGGGTTGCTTCCTGGCGGTGTCACCCTTCTTGTTGAAGAAGAGGAGGCCCTTGCCGGTGTGGCTGGCCCAGGCAACGACGGGGTGTGCAATCTCTGGCTTCTCGCCACGCATGTAGGAGCTCAGATCCTGAGGCGAGACAGCCTCGTCGCTGAGCCAGAACTCCTTCTTGGATGGGAGGATGGACCTAGTTATATATGTAAGTCACCAGAATTTGCAGAGAACGAAAGGATAAATCTTACTTCAGTAGACCGGGACCCTTGACGGCGAGCTGGCCTTCGGTGATGGGCTCAACTGGCTTCTTCTCGGTCACATCCTTCTTGTCCTCGGTGGCGGCAATGGCATCCTTGTGCTCGGGCGAGTTCACGATCGAGTCAGTGATGGGCGTATCGGATGTGGTCTCATTCTCCGGCTTCGCCATGGCAGCGGCAATGGGAGTGTCAGCGGTGTCGACGGCCTTTGTTGGCTCTTCGATTGTGCTGGTCTGAGGCTGCTGGGAAGTAGTAATGGGCTCCGAGACAGGCGTGTCCGCCACGGCGCTCGTGTTTTGCTGGTGGACGTCCGACATTGTTGTGGATTATTATATCGTTAAGGCGTATGAATTGGGTCTTGACGTTCGTCGTATACACGTGAACAATGAAGCTCTCGCTCGAAGAAGAAAACTCGTAACTGGGTATCTCTGAAGTGCAAATTGCAAGTGGCAGCAGCTTTGGGTGAGCGTGGGATGTCCTTTGGGAAGGGTCAAACCAGGTCTCGGGTATCTTCGCAGAAAGCAGGGAAACAAGGGCTTCTGGTGTGTGGGAGAAGGAGAGAGGTGTGTTTGTTTGAGAAAATTTCTGTTTGAAAGTGCAGATGTGGCCAGGCGCCTGCGCGCGGACTTGCTGATGGCGGTTGCTTTCAAGCGAGATTGAATCAAACGGGCTCCGATATATGATTCGGCACGGGTTGCGCGAGTCGACGCGAGGAATCTTGGTGACACGACTTGTGCTCCGACGCCGCCGCTGCACCTCGTCTTGGGATGGGAAGGTGGTGTGCGAGCGATAGGCCTTGCGCATCTCATGACCTGACCGCGTCTACCTGTTTTACGAGCTACTATCGTGTACCCTTGCTTGCCATCCCTCTCATTCCGCTCTATATCCACGTCTCTCCTCGACACCGCGCTGTATGAGCACGTTGCTCACTGTTCACATCTCCTAGCCTCCCCATCCCAACGAAACCGTTGAAAACATCCAATGAAGCATGTGAAACATAAATACTTTCGGAGTTGAGCCCTGCGTTCTGGTGACTCCACCACTGACTCCACCTTCTGTCTGCCGAGACTTCGGGCGCTAACGCGAACCTAAACAAGACGACCGGCAGCACAAGGATTCATCAATCTGACAGCTCGGCCACGATCTGCGTGGAGAGATTGGCCAAGGTGTCAGCAGATTGCTCATACGCCATAAGCCCGCTGTACGCTGTGTCGTCAGCTCGTGAGGCTTTGCAGAGCGAGGTGGAGTGGAAAGATGGAGACGGAGCGAAGACCGTTGGCAGAATGGCAGGACGACCCGAGGAGAGACCTTGTACGATGACTGCTGTGCAACCACTACGATGCAAAGCTTCCGATTGCGGCCAAACAGCACTCGACTTTGTCAGAATGTATGATGAATACATGAAGATGAAGATAGCCTCCAACGCCCACGCTCAAGGAACGCCTGCACTCCTCCTCCGATATATCTCTATCAGCGTCGCCGCTGTCTCTGTATTCCAGGCCGCACTCTCAACTCGCTGTGATGAGTACATAACAAGTAATAGCATTCATCCTCTCAGCACTCAACTTCATCCCCACCTTCAACATCTCAATCGCCACCTCCCCGTCCTGCTTCTGCAGCTCCTGCCACCGTTCCGGTGTTAACAACCACGCCACACTATCCTGCTCAGCAGAAACACTCGATGTGCGCTCAGTCTCACTAAAGAACGGAAGCTCGCCGCAAGTCGTCCCTGCCACGATGCTCTCGTGGTAGTTGCCCTGCTCGAGATAGTACTCAGCGCGCAGGATGCCGGATTGGAGGAGATAGAACCCGTCCGGATTGTCGCCGCGGGCATACAGCATTTGGCCTTTGACAAACTGGCGTCGGGTGAAGTAGGGGACGGCGCGGAACCAGAAGGACTCGGTCTCGGTGGTGAGGTCGCTGAAGGCTTGGAGGAGAAGTGGGAGTGGTTGTTTGAGGTTCTTCCACTTCGGTGCGTTTTCGGGTGGTGTCTCCGTGATAGCTGTAGTGGCTGCTTGATCTAACAATTGCCGCCGGGGCGAGCCAACGAGCGATTCGAAGCGCGAGAGCGAGTTTGGTGCCGGCACGTAGTCGGGCACATCGAGCGGCGGCGATGCGTCACCATCAGACACCCCCAGCTTCTCTTTGCCAGTCAAGACCATAAGTAAGTCGTTCTCGCACGCCTCGAGAGCGCCGTTGAGGTCCTCGTATAGCTTTGGGGCAGGCGCAGCAGTCTCGTCGTCATCGTCAACGAACAAGCCAACCATGGCGAGACTCTTACCCACCTCGTTGTCGAGGTTGACACCAGCCATGGTCATCTTCACTTGCCTCCTGTGCAGGATCCGATTCATCCGACCGAAAGCCTCTGCAGCGGAAAAGTCGATGCCAGTGACGTGTGTGAAGTCGAGGATGAGGTATCGAATGGGGTTGGCTGAGAACGTCTCCGCGTCGACCATAGCTCGCACTCTCTTCTCGACCTTGACAATAGAACCAAAGAAGAGATACGAGCCGAGCTTGACGATTCGTATCTGCCGTCCGACCTTCCGCAGGTAGTTTCGTTGACGAGGATGCCTTCGGACCGTCGACTCCGCCACTGTGCCTGAGAAATCTGCTCGAATCACCGTCTTTCGCGATGTCTGCACCACGTAAACAAGGCACGCCAGTCCAATACCTATAGCAATTCCAACCACAAAATCGTACACTCCCATGATCAAAGCGATTGTGACGATGGTGAGGTACTCCAGACGGTGCAGTCGACCGTACGTGGCCACGAGAGCTTCCATCGCCAGGTCAATACCAAGCATGTAGATTAGTGTTCCAACGACCATAACAGGCACATATCCAATGACTACCGGTCCAGCCACCCAGAGGCCAAACGTGGCGGCCGCAAGCATATAGCCTGCCAGTCGACTATTCGCGCCGGTGTTCATGAAGAGAACAGAATTGACGAAGACCAAGTAGTTCTGGATGCTGCCCACGCAACCGGACAGAGTATTCGAGATACCATGCATGATGAGCTCACGATTGATGCTCACGTTATCTTCTTGAACCACCATAGCCAGGTTTGGGACGTTGATCGGCACGTGCAGGATACTGGTCAAAGATTAGCATGCCATCGTGGGTTCAGCGGCTCTCCAACTTACCCGAAGAACGTGAGTGCCAGCTGCGAAGGCACAGTCATCCATATGGCCTTCCAGTCGACGAGAGAGAATTTGTAGTAGCTGTAGAAGTTATAGAATGGTTTATCCGCCGCGGGTGCTTGAAATACCCAGCCGGAACTGCGAAGGTTGTCCATGGTGATTGATGGCACCGCTGTTGTCACTATGTAGAAGATCGCAGTGATGGCGATATAGTAAGCAGGTACCAGCCACGGCCGGTCGTAGAAATGTTTGATTGTGAGAAGCAGGATAGCAAGGACCAAGGGCGGTATCCACAAGCAGACAGTGTCAGCGCTGAAAAGCTTCTGGAAACATGCAAATGTGAGTTCCAAGTTGCCATCGAGTCTGGCTGATACTTCGATGCCAGTGACAAACAGAAACACACCAACGCCGCCAATGCATCCAGTAAGAATGGAGTGAGGAAAGAAGTTGACAAGTGTTCCAAGTCGGGCAGCTCCCAGAGCGAAGAACACGATGCCTGTAACGATCGAACTCATGGCGTAGGATGTAATGACGGTTGCTCGGAGAGCGTCAGGATTGGCCGTGCCCATGCGACCCATTATCATGTATGTCATCTTGTGGAAGAAAGGCACCACTTCGATCATCTCGCTGCCCACGCCACCCTTGAAGATCGAGCCGGTAGAGTACACCAGCTGCGATAAGATGCAGCTGACGTAGAACATGGATACACCGTCGGCTCCCAGGTCCTTGAAGACTTCTTCACCGAGCGGAAACAGGATGATGCCGTACGAAAGAGCATCCAGCAGATTCAATAAGAGTCCTAAGAAGACTGCTGGGAGCATGGTGATCGGTTCGTACACGATCTTCCGACCGATCAAGCGATAGTCCCACTGCTTCGGGTTTGAGACCACACTTCCCATGCGTGAGCGCACAGTCCGCAGAGAGGGGTACTGATGTCCAACTCGATTCCAGGTGCCGACTTTATGCTGGCTCTGCTCCTCGGCGTCGGGTTCGGTGTCATATTGAGGTTTGCGGTAGGCCGGTAAACACTCTCTCGGTAGCAGTGGGGTTGTTTCACTCTGCTCGTGGCCATCTTCGTCGCTGATCACGACTTCTGGTATCCGCGAAGTCCATGGTTCTCGTGGTTGCGACCTTTCAGCACCTGTCATCGTGTCGTTCTCGCCTTCAGATGGATGCTGGAGAGCTGTAGTCAGCTCACTCGCTGTAGGTACATCGCCACCCGATCCTGATGGAGAAGCTGGCTCTGACCGCTCCACTATCGTATCTGGTTTCCGGGAATGTCCACTTCCACTTCCAGGATCCAGCTCGGTTTGCTCAGGCCCAAACCGATGGGCTATGTCTGAGTCGCTCAAGAACGATGAAGAAAGCTCTGCCGTCCTCTCTCGAACGCCGGTAGAAGAATATTGCACGGGCTCTGTTCACAAGTTAGTATCAAATCATGCAATACGTGGATGTCGTCTAGGCTCGCCTTGAACGCCATGGCCAACTTGGTGAATGTACGATCGACTAGGCAGGCTAAATGAAGACGAAAGTCCCGCAGATGATGCAGTCCGATGTCTGGGTGCTGCCCTAGCATTGGACGCTATGCTCGAGCTACCATGTTGGCTGGAGGAGTCTGTAAATACCTCATGGCCACCCGCGTTTGATACCGCCGCTAAAGAGTTCGTCCGTCGGCGAGTGAACCGTAGCGACATCCTCCAAGATTTTTCTTATAGAAGAGCCATCGTTGCACTGCAGTTCAAGAGGGGAGAAAAGATCTACGACCAGGGCAGGAGGTGTCGTTGCGCGGCAAGTTTCCCCTAACAAAGTTTATTGAAGATGCTGTAGTAGTGAAGGCAGAACTCCACGATCCAATAGCAAGTATTAAGACTATTTAGAAAGCATAAAGAACGAACGACCGCTCCACGCTACAAGCACATGTTATGGAGAAGATTTCGCCATTGATGAAACAGACCTTTCAAAGGTTTTGACGAGCTGTTGCAGTGGCTCGAGACTGGCCAATTAAGGTTCAGCCTCGCAACTGCCGCCCCACAGCCATGCAGCCATGTTGCCGGATAAAACAGCCTGGTGATTTGCAAGTGACCGTGGGACTCTCGATCGCGAAGTGTAATAATCACAGAGCATATAGAGAGGCATGCGTACACGTGGCTGGATGATACCGAGGAAGACGATGGAGTAACCGGGTTCAGTGTACTTTCAATACCCAGCGTGTTTGGCATTGCTCGTGATCTCGATACTGGCCACGACTGTACAGCGTCCTTGACACCGTCTATATCTCGATCCCCTCCTCTGCCGCCGCACGACTGATGTACTGCCGTGTCTTAACATCAGGCGCGAGCTCAATGGCGAGCTTACCCGATGCATCCTTCTTGTCCATCTCCGCGTCAGCCTTCAGCAGCACGATCGCAGTATCACCATGCCCTTCCGCAATCGCGTGGTGGAGAGCCGTGCTGCCATCCATGTCCGTAGCGTTGATGGGGCTTTTGTGCTCGAGCAGAAGCTTGACAATCGGAACGTTACCAACAGCAGCCGCGCGATGAAGCGGTAGCTGCCCACGCTTGTCCTTTACGCGCGCGGATGCCTTGTGCGCCAACAGCTTCTTCGCGGTGTCCAGATTTTGTTTCGACGCTGCGAAGTGCAAGGCTGTCTGGCCGTTGTTCGTCTTTTCGTCCACATCCGCGCTCTTTGCAAGGAGGAAATCCACAAGTTCGTCTCCGTCCTTGAGACTAGACCCCATCATCAATGCTGTCCAGCCTGCACCATCTTTCGCATCAATGTCAAAGCCTTTCTGCTCCGACAGCAGCTCGACTATCGGGTATCTGTTGTAGGACGCCGCCCAGTGAAGAGGCAGGCGTTCGTCGTCATCTCTGAGAGACACCAGCTTCTTGTCGGCGTTAAGTAGAGACTCTACCTTTTGCGCTTCGGAATGTCAGCACCGACTGACGCACATGACAAGAGGAGGTCATACTCTGATCATCTCGACATGCTGCGTGGATCGCGTACTTTGACTGCTGTTCGTCGAAGTCCATCGTTGTGAAGCTGTTCGGAGGTGCGGAGTGGCCTGAAGCTAAGTCGCGGAAATAAGCGGGTTCTATATAGTGCCAAGCCTTTCACATGAACAGCCGCAGGTACAGCGCCACTGGGGAGAAACCACGCCGATGGAGGAGAGGTGGGATTCGATTTGAGAGGCCCTGCAGGGGTGATGGAAGACGGAGCGGTATTCTGGAGTGCTGGGTATTAGTTAGCTAGTGAACAGTCTTATGATGCGCCGCTTCTCGTAGATATGAGTGATCGATGTTGTTATGTAGCTGCTTACGCTTATTCTGGATCGAGGTATTCGGCGTGAGACCATGAGCTGGTATCTCAACAGCGGGAATTTGCTTGGTCTGCTGCTGAGTCGAAGGGCGGTAGGTGTCTCGAATAGATCTCTAGATCAAGACTGTTTGACGAAAACACTAATATTCTGCTTCTCGTCGAAACGAACACCTGATCCACCTGGATGCACCCGCAGCGTCTTCTGGTAGTACGAATCGATGACTTGGAAAGCAGGCCAGATCCAGCGACCGTTATCATCCTTAGGCTTTCGAGCCGACTGGTCGTCCTCATGCTCCTGCAGAGATATTCGGTATGCGACTCTGTACCGACTCAACGGAGCAAGACTCAATGTCCTGTACTTTGGACCGCTGAACGCAAAATATTCTGTAGCTTCCATCGTTACCGCGAACGTTAGGAAGTGTGTTGACGGGTTCTCGATGTGGTATTGCAAGGTCGCATCGTACTCATGCTCGGGCTGGGCATCAACGATGGTGCACAGTACTCTCGGCTCCGACACGGGCAGCGTCAGACGTGGCACGGGTACGTAGGTCGTGACCTTATTATCTTCGTCATCTTTGCGAGACCAAGTGACCGCTAACGTAGACTCCAAAGACGTCGGGCGCCTGTCATCGAGCGATTGTTTCTGCGTTCCGATCTCGAATGTAAAAGGCTCCGACTGACCAGGTCCGAAAGTAAGGACATCTATCGGCTTCACATCGACCACATCCGCTCTCGACTCGCCGAATACGGTGTCAATGACTGGTTGTACCTCGTGAAGTATCAGGTCGCTGGAAGCCAGTGATGAGATCTGACTGCTGAGTCGCCACGACTGTGAGATACCAGTGGCTTGGTCGTCCTCACCTTCGGCACCAGGGTTGAAATAACTAGGCCAAGGATCCTGGTGTAGCAGCGGACCGAAGCTGAACTTGACTTCGAAGGGTAGCACAATGTTGACAATGGCCGTCAGAGTCTTCTTCAGCGTCGTCTGCTTTTCGGACGCCAGAGTATACTGAAGCTCGATGAGTACCTCAGTGGAAAGCGCGTAAGCAGGAGCCTTTGCAAAAAGCACAACTTTGAATGTGCCCGCGACAGGGATCTGATCGATATTGTGCACAACCTGCGTCTCACGCGGGTCCTGGAAGTTGTCTCCGGTTGTGCCGTCGCTCTTTTCGTCTAACCATTGCAGCGGTAAGGACTCCTCAGACTCGCCAGGGAATGCTGCAGAAATGCTGCCTCCGACGGCCTCGATTTCTTCGTTCCTCAGTTCTAGACCAATACGGATCGTCTCGTCTGTGTAGTACTCTCTCGCGGTGCGTAATACATGCATCTTAACCTTTGGTGGCTTTGGTAGTACTTTGACGGAAGTCACGTCTGCGTATGGTGCTAGTGCCCTCTCCAAGGCTCCATTGTCCGCCTTTACGTAGAGATGGTCAGCGGTAACCAATGGCTCCGAGAAGATATGTTTGATGCTGAAGGCTGAAGTGTCGATCGTGATCGATGCTTGTCGAACCTGATGCGTGGCAGCCTCGCGGAAGCTCAGTTGGAAGCTGTAGGTGCGTTCCTGGCCGCTCTCGAGCGAAAGGCTAGTTCCGATCTCGGTGGTATCGTTGCCAGCTTCTGCGAGTGCGTCCAGGGTCACAAACGTCTGTGAGCTCTCGATATGATCGGCACTGTGCTTGATAACAATACGCTTCGAAGGCCCGATCTGGAGTGCAAGCGAAGACAGTGGTATTGGTGAGCAAGCCGGATTAGCATGAGATTGTACAGTGAGCTGGCATTCGAGTGCTTCGCCGACGTGAGTCTCCTTGTTCGCGAATGCAAACGAAAGCGATACAGGGCATAGGCGCTGCCCATCATGCATCTCAAGATTCAGTGGTTCTGCGGCTGCTGTATTGTCTGGCTGTTGACCATCGAGACAAGTATGCAGATCTACCGGCACGTCGCTTGTCACGGCTGCGGTTGTGCTCACAAGCTCGTACGCAGTGGCGACAATCATCTCGCGATCGCCGATATGTCGAGCACAATGATGCAGAGCCTGCAACAAATTGGCGAAAAGCTCATGCCAGTCTTCGTTCCGCCAGGTACTTTCCTCCCACATCGAGTGTAGCATATGGTAGGCTTCCTCGTATTGCTGAGCATCAATGAGATCGTGTGCGAGCTCTAGCTCCAACGCGTCACTCATGCGAGCCTGGCTTCGCTCGAGATACTGCTCATTGGACTTCTGGGTGAGGCTCCACATCACAGAGAGATGGCTATCCGACTGCTCTGATAAATTCGCAGCGCGCTTTGCTCTTTCAGATCCCTTGTGTGGGTCTTCCACAAGGTAGAGATCGTACTTTGCATCTCTGGATGCCACAGCAGAAGCCGGCAGTTGATCGGAAGCAATTAGATCCTCGTCAGGAATAGCGAGCGCCATTCTCCATTGCATTCGAGCAGTCCGTACAGCTAGCCTAAGCCAATACCCAGCATGGTGCAATGAGTAGAACGGCGGCAGACGCTCCGTAGTTGCAAACGCCTTCTCCGGCGGTGCATAGATCTGGTACAGTGCCTCAAGGGTCTCATCAGATGCTTTGCCAGTCGAGATCTCAAGGGACTGCAACTTCGCTCGTTGAACCAATTGTGCCATGATTTCGGCCCAGCGAGACTCCCAAGCGCTCCAGCCATAGGTCTGGAGGCCTTGTCCACGTCGGGCAATCAGATCACCCACGCGGACTTTGTAGTTCCTCCAAGACTGTGCAGCTCCGGTAGATTGTGCGCTCCAAAGTTGGCACCGGATAACACGCAATGCCAGACTGTCGCACAAGAGCCTGGACTCGTTCCATCTCGGAGATATAATTGCTGTGGTCTCGAAGCTACCGTCTGCAGCAAACAGCTCGTCGATTGCTGAAGCATAGTGACGCTCCGCGACATCCATCTCCTGCCTGATCTCGGCGAACACACCTTGCTTGACTTCATACCGAAGGCTCCAGCCAATGGCGGACAGCGACTGAGCGCCTCCCGCAGCGATCGAATTTGAAGATACTGTGCTACCCGCCTTCGGCTTCTTCCTCCGTGCGTGCTTCGTAAGATCCCTGTAATAGTCAACACAAAGTGGCTGAAGTGTGGTCATCACGCTGTGGACGAAAGTGGCAATCTCTCCTTGCGATGACATTGGTGGCATGAAGAACAGACCAGTCTTCGAGTCCAGATTTGTCAGTCTGCGTATAGAAGTGAGCCGCTCTTCCAACTGAGGAGCATTCAGAATGCTTTTGTCACTAAGCAGAACAGCAGCAAAGCGAGATTTGAACCCAGAGCGGCTTATAGCCGCACGGGTGGCGGTGATGTCGTTCTTGAGCTGCTCGTCGGCGCCGGGAGAATCAGATGCGAAATCAAAGAATGCCAAGAACAAGGATGGGACCTGATATTGATGCTTCGCTAACCATAGCGGAGTGAATATCCCGTCTGGATAAATTGGGGAGCCTGGAGATAATGGTGATAGCGGTGAGTGTAGCTCGGTCCGCGATGGCGAAGGGTTTGACGGCGGCACCCCTTCGGTCGATGGCGACTGTGGCAAAGGCGCTGCCTTGCGAGGAGGAAACGTATAGCTCCTCCCGATGGCTCGCACTCTGTACCGCAATGTACCCGTTGGTCCAGGCAGGGACGAGGCGTTCCATGGGAACGTACTGCCATCAAGCTGCATAAGTTGTTGCAGTAAAGACTGTGGTCGACCTCCAATGCACTCCGGAGAATGTGCCTGGAACCTCGTACCATTCTTTAGATGAGGATGCACCGCGGCCGGGACCTTTCCTTCGCTCTCTCCCAGACCAGAAACAAGAACCAGTGGCAGTTCGTGCTCGGCGTACTCCCTAGGGAAGGCTTCCATGGTCGGTTATTGACACGTCCAACCAGATCATCCTCGCCCGTGGTATGAACGGCACATTATCATGGTAAATCCTCCTTTGCGTGACACTGGTCTCCAAAACATGAACCACGTGCCCGCGCTTCCTGGCAGTGGCCTTGTCGCTTCGCCAGAGGTCTCCTAGGAATTGTTGTCAAAGCGAAAGATCTCCAGGCAAAACAAGCGAGCCTTGAGTAGATCAATCAAAATTTGATTACGAGTGGCGTTATTTTTAACCTTACTGCTCTGTCACAGCTGTCCGCACAATAAAAGCACGACGCCTTCCATCTCAACTTCTCTCATCACGACGACATCCATGGCGCCCAACATTTTACGCTCGTTCGCTCGTTCCTACCAGGACACAACTCTGTGGGACCATGCGCGGCGACTGTCGTGTTCCTGGCTCATGCATCCATGGTTTCACTTTGTTTTCCGAGCTGTCATCAGTCTCTACGCGTTTGTTGTCCTTTTTGTACGTATCGGCATCGAGACGACGAGCGGGAAGACACAAGCCGCACAGAGGTCCTTCAGTTTCTTCACCGTTCTAGGTTACTGGGGGATAGCGTTCTATTTCGCTGCAGTTGCTGCCCAAACTGCTTCTTATGCCTCTCGAGGCTATTCGTGGCTCGAGTCATGGCCTGCGCCGCTGAAGTTCCTGCATTCCATTCTATACATGACAGTCACGGTGTATCCTTTCCTTGTCACAGGTCAGTTCAAATGGCGCTGATTGACGTGTAACGTGTTAACGTATGATCTACAGCGGTCTTTTGGGGCGTGCTATCTGAAGGTGCCTTCAGATCGGAGTTTAGCACTTGGTCCAACATATCGTATGTATGCAGAACCTTGTACTTGGTCCACTCTGACATTCGGACAGTCAGCATGCCTTGAACTCTGTGTTCGCATTGCTGGAAATTGTCTTGCCACTTTCCGATCCCCACCCGTGGATTCTACTCGTTCCTCTCATCGTCCTTCTGGCCCTTTATCTGGGCCTTGCATACTTGACTCACACCACGCAACACTTTTACGTATACTCCTTCCTCAATCCGTAAGTCTTTCTCCACTACTAGAAACGATGCATGACTGATCGAGGCTAGAAACAACGGACGAGGACTAGTCGCAGGAGCCTGCATCGGCATTCTCGTGGGATCAATCATCGTGTTCATCATTGTGCGCTATCTTATGGTACTGCGACGATGGACACTCGGGCTTAGTCCAAAGCAACAGCATCAGGCCACCTCGGCTGGATCCCATAAGTCTGGTGGTGAGATGGAGATGGTTTCTACAAATTCCACAGCTCTGAACGAGCAGGAAGTATGAGCGATGGAGCTCGCGTTCACATGCGCTGCCACTAGCATTCCCATTTTGATTGGAAGCGTTAGGTACAGGTACCTTTACGTTCGTACGTTTGCAGTGTTGACACCACGGCCGAGTAACAACAACACGTCAGTCGTGATGTTCCATGGAGCTGCGGTGTGTTGGTCTCAGCACCACGCTGTTTCCGCCATATGCTCGATTTCTTCGAAGATACAGCACTACTACCAAGCCCAGAAGGGCCATGAACGCCGAAGCCGGACCCAAAAGTGGTACCTGCTGCCGCGAAGCCGGAAATACCACTGCGAGGACGAACAGACGGAACTACATACATACCATTGTCAACCATCTACGTGCGAGCAAAACCATGTGGAATCTCGAGAAACGCGCTTGATATATCACATCATACGCACTGCCCAGCCGCGTACAATCACCAACTCACGATGGGTCCTCGTGCAGATCAGGTTTCCATACCAGCAGCATGGATTCGAGGCGGCTCAAGCAATGCTGTTTTCTATCACGAGAAGGATCTGCCTCCAGAAGGGCCTTTGCGAGATCGAGTACTGAAGCGTGTATGTCAGATCAACGAGGCTCCCTTGCACACCAACGACTGAAGATCTATTTTGCGTACAGGTGATGGGAACTCCAGACCCAATTCAAATTGACGGTCTTGGTGGCGCCAAAGCAGTGACATCCAAGATCGCCATAATCAGGCCTTCGCAGCGATCAGACGCTGACATCGACTATATCTTCGCGCAAAGCGGTGTTCGAGACGACAACATTGATTATAGCGCGAACTGCGGCAATAGTGAGTTGCAGCTCCAGAGATGTTCGTTGCGCTCGCTGAATGTTGGTGTTTTCGCATAGTCAGCAGCGGTGTTGGTCCGTTCTCGATCGATGAGAATCTTGTCAGCGAGTTCCGCAAAGGTCGTTCAATAGATCCGACGGTTCCAACCCAAGAAGTCAGGATATACAACACAGGCACCGACAAGGTTCTTATCTCGCACGTTCCGATCTCGCCTGATTGCTTCTCCGTCGCTTCTGGTGAATACACGATGGCTGCCGTGCCTGGGACAGGCGCACCGATACTCATGGACTATCGGGAGACTGTCGGAGCGTCTCGGAACAACGGCGTCCTTCCGACTGGTAATCCAGTAGACATCATCGATCTTCAGGGCAGCCTGGTCGGCATCACCATTGGTGACGTCGGCAACATCATTGTCTTTGTGGCTGCCGACTCGATGACTATATCCGGGTATGGGACCGCTCAAACTTTGACCGAAGATAAGAGCTTACTGGATCGAGTCCGAGAAGTGCGTGGTAAAGCCGCACAACTAGTTGGGATGTGCAATGATTGGCGAAACGTTGACCAAGAGTCGCCTTTCATGCCCATGCTGAGCATCATCTCGAAGGCACCGCAGTCTTCTCCGGAAGCACATATGTCTGGCCGCCTGTTCCTGGACAACATGTGCCACGAGAGCATGGCCGGCACTGCATCAGTGTGCACTGCCGCGGTGAGCCGGACGCGAGGGACGTTGGTGTACGATCTGGTAGGGAAGGAAGGGCGGGCGCAGAATGTCCTCAACATAGCGCATCCTCTAGGAATTATACCGGTTGCCGTCGAGATTGTGGCGGAAACCAGGGACTCGGCAGCGCCTGCTTTCTCCACATTGTCGTTCATACGCACATCAAGACGGCTCATGGACGGCAAGGTGTATGTGCCCAAAGACATATTTGAGGATGAGCTGAACGCTGTTCATTGATGGTCTCACTTTTGGCTGGGGCCGATGGCACATATAGCCACCGCTTTCGTGGCGGCATAGTTCATTGCCCCTTCGAGAAGCAACGGATATCTGTAGTCGCTAGAGCGTACTTACTTCAGATTGAGGACACAAGCAAGATGGAGTCGCACGAAAGTGCCTGACTGGTATCTTATGTTCCACTCCGGTGCTAAGGTATCGCTTTGTGTACATTCTACTCTCGTTCCGATAACTCCATTCGTCCTTATTGAAACGTCTCTTCGTGTAGGAAGTCACTTCGCCCTGGTCGCTGTGCCACAGCATCACAATGACACCCCCAGTAAGCTTTGCGTAGCGCGAAACGAAGCTTCCTAACTTCTCTTGTCTTCCGCGGCAACATGAACGCATGCGCTTAAGTCGCCTTCATGTATCCTATGAATTTCCTTTTGGCGATGTCTAATTCGTGACCGAGATGGGCTCTGGAACATCTGCGCCTCTTCGTTGAGAGCCATGCCTTGCCACTGTTACTACGGACATCACTTGCCTTGTTGTACATATTTTACTTTCTAGCTTTACCTGCCGACTTTAGCTCTGGAGAACTGCAGTATGGGCCTTCCAGCATCACATCCGCGCTTGGGTGGCAAGCAGACTGGAGATATTCCGAATGCGCAAAAGCCCAAGGCAAGACCGCCGCGAGGATTCCGGGACACTGTGATCTTCCCTGCGCGATCGCTACCGACATACACTGGCCCGTACCCCGTAGGAACGATGGAGATAGAGGTTCCAGCTCAGAACCCTCAAGTCTTCTCGGACATCAAGCGGCAAGGCAAACACGTGCTCGAGCTGGAGACTTGCCTCGTGACGATTTACTACCCATCGAACAGCGCCGAGCCAAACTTGAAGAAGAAGAACTCCAAACATGCTCATTCTCGCCAGCTGTGGCTAGGCCGGCCTAGGTTGGACGTTGCAAACGGGTACGGACAGTTCGCTGGCGTTGGGAAGTTAGCTGAAATCGTATTCCTGCCGGCCATGTTCACGAAGTTACCTGCCTATCGCAATGCCCCGATCGCGGAACACTGGGCACCATCTGTCAACACTAAGGCTGGAGGTCTGAAGGTCAAGACCGAGAACGGCTCCAAACCAGATGGTGCATCGGAGAAGCCGAGCTTTCCGCTCATCTTGTTCAGCCATGGACTAGGTGGAACGCGGACTATGTATAGTTCACTGTGCGGGGAGTTCGCAAGCTACGGGTTCGTGGTCTGTGCTATCGAGCATCGAGACGGTTCGGGACCGCGGACATTTGTCAACCACGCGAAGTCAGGCCAAAGCAGCATGGAAGAGCGCGAGGCACAAGGAGGCGTCGACCATCTTTCAGACGACAGTAGTAGGGGCTATGACGTTATCGACTACTTGTTTCCGAAGGACAATCCTTACGATACTTCACCTCACAACGACAAGGGTGTTGACAGGGAGCTGAGAGATGCGCAGATTGCGCTTCGAATGGCCGAGATTGGAGAGGCTTACAGCGTGATGCGCGAGATATGTGAAGGGAAAGGAGAGCGCGTTGCTGGCCGCAATCTCCGTCGTAAAGGCTTCAAAGGCGCAAGCTCGCATGGACTAGAAGGTATTGATTGGAGCCAGTGGAAGGATCGTATTCGACTGGATCATGTTACAGCAGCGGGACACAGTTTTGGTGCGGCAACAGTTGTGGAAATGTTGCGTCACGACGACCGCTTTCATTACGTTTCCCAAGGCATTATCTATGACACCTGGGGCGCTGGACTGATTCCGCCCGAAACCGAGCCCTCTCAGCACCGGATCCGCGCCCCGCTTCTGGCTATCAACAGTGAGGCTTTCACATATTGGCCTAGCAACTTCGAGCTGGTCGAGGAACTTGTCCGTGAAGCTCAGGAGGACCCGGATCCCAAGCCATCGTGGCTTCTTACTTTGCGAGGAACCATTCACGTCTCTCAGTCAGACTTCAGCATCATGTATCCTCACGTCTGCTCTTTGTTCTTGAAGATGGTCGCCAACCCGAAGCGAGCATTGGATCTCAACATCAACGCCAGTCTGGAATTCCTGAGCCACGTCCTCCCAAAAGAGCTGGCTGAAGTGAGCCGAGCATATCAGAACGAGGGTCTTCTGGGATCCCAGATCAGTCCGCTGGATCGGATCCCGTCCCAGCTGAAGCTGAAGCCACACGATGAGTGGATAGCAATGCGGCTCAAAATCCGTCACGAATGGCTTTTACGCATCAGTCCGGCACTCTTCCGAAAGGTCCAACGGGTACGAAATGAACAGAAAGGCAAGCCTCCAGAGACCGGCGACGAGGCCTGGCTGCACGTCAAGCCAACGGCAGAGAGCGTTGAGCATTTCATGCGAGGCATGGAAAAGCCACAAGACCAGCAGAAGAAGTACGATGATGCTTTGCCGGCCGCAGACGCTGGTGAAGAGGACCAAGGCAAGCCAATCCATGCACCATTTAAAGGTGGCGAGGGAGCGAAGGGGTCCACCGCGGTCAATCAAGATCCATAGGGTCGTCATGGTCGTCGTTTGCACCTTCAATCCCTTCGTCGTCCGAATCATCGATGTCCATTGGATCCCAGCTTGGATCACGCTCTTCTGGCCTTAGGAGTGTAGCCTGGAAGCAGTGCTCCAAGACGTCGTTCGAGTCGTTCCACGGACACCATTCTCGCAAGACCTTCCACACCTGCTGTGAAGTCTTTCGCCTAGCTTCGTACCGCTCAAGCCTTTCGTCGCGGAGAAGGCGGTCATAATCGCTGTGGCTATGGCGAACGTGAGCGACGACGATGCTCGTGTATCGCCGCGCGTTCCGCCGCTTCGCTTCGGACAGATTATACGTGAAGTCCTTGTCGATGCACAACTCCAGGATCCGTTCCAAAGAGTGGCTGGGAATGCGTGGGAACAGGTCGGTCAGTGGGCCGCGATTCCATTCACGCCTTCGCTGACGCTGTGCGTCTTCAGGAAGTCCTGAAAGATCGTTGCGGCCGCTATGTAGGCTCATGGGATCTCGAGAGTTCAGACCGTGATGAGAGATGCAAGGTGGAAGAGCTGTTAGAAAGAGAGAGCTCTGAACGAGCCTCAAAGTCGAGGTGCGAAGCTTGGCAAAACATTTCTTTCATTCACCTGGGAGACACTTTGAGGCAATCAATTCTCGTGCTTGTACCTACCAATCACCAATCAAGAAAAAGAAACAAGATGTACAATCCTAGCTGCTCGAGCAAGTAGCGTTCCGCTAATGTTTGTGTGATGCCACATCCTTTTTTACCTAGATCAAGAGAGCACCAGTAAGTCAGATGAAGAACATCGTCGTTGGCTCAATCATAACGAACGAATGGCTGTCATACCGAACCTGTTGTCCAGCTATGTTGCCTAGTCGCTTCATTTCAACCCCATGGTCTCGTCCACAGCCATTCGCTCGCTGACGTGCTGCGATTTCCGAAAGAGAGGCTCACACCTCAGGGTAAACATCCCTACAACCCGTCAGCACCATGACCTCAAAGAATTAAACCCCACGCAACTCACGTTCTCCTCAACAACGGCATCTTCCCCCTCACCTCCCTAACCCTCTCCAAATCAATCTCAGCAAACACAACCTC